>X301_European_Hare__coassemble_900_pt1 | contig 42343 bp, 43 predicted proteins | sample X301_European_Hare__metabat2_low_PE_011 | metagenome-assembled genome bin X301_European_Hare
CCCATATGCTCTTAAACAGCCTCGACGGCCGCAGCTCAGGGTTTGTCCTCACGGGCACACTTGTAATCCCGAGCTTTTCACATATACAAAATAAAAAATTCCCTGCAAATAAAAAGCCCATTTCCACAAAAACCAATAAACAAAATGCTATAATAAATATGTAAAAAATAATATTTGTCAGCTAAAACAAAGCAAAAAGGAGAGAAAAGCACATGGGAAAATCATTAAAAGGAAAAGAACTAGGCAGGGGCATAACCCAGCGGAAGGATAAGCTTTACCAGGCGCGCTTTACGGACAGCTCTGGAAAGACAAAGACTATTTACGCCAAAACATACAAAGAAATACTTCAAACAATAGAAGACCAAACTTCGTCCGCCCGGCTGTCGCCTGAGCAGCCTTTAGAAGCGCAGCCGCCAGAGAGCCAGCCTGATAAATCACTGTCAGCATTAATTCAAGCCGTACAAGCCAAGGCCTTTTCAGGGCAGGACATCACATTGAATGACTGGTATGAAATTTGGATAAATACCTGCAAAAAGAACTGCAGGGACACAACGCTGCGCACATATTCCCTTCAGTATAACCGTCTGCGCGATACCATAGGCGCTTTGAGCCTGCCAAACCTAAATCCTATATTGCTGCAGACAGTATTCAACAATTTAAAAAGCGACGCGTCAAGAAATGCCTGCAAGAAGCTCCTTGTGGACATATTAAATTGCGCAATGGAGGCTGATCTGATTGCCAAAAATCCCGCGCTTAACATAAAAACTAAAATTGACAATATAGATAAACCTGAAAAAAGAGTTTTAACGGAAGAAGAAATACAGCTCTTATACAAAACATCAAGAAACGACAGGCTGTATCCGTTTTTTGCAGTTGCGCTAAACACGGGTATGCGTATAGGCGAAATAATCGGCTTGACCTGGGACTGCGTGGATTTTGAAAACAGCATAATTAAAGTTGAAAAAACCTTATGCTACCTTCCAAACAACGGAAACGGCATATATGAGTTTCACCCGCCTAAAACCAAGGCAGGGAGGAGAGTGATTCCGATGACAAAACAGGCAAAAGAAGCATTGCAGGAGCAGAGAAAATGGCAGAGCGGCAATATATCAGGCATAACGCCGCTGAAAGGCTTTGAAAAACTGGTATTTACCAGCAAAACCAATCGCCCGCTGCACGCGGCAAACATACAGGACTCCATTAAATTTTTAATTAAAAAAATCAATAAGCAGAATCCTGAAATCAACTTTAAACCATTCACCCCCCACTGTCTCCGCCACACCTTCGCCACAAACTGCATAGCCAAAGGCATGCGCCCCAAAACCCTGCAAAAGCTGCTCGGCCATAATTCGCTCCAGATGACAATGGACTTATACTGCCACGTGCTTGAAGACACTCTAAAGGAGGAGATGGCAATGATAGCGGAAATGGATTAAAAAAACTCTTTATTAAACCAGTCATTTGTGCTACAATAGACTAAATTATGCAGATGCCCACAGCTAAATGAGGCAAATAAACTAATCAAATAAAACGGAGCAGCCCCCAAATGGAAACCCAGATAATCACCATAAACAAATCAGATCCCCCCGCAGCCGTTCTTGACAAGCTTTCCTGGGCAGGCAGCATCATAAAGCGCGGCGGACTTGTAGCGTTTCCCACAGAAACGGTATACGGGCTGGGCGGCGACGCGCTAAATCCCGATGCGGCGCAAAAAATATACGCGGCAAAGGGCAGGCCGAGCGACAATCCGCTCATAGTCCATATAGCGCAGATAAGCAGCCTTGACAAGCTTGTGAGCAGCATACCCGACAAGGCGAAAAAGCTTGCGCAGGCATTCTGGCCGGGATCGCTTACAATGATAATGAATAAATCAGATATAGTCCCTTTACAGACTACAGGAGGACTTGGCACGGTAGCGGTAAGGATGCCCTCGCACCCGGTTGCGCTTGAGTTTATAAAGCAGGCGGGAGGATATGTAGCCGCTCCGAGCGCCAATCTTTCAGGCAAACCCAGTCCCACCACGGCAAAATACGTGATACAGGATATGAACGGCAGGATAGATATGATAATTGCGGCTGACGACAGCGAAGGCGTGATAGGTCTTGAATCTACCATAGTAGACATGACTGCGGACATACCCGCAATACTCCGCCCGGGCTATATCACACAGGCAATGATTTCACGCGAGATAGGAGAAACTGACATAGATGTCACAATTTTTGACGCGGATTCGGACAAGGCTCCCAAAGCGCCGGGAATGAAATATCGGCACTATGCGCCAAAAGGCGAGCTTGCGCTTGTAGAGGGGGATCCTGAAAAGGTGGCGGCATACATAAACCGCCAGACGCAGCTGCACAAAGAAAGAGGAGAGAAAACAGGCGTCATAGCAACTGACACTCTTGTCACAAAATACAATGCGGACGTAATAAAAAATGCAGGCAGCAGAGATGAGCCGCTTACGGCGGCAAACAGGCTTTACACGTTCCTGCGTGAATTTGATGATGAAAATGTAGAATTTATCTACTCGGAGGCTTTTAAAAATGACGGGCTTGAACAGGCGATTATGAACCGTCTGCTTAAAGCGGCAGGTCACAAAATCATAAAGGTATAAAGATATATAAAAATGGAGGGACTGGATATGATAGCTGTAGGCAGCGACCACGGCGGATATGATTTGAAAATGAGGGTAATTGAGTACCTAAAGCAAAATAATATTGAATATAAAGATTTCGGCTGTTACTCAAAGGATTCCTGCGACTATCCCGTATTTGGCAAGGCAGTCGCAAAGGCAGTCGCAAAAGGTGAATGTGATAAGGGTATTGTCGTCTGCACCACAGGCATTGGCATATCCATGGCCGCAAACAAGGTAAAGGGCGTAAGATGCGCTCTGTGCGGCGATACATATTCGGCAAAAATGACAAGGCTTCACAATGACGCCAACGTGCTTGCGCTGGGCGGCGAGATAGTAGGCGGCAACCTTGCGATCGACATAGTGGAAACATTTTTGAACACTGAATTTTCAGGCGAGGAGAAACATGTAAGGCGTGTTAATTTACTGGACGCAGAATAGCGCGGCGCGATTAGGCGTTGTTTAGACCGCATAAGGCGGCAAGAAGGGTTGGTGTGTATGGCAAAGGTAGTAATAATGGATCATCCGCTGATACAGCATAAAATCGGTTATATAAGGCGTATGGACACGGGCACAAAGGATTTCAGGCAGACGATAAGCGAGATAGCAAGCCTTATATGCTATGAGGCGACAAGGGATTTAAAGCTTTCAGACGTAGAAATAGAAACGCCCATATGCAAAACCACGGTCAAGGAGCTTGCGGGCAAAAAGCTTGCCGTAGTGCCGATTTTGCGCGCGGGGCTTGGCATGGTGGACGGCATGCTGCAGCTTATCCCTGCGGCAAAGGTAGGGCATATTGGGCTTTACCGCGATCCTAAGACGCTGGAGCCTGTGGAATACTACTGTAAGCTTCCCGAGGATTGCGACCAGCGCGAGGTATTTGTGGTAGATCCGATGCTTGCGACTGGCGGCTCGTCATCGGCGGCCATCAGAATGTTAAAGGAAAAAGGCTGCAAGAGCATACATTTTATGTGCATTATAGCGGCGCCCGAAGGGATAGCGCGTATGCAGAAGGATCATCCCGACGTGGACATATATATCGGCGCGCTTGACGAAAAGCTCAACGACCACGGATATATTGTGCCAGGGCTCGGCGATGCGGGCGACAGGATATTCGGGACAAAGTAATAGGGGGATTAACTTATGAGGGCGGTTTGTAAGCGGCTTTTAGCCTTGCTTATGACGACAGCTGTACTTCTATGCGCGATTGCGGGCGCTTTTCCTCTTGACGCCCGCGCGGAAACCACGCTTGAACGCCTGCAGAGGGCAAAGGAGGAAAAGGAAAAGACCGAGGACGCTATGGAAAGCACCCAGGGACACAGGGATTCGCTGAAAATAGCGCAGAATTCGCTTTTGGGTGAACTTAGCAGTTTAAATGATGAGCTTGCAAATGTGAGCACAAATCTGGAACTCATAGAAGCGGACATAGACAGCAAGGAGCAGGAGATTGCAAAAACGCAGTCCGAGCTTGAGCAGGCGATTGAAAAAGAGGAAACACAGTATGCCAATATGAAGCTTCGGGTAAAAATGATGTATGAGCGCAGCCTAAACGGGGGCGACTGGGATATACTGTTATCCGCAAAGAGTTTTTCCGATTTTTTGAACAGAAGCGAGTACATAGCGCAGATAAATGAATACGACCAAAAAATGCTCTCACAGTATGAGGAAAGCCGAAAAGCAGTCGAGGAGACCAAAGCGCGGCTTGAAACAGAGCTTACGGAGCTTAACGGGCTGAAAGAAGACGCGGCGGCGGAGCAGAGGCGCGTAGCAGGGCTTGTAAAAAAGACTTCGGACAGCGTGGCGGATTACAAGTCGCAGATAGCTGACGCGGAGGCGACGATTGACACGCTTGAGGACATGATTGACGCGCAGGAGGCAAGCATTGCGGCGCTCCAAAAGCAGTATGAGGAGGAGCTTGCGCTCTCACGCCTTGCCGCGCAGTCCGCATGGCGCGATATATCGAGCGTCACGTTTGAGGAGGGCGACAGAAAGCTGCTTGCCAATCTGATTTATTGTGAGGCGGGCGCAGAGCCGTACACGGGGCAGGTGGCGGTTGGCGCGGTTGTAATCAACCGTGTGTTGAGCTCGCGTTATCCCGATACAGTTGTGGGGGTTATCTATCAAAATAAGCAGTTTTCGCCTGTGGCGAGCGGACGCCTCGCGCTTGCGCTTGCAAATGATTCCGCCACGGCAAACTGTTACAAGGCGGCCGACGAGGCGATGAGCGGAGTTACAAACGTAGGCCAGTGCGTATATTTTAGGACACCTATACCAGGTCTTGAGGGCATAAGGATAGGCGGACATATATTCTATTAAAACAGTAAGACAGGAAGGGATTTGATATACAATGAGCTGCAGGATAGGAATTTTAGGTAAAGATACCGCATATATAAAGCTGCTTGCCGACTTTTTGGACAGCCATTACAGTGACAGCCTTACAGCGGATTGGAGCGCGGAGGGCGCAGGGGGGCTTGATTTTGGCGGCGTAAAATATGATGCGGTTTTAATATGCGATGATTTTAAGTCTGCCGATGAAAAATCCCTGTCAAAAGTAAAAAAGATTTATCTGGTATCAAAGGCATCTGAGGACAGGCAGCCGCAAATCCTTAAATACCAGCGTTTAGAGGAAATTTACAGGCAGATAATGGAAATTTGCGGCAGCAGGGCTCCTGAATTTCAGAACCAGCCACAGCATGATGAGACTGATGCTGAAACAGATGATATGCAGGAAGAACAGGAAGATGAATATGTTCAAGGCCGCTTTGACGAGCTTGAATTTTCCAGGGAGCGCATAGGGGAAAAGGTTTACAGCGTGCTTGACTATTCAGCCGCCGACTTGGGAGAACCAAATGATTTGGAAGCAGGAATGCTTGAAAACAACAGCATACAGGGAATCGCGGGCTTTTCAAAAAAGAAAGGAAAGCTTTACTATGAAGTAACTGGAAAGTGGCCGCTCACATATTTTGTCACGAAAAACGACAGCGCGGAAGGGAAGGCAAAGCTTGTCCAGATTTTCTCAAACATTGTCAGCGCTATGGGCAGCCTTGACGAATATATGCTTGACTGGCAGAAGCTTATCATGAGGGCTGACGAGATTTTCGTGGACAGAAAGACGCTTGGCGTGTCGCTTTTATATTATCCGTTTGAAATGGAGGAAAATAAGGAGCGCGGTATATATGAACAGCTTGAGGAGATAATTTCCGTGTGCGAGGATCTTATGATAGCCATAGAAGACGCCGATGACGAGGGGACAAATGCGCTTGACGAGCTGCAGGAGGCAGCAGACGACAGTGCGCGCGCAAAAAAGCAGACGGCAAAGCTTAATGACGCAAAGCAGACGCCCTGCCTTGTAAGAAAGCGGACAAACGAGAAAATAATGATAAACCGCGACATATTTAAGCTGGGGAAAGACGCGGATTACGTTGACTATTGCATAAATGACAATCCTACAGTGAGCAGGAACCATGCTGATGTAGTGAAAAAGGCGGACGGCTATTATGCTGTAGATAAAGGCTCGCTCAACCATACCTTTGTAAACGGAAAACGGCTTGAGGAAAAGCAGTATGTTAAGCTTGCAGACGGTGATTTGCTGCAGATTGCCGACGAGGTTTTTGAATTTAGGTTTGTATAGAGTACAAAGGAAATTTTAATATGAGTTTACATTACACAGTAGCGGCTCAGACCGATATCGGCACAACAAAGGGAGTTAATCAGGACAGCCTTACCGTAAAGGTGGCAAATACGCCAAACGGGGAGGCTGCCCTTTTGGTGCTGTGCGACGGAATGGGCGGGCTTGAGCAGGGCGAGGTGGCAAGCGCCGTGGTGGTGAGGGCTTTTGAACAGTGGTTTTTAAGGGACTTTTCACCCATTGCCATATCAGGGCTTGATGTTAAGTCGCTTGAAAAAACGTGGGGCAATATTCTGCAGGACTGCAACTCGCGCATATATGATTACAGCAGGGAGCGTCATACATCAATGGGCACGACGCTTACGGCGCTGCTGCTGTTTGACGGCGCTTATTATATATCGCATATAGGCGACAGCAGGGCATACAGGCTGGACGGCAGCATTTCACAGCTTACGACGGATCATACATATACGGCAAGGGAGGTAGCGCTTGGGCATATGACGCCAGCGCAGGCAAGGAATGATTCGCGCAGGAATGTGCTTTTGCAGTGCATAGGCATGGGAAAGCCGATAAGCCCTGAATTTATCAGCGGCGTGATTGAGGTCGGCGACAGCTTTGTGCTCTGCTCAGACGGCTTCCGCCATGAGCTGATGGACGAGGAAATATACGAATACTGTCAGCGTGAGCCGCTTGCGCTTGAATGGCGTGTGGAAAAGCGGCAGGAAAACTCGCGCACAATGAACAGGGTATTCCGCGAGCTTATAGAAATAAACAAGCAGCGCGGCGAAAAAGACAACATATCGGCGGCGTTTGTAAAAATAATGGACAGATAATGATACGGATTGAGGAAAAATGTTAAAAACAGGCACAGTAATTGACGGAAAATACAAGATTTTAAACGAAATAGGACACGGCGGCATGAGCACGGTTTATCTAGCCATAAACGAAAAAGCGAATAAATCATGGGCTGTAAAAGAAATACGAAGGAAAAACAACAGACACTTTGAAACGCTGCGGCAAAGCATGATAGTGGAAACAAATCTCTTAAAGCGGTTAAGCCACCCAAATCTGCCGCGCATAGTTGACATTATTGACAATGACGAAGACTTTCTCATAGTGATGGATTACATAGACGGCAACACTCTCGAACGCCTTATCGAAGACGAGGGAGCGCAGCCGCAGAATAAGGTGGCTGACTGGGCGCTGCAGCTGTGCGACGTGCTGGGCTATCTTCATTCGCAGGCTGTTCCTGTCATCTACCGCGATATGAAGCCTTCAAATATAATGCTAAAAGCCGACGGCAGCATAATGCTTATAGATTTCGGCACGGCGCGGGAATATAAGGACACGGGCGGCGCGGACACCGCTTATCTTGGGACAAGGGGCTACGCCGCGCCCGAACAGTTCGGCGGCATGGGACAGACAGACGCGCGGACTGATATATACTGTCTGGGCGCTACCATGTATCATCTTCTCACTGCTCACAATCCTTCTGAACCTCCCTATGAAATGTACCCCATTACCAAATGGAAGCCTGAGCTTTCCGACGGGCTTGAAAAAATAATACTGAAATGCACGCAGAAAAATCCCGACAACAGATACCAGAGCATAGACGAGCTTGCATATGCGCTGAAAAATTATACGGCGTTTGAGACGGACACTCAGAAAAGCTTTAAGAGAAAGCTTTCAATATTTGCGGCATTGTCATGCACGGCGGCAGCCTGCGCTTTGGCGGCGGCAGGCTTTGGTATAGCGGCAAAGCTGGAATTAAACGCCGAATACAGGGCGCTTTTGGAAAAAGCCCTTACCAGCGCGGGAAGGGAAAGCGCACAATGCGGGCTTTGCATGGAGGCGGTAAGGCTTGCGCCGCAGCGTGCGCAGGCATACCGTATTTTTTGCGATGCCGCGGCATATGACGGCGTATTTACGCCCGCGGAGGAGAGGATTCTGCTTGACATAAACGCAAGCGACGAAAAGTACCTTGAGAAATTTAAAAAGAACGACAAAAAGGGGTATGCTGACTTCTGCTATGAGATAGGAAAGCTTTATCGGCATTACTTTGACGAGGGCACGGGTCGGAGCGGCAAAAGTAACGCCATGCCATGGTTTGAAACCGCAGCTTTATGCTATGGGAATGACAAATCGCATGAGGCGGAGTACGATAAATGCCTTGCCTACATAGAGTCAGAGGAGCTTGCGCAGAAGGCGGCGGCATTGCAGATAGAGGGAAACGATGAAGGAATGTACCAGAGGTATTGGGACAGCCTTGCAAAGATAAAGGCGCTTGATACCCAAAAGCCTGAAAATGCGTATGTAACGCTTGACATAGACAGAGAGCTTATATCGTGCATAACTGAATATGCGGGATATTTCAGCGGTGACGGGGTTTCGGGCGGGGAGCTTTTTGGCATGCTGGATAAAATTGAAAGTGAAGTGGAGAATTTTACAGCCGATGATGAAATGCAGCGGGTGGCTGTGTCGGACATTAAAAAAGGCTTGTATGCTGCGCGGAAAAGGGTGAGCGCGTTTTATGATTAGCGCTGCTGTAATGTTTGCGTTGCATTGAATGTAAGGGCTGCGGATTAAGCATGCGGCTGGCGGAATTGGTTTTGGTTTACCCTGCGCTGAATGAGATGGTATGCTGATTAAGAGTGGAAATAATGATATTGTTTGAAGATGGAGGAAGATAATGAGTATCGGGGATTTAATGTTGATTTCATATATATTGTTTGCAGCAGCGGTGATGTTTTTGGTGGCGGCGGTAGTGATGTTTTTTAAGTTTGATATACGGCGTATCTATAAAATATTAAAATCAGCTACCAATCCGCAGAGTGCCGCTGTTAAAGCGCCAACAGCGAAAGAACTGGCGGCGAAAAAAGCTGCAGTGAAATCGGAATCATCAAAAACGGAGGCAGCCCAAACGGAGGCATTGAAAACGGAGGCATTGAAAATGGCGGCAGCAGAAACGGTTGCTTTGCCAGCAGATATTGGTAAAAGTGAAGCGACAAAGGCGTTGGATTTTTGCGTGGAAACCGTTCCCCTGCCTGAAAATCAAATGCCAGAGCAGGACTTTGAGCAGGAATATGAGCAGACGCTCCCGCTTGAAACAATTAAATTTATGCTGATACAGGATATAACGTACACTCATGACAGTGCAAATCAGCCGGCGTAAAAATAAGTCTAACATGGTATGTTGTTAACTTATAAAGGCTGCATTGCGTTGATTGGCGATGCATTGGTGCTGTATTATAATGCTGCAACGGCGGCTGCGGTAGTACTACTATAAATACTACCGTATATGCTACTGTCGGAGTATATGCAAATGCCGCATTGTGTGCAAAAATAAGCATATATTAAGCTGCATGTATTTTCAAAAAATTAAATATTGTCAGATTGGAGGAAAGTATTATGTATATAATATCAGTTCTCATTCTAATTTTAATCAGCGCGGCGATGGCGGTTACATTAAATTCGTCTGTGCTTGCAATTGTTGACCCTGCCTGTTTTTTGTGTATTGTGCTCATATGTATTCCTGTTTTGGCAAGTACAGGGCAGATAAGGGATTTAAACAATGCATTTAAGTATGCCGTGAAGACAAGGAAGGCGGTGGACAAAAAAACACTTGCGCGCGCCCGTATGGCAGTGGGATTTATGATAAAGCTTTTGTGGACGGCAGGAATATTTGTGGCTGTGCTTTCAGTGTCCTGCAGCTATACCAACAAAGATATATCGGTAGAGTATTTAACGCCATATATAGGGATAGGGGTGCTGCCGATTCTCTATGCGGCGTTTTTGAACCTGCTGCTTTTTCCGATAAAAATGCGTCTTGAGCTTCGTATCTGTGATATTGGGGAGCAGGCGGAGAATGGCGGGGAGAGCGATGAGGAAATTATTGAAAAAGGCAATGATGAAAATACGGAAAATCAGGCTGGCATGGATATTTAGCGGAGGTCGTATATGAAAAGAAGATGGCAGATACTGTTTTCGATAATTATGTATGTGATTATTCTGGCTATAGCGCTTGACTTTGACATAATAAAGCTGTTTGCGCCAAAGATTGCCTTGCTTGTCGTGTTTGGGACGCTTATACTTACGCTGCCGTATTATGAAAAGGGTATGGGTGTAAGGGAGCTGGGGTATGTATTTGGTCAAAAGTCGATTGAGGCGGGATTTATACAGACTGTGCTTATGCTGTTTGCGCGGCTGCAGGGTGAAAAGGGGTATGCGGGGCTTTTGTATGATATAGCGATGTGTTTTCGACCGATGCTTTATGGGTTTGTATTCTGGGTTTTCCTGTCTGAGAGGCGGGAGAGGGCTGAGGGTATGGATTTTGACGGGGGGAAACAGGTGAGGCGTCGGGGGAATGATGAAAAGTGTGAGGAGGATGTGTGGCTTGGGAATGGGGCTGATTTGAAAAGCTTTGGGCTGACTAGGCGTGAGGAGGAGATTGTGGGGCTTATTTTGGAGGGGAAGTCGAATAAGGAGATTGGGGAGGAGTTGTTTGCGGTTGTGAAGAAATAGGTTGAATGGGGGGGGTGGTTTGAGAGGTCGCCAGAGCAGTGTTATACACCCCCCTCAGACCCGCTTGCGCTTAGTGGGAAGCGTAGCGGACACTAAGCTCAGCGGCGCTGTAAAAGGAGCTACGCTTTTACAGCTTGCTTCGCTAAGTGCCGACGCTCCCCAAAGGTCTTCGTGGGGTGTATAACACTGCTCTGGCTAGGCTTTTGGATCCGCTGTTAGATAGTGCTTGCCAGTTATTGGTATGTAATTTTGTACTGGTTAGGCTTTTGTCCATTTGTCAAGTTTGCCTGAGAGGGCGTCTAGTTTGTCGTCGTAAATTATGTTTAGGAGGGTATTGAGCCGTTTGAGCGCTGTGGCGACGGTGGAGGGGGCGCACAGGTTTTTTTCGAGGGCTAGGGCGAGTTCATCGAGGTCGAGGACTTTGGTGTAGCCGTCGGGGTAGATTACTATGTCTGCGAGGAGGTCGGTCACTGTGAGGGTGTCTGTTTTTTTGTCTAGGGAGTAATCGACGATGTCGCAGTACCAGTATAAGAGCGAGTTGTCTTCGCGGAAGAATTTGCTTATTTTAAAGCCGAGTTTTAGGAAATAGCAGGAGTAGCCGTGGCTGAAATCACGGCGCGGCTTTAGCGTTTTCCATTTGGTGACTATGTAGTCTTCGTCAATTTCGAGAATTTCATCATCTTTTAAGAGAATACATTCGTCGGGAATAAGTCTTTTCCTGTAAATCTGCATGGGCGTGCCTCCTTTGCCGCTGATGTCTGCTTTGCATTGATTTTTTTCGTCTGTTTTTGATATTGTACAACTTTTTCCGAGCGTATTCAATATAATAAAAGAAAGTCGTTGAATTATGCAAAAACTTAGGTTATAATTTAGTCAATGGAAATATGAGGAGGGGTTTTTATGACCATACAGGAATGTTATGAGCAGATAGGTGGGGACTACAATGAGATAATGTCTAGGCTGCGCACGGAGGAACGCATCAGGAAATTTGCGGGAATGTTTTTAAAGGAGCAGAGCTACAATACTTTGGTGCAGACATTGAAGGACAGAAATCAGGAGGAGGCGTTCCGTGCGGCGCATACTTTAAAGGGCGTGTGCCAGAATTTGTCGTTTACCGCGCTTTTTAAGTCGAGCTATGATATTACGGAGGCGCTGCGCGAAGGTGACATGGAGAAGGCGGATAAGCTTCTGGAAAAAGTGACAGAAGATTATCAGCGTACTTTAGAGGGCGTAAAGGCGCTTGTGGGTTAAAATTCAGAGAGGGAGATAAACATTATGGCAAGAGACACGATACTGATTGTTGATGACGCAGAGCTTAACCGTGAGATGATTAAATTTATATTTGAGGAGCAGTACAATGTGCTTGAGGCGGAAGACGGGCAGCAGGCAATCGACCTTATAAATGAAAGAGGGGAAGACCTCTGCCTTATTTTCCTTGATTTGCTTATGCCGAAAAAGTCGGGGCTTGACGTGCTGCATTTTATGAACCTCAACAGCTATATCAAGTATATACCCGTGATAATGATTACGGGCGAATCGACGGACGAGAGCGACGAAAAGGCGTATGAATACGGCGCGTCGGATATTATCTACAAGCCGTTTGCGCCGAATGTCGTTATGCGCCGTGCGAAGAACATTATGGAGCTTTTTGAGTACAGGATAAACATTGAGCAGGAGCTTGACGAGCGTACAAGAGAGCTGAGGGACAGCCGCAGGAAGCTTGAGCAGAGCAATGATTTCCTTGTAAATGCGCTGAGTTCAGTTGTGGAGTTCAGGAGCCTCGAATCAGGCGAGCATATCCATAGGGTTAAGTATTTCACTAAGCTGTTTTTGAAATACCTCCGCGAGTTTTATCCTAAGTACAATATCACAAAGGAATCGGCAGCGCTTATAGTAAATGCCGCGGCGCTCCATGACCTCGGAAAAATCGCCATTCCGGACAGCATACTCTTGAAGCCTGGCAGACTCACGGCGGAGGAGTTTGAGGAGATGAAAAAGCATACGATATACGGCTGCGAGCTTCTGGAGAAATTCAAGCAGGAGGATAATGAGTTTTACCGTTATTGCTATGATATATGCAGGTATCATCATGAGAGATATGACGGGCGCGGTTATCCCGACAGGCTTAAAGGCGATGAAATACCTATCTGGGCGCAGGTGGTTTCGATAGTAGACGTGTATGATGCGCTTGTAAGCGAGAGGGTTTACAAGAGCCCTTATGACGTGGAGGAAGCGGCGCGCATGATTAAAGACGGCGAGTGCGGCATATTCTCGCCCGAGATGCTTGACTGCTTCGAGCTTGCTAAGGCTGAGCTTTTTGCCGCGACGGAGAATAAGTTTTCGTTTGCGGACAGCATAGAGGCGTAAGACTGGAAACGCGGCGTATGCGCACGGTTTGACTTGCGGTGCGGCAGGATTGGAATGCCGCAGCCTGCAAAGAAATGTTCGGTTTATAAAGTTAGCGAAAACCGCTGTTTTTTTGGACAGCGGTTTTTTGGTTCAGATAAAACATTCAGGGGAAAATATATGGGAAAATATACGGATTCTTTGGAAGAAAAGAGCTATGTGATAAGCACTGATGACGACGACTATATAGATGAGCTGGAAAAAGCGGCTGCGGGGTTTCGCTGCTTTGACGAGGCGCTTGACGCGTTCCTTCTGGAACACGGATACGGCGGGGAAACTGCGGACACTGACGGGAAAATAAATTATATTAAGCAGAAGTATAAGGCTGAGAAGATAGACATACCGCGAAATATCAAAAAATGGTATTCGGAACATAAGTCGTTTGAGCGTGGGACTGCGTTTTCGCTCTGTTTTGCATTCGGGCTTAATTTGGAGGAGACGGAGGATTTTTTCAGACGTGTTATGCTGCAGCGCTGCTTTGACTGCCATAGCATAGAGGAGCTTATATACTGCTACTGCATACGCAGAGGTTATAGTTACCAGAGAGCGCAGGAGCTTATCCAGAAAGCGCCTAAGGTAAAGGCGGATAAAATGAGATTTGGCGGTGATTTGCTATATACTTTTGTGATAGAAGATGAGGTAAAGGGATTTAGAAATGACAGCGAGCTGCTTGATTTTCTGGATAAAAATAAGGAACAGTTTGGCTATAACAATGTGTCTGCGGTCATGCTCATAAGAAAACTGTGGAATGGAATTTCAGAGGAGGGGGCATCTGATGAGGGGGGATTGGCGCGCAGGGAAAGGAAAAGCCTGTATGATGCCGCCGATACAGAGGACAAGGCGGCAGACGGCGCAAAGGCATCGCTGTGGAGTGTATATAAGCAGATACTTGGCTTGTACGGCGATAAGTTTTCCCAGATTGACGCAGCGCGCACAATAAAGCCGATGCTGCGTGACAGCAGGCTGCTGAATCCGTTGGCGGAAAAGGCATTCCCCGACAGAGACGGGCTGAACAAGATTTTGAACGGCGAGCATATATCTGACGAGCGTGTCAGAAAAATGATGATTTTGCTGCTGTTTTATGAATATTGGGTTAAGCTTGCGTTAAAAAGGCAGACATATAAAGCGGAGTACGGCGACAGCGGAAGATGTCTTGCGTATATCAACGGGCATATGGCTGATATCGGTTATCCAGTGCTGTATTATGGAAACCCGTATGACTGGATTTTTTTGTTTGCGTCAAAAGATGATTACCCGCTGGTTACGTTTAGGGAAATTATGCGGGAAATATTCTGGCGATATAAGGCTCTTAATCCATAATGGCATTAATTTTCCGTAGCCTTGCCGCGATTAGATTTTATAGGTAAAATCATTAATTTCCCGCAGGTTTTTATTTATTTGATTTAAGACATCTTCTTTTGAAACGGCGTAATTTTCGGCAATCAGGCTGACTATTTTTTCATCAGGCAAGCCTAGATGCCGAAGCATTCCTATGCTGTTTTTTATGTCCTGCTCGCGTGCCTCGCTGATTCCATTCTTATGTCCTCGTTCAAAGCCCTCGCTGACTCCACTCTTATGCCCCTGCTCAAAGCCCTCGCTGACACCGCTTTTATGCCCCTGTTCAAAGCCCTCGCTGACACCGCTCTTATGCCCGCGCTCAAACCCCTCGTTCACGCCGTCTTCGTAGCCCTCTCTGTAGATAGTCTTTTTATACAGCTTTTCATCAAATTCCGTAAGCAGCATACTTGTCACCTCGCTCTTGCATTTGATTAAAATATCCGCCAAAATATCATTCTCTATGCAATAGTCTATCGCCTTGCCTATAGCGCACTCTATTGTATGCTGGCTGTCGATGTATTCGTTCACCTTGGCTATAAAATATGAGTAATCGTGAAGACGGCGGCAGCTGTTCAGCAGGGCATTGTTATGCCCGTAATTGATGTTTAACATTGTCGCGCGGCATTCAAGGACAGGCTCGTCTGCCGACTCTGGAATAAACGCGTCTGACAGCTTTAAAACCATCTCATCAGGGTACTCGCTCCTGCCGTTGTAAAAAATAATAAACTGAGGTCTTGGCAGCTTAACCAGACTGCTGCTGTATATGTCAAGGCTATGCCTTTTAATGTAAGCTTCATACAGCCTTGAAAAATACATCAGCCCGCGAACGGGCATATTTGGGTTAAACGTGGACTGGTGCTCATAAAGGCTCAGCGTCGATGAGATTATAAAGGACATATCATTTTTCATTGACATATAAATCACGTCCTCAAGCGTCGTGATTTCAAGCTCATCAGGATTTGTATAGCCTGTATGGTTTACCGCGTTGTACAAGTCAAGAAGGTCTTTTCTATCTGCAAACACTTTCTGGAAAAGCCTGTCCTTATGCGCCCTGTTTACCGCAAAGCGTTTGAATATTTTGGCAATATTAAGTTTTTCTCTTTTCATATGTTCTCCCTTTTAGTATATTATAGTTTAAGTGTTTTGTAAAACGGAAATCAATCAGAAAATAAAGAACTTTTGAAATAAAGATACTTTAAGGATAAATTGATTTGTTTCATTAGACTGTACTATACCATCAATACTTAAAGCTTGCAAGCCTTTATGAAAAAATAGTGTCCGAAATGTAAAAAATCGTACAAAAATTTGAAAAACTTTTCTGAAACTGGCTGCTTTCAAAAACTGCCCCAAATATAAAAAATATTATTTCACTTCAGCAATATTGAAAATTCTTCCCAAACTGGTATACTAATGTAATTATATAGAACCAAACAGGCGTCACAAGGAACATATGCGCGTATGCGGCTGAAAATCCATATTGCAAAAGCAGGGTGTTAAAATATCCCTATGGCAAGAAATATGCCTGAGATAAGGGGGGTGAACTGATGAACGATAAAAGAACTGCGCTGCCAGGCGGGAAAAAGCTGGTTTTTACAAACCGCGAAGGCGGAAAGACGGCATACACGATAAAAAAGGAGCTTGCGCGGGGAGGCTCGTCTATCGTGTATGATGCCGTGTATGTAAATAATTCAGGCGCGGATAAAAAGGTGCGGATAAAGGAGTGCTATCCGTACAGGCTCAATATTATCAGAGATAATAACGGCTTCCTGCATGCAAAGGGCGCAGAGGAAAGTAAATTTGAAGAATTTAAAGACAAATTTAAACGCGCGTTTGATGCCTCCAACAGGCTTTTTAACATAGATGTCTTAACAAATTCCGTGTCAAACGCCATAGACATATATGATGCATCAAATACCGTATATATAGTGTCTTCATACATACAGGGAGATACCGTGTCCGAAATAGGGGATATTCCGCTGCAGAAGGCGGTTTCCATAGTAAAGGGCGCGGCGCGGGCGGTAAGCGCGATACACAAGGCGGGATGGCTTTATCTGGACATCAAGCCTGAAAATGTTTTTGTTTTAGGGAATACCACGGAGCAGATACAGCTTTTTGATTTTGACTCTCTTTTTCCCATATGTGAAAATGGCGCGGAAGATATGTCGGAATATAAAATTTCATATACAAAGGGCTTTGCGGCGCTGGAGCTGCAGATGGGCGAGCTGCATAAGCTGGGAAGGCATACGGACGTTTTCGGCATAGGAGCGCTGCTGTTTTATATGCTTTTTGGCAGGACGCCGAAGGCGGCGGAAAGAAGCGCGGGAGCTGTGTATGATTACGGCAGCTTTGCGTATGCGGGCATAAATTACCGCGACAGCCTGTATTTCCTGCTGACGGAGTTTTTTCATCATACGCTGCCCGATTATTACGCGGACAGGTACAAAGATATGGAAACGGTTGTGGAAAAGCTGTCGTGCCTTGAAAAAGCGGCGGACATCACTGTGCCGTATATATATTCCGCATATAAGCCTGATAAAAAGCTGATTTTCGGGCGCGAGGGGGAGCTTGCGCGTATGGAAGCGTGGCGGCGCGACAAGGACAGCAGATGCCTTATTGTGTCTGGAATGGGCGGAATCGGAAAAAGTTCGCTCGTGCGCTCCTATGTCTGGCAGAACCGAGAAAGGCTTGGCACAATCCTGTACCTAGACTTTAAAAACAGTATCAGGCAGACGATAACAGACGACTGGCAGCTAAGCGTCAATCTCACTGTGCGCCAAGGGGAGGAGAGCATAGACGACTATTTCCTGCGCAAGATGAAGGCACTGCGTCTCATAGCGGCAGATGAGGAGGCTCTGCTCATCATTGATAATTTCATCGGGGAGCTTGACGAAGATGTAAAAATGCTGGCGGAACTTGGCTGGAAAATTATCCTGATTACAAGAAATGAGTGTGCGGCGGCACCGTATGATATTCTGAAAGTCGGTGAAATAGGCGATAAAAAACATATTTATGAAATGTTTGAACATTACCTCGGCAGATGCCTTGACGGAAGGGAGCTGGAATATGCGGACATTATCATTGAAAAGACAGGCGGGCATACGCTTGCGCTTGAGCTGACGGCAAGGCAGCTTGCGCGCAGCTTTCTGCCGCTTGAGGAAGCCGCCGCGCTGGCGCAAAAGCACGGCTTTTCCAAAATAAGCGCGGAAAAGGTGAGATTTTCAAAGGATTATAAAGAATATTACGCAGCGGTAGAAAATATCATAGGCGCACTGTTTGAAACGGCGGATATGAATGATTTAAAACGCTCGGTTTTAAAGGCGCTGGCGCTGTTTGGAACAGCGGGGGCAGATGTCCGCGGCTTTGCCCGAATGAGCGGGATAAAATCGCTTGACTGCGTAAATGAGCTTATGGAAATGGGCTGGATTTCAGGCGACCGCGGGGCTGGCATTTTGTCCGTGCATCCAATAGTCGCGCAGGTCGTACAATCATGGACTGCAGACGGCATAAACACCGCCGCATTTAATGCGATGGAGAGCGTGTGCGGAAAGATACATGCTTTGGCGGGCGCAGAAGAATTTTCCACGCGTGCAAAATATCTGGGGTATTCGGAAAATATGATTAAAGCCGCCCAAAGGGATAAGGCGCTTTACTGTTCACCCGAATACGGAAGGCTGCTGTATGAAACAATAATTGCAATGCCGCTTGACAGGGAGGACTTTATAGAGGAATGGGGCAGCAGGCTTGTAAATGATGCATCTATATCGGGGGTAGGGACAAGGGAGCTTATGGAGGCATACGATATGCTGCTTACCGTTTACGAGACGAAAGGCAATCTGCGCAGGGCAAAGGGCGAGCTTGTCCGTATCAGAAGTCTGGCGGAAAAATGCCGTGATGGTTATATTACGGGACAGTATTATTATATGCTTTCGTGTTTTTATGATGAGGCATTGGGCGGCGCGTATGCGGCGGCGAACGGAAGGGAAGAACAGTATTTGCAGTGGCTTGTGAAGTCGCTTGACAGGGCGGTCAGATATTTGAAAAAATCAAGGACTGAGGACAGAACCAGGCTTATTCAATGCCTGCTTTCAAAGGCGTCTGTGCTTATGAGGAGTAGGGCGGGCAGTAAAGCCCAAATTGAGAGGCTGCTGAAAGGGGCTGCAAAACTGATTGGAATACATGATGAAAAGGATTTATATACATATCCGCCTGAAATGTTGCTTAACCATATTGAGAAATCCCGTTGTGATGAATACAGTGGACAGAGGCGCAGAAATGGTAGCGGATATAAGGTTAGCCATGAACTGATAAAGGATTATTATATGGTATGCGCATGGTATGCCACTTTGGTTTTGGAAGACTGTGGAAAAACTGACAGATGTGTCGGTTTGGCATATAGGGAAATGGGCGGGATGCATGAGAGAGCGGATGTCTGCGCTGCTGGCAAGGCGGGGACTGTGACTTTATCAGATATAAGGCTTGCGCATAAAAATTTAAACATTTATGATATTGATGAAATAAACAGCATAATTATTCCATACGCGGATATGCTCTGTACTCTGAATGAATATGGCAAATCCGCCCGCGTGCTGGGAAGGGGCATTGAGATATGTGACAGGCATCCGCAGGTCGTTACATACATGAGAAAACGGCTTGATTTGACAGGATATTTGCTTGATGTGTATTATGAGGCAGGTGAACTTGACAAGTGCAGGGAGATGGTGCGGGACATTGAGCGCATGAATGAGGAGTATAGGGAGTTTGGAATTAAAAAAGCTGTGCCGAATGATATAGTGGAGGAGCTTTTTGGGGAGTGAAAAGATGGAATAAGTGTGTAAAGGCGTAAAAAGCTTGAAAGCTTCACAAATTATGTTAGAGAACAAAATGATTAAGGATTCAATCGGTTTTAACGGCAGAGAAAGTGATTATGGAGATTGAATATTTGATAGAAAAGCAGTAATAGTGTTATTATATCATCGGCTATTTACTTTTATTAGAAATTAATTTGATATATAGGCGGAAAACGCACAGACCAGCTAATGGCTTGGACTGTGCATTTTTTGTGTAAAAAAGAGCTGCACTCACAAATCCAAAACAAAAAAATGCGGTGTACAATGAAAACACCAATAAAAATAAGGTTTGGGGGTATGTGGTTATGAAGAAAAAGTTATTGGCGCTGGTAATGGCATTGACCGTGGCTGTAATGGGAGGCGGATTTACAAGCAATGCGCAGGAATTGGCGGCTAAAGCGGAAACAGAAGCAGAGGTGACGGCGGAACTTGACGTAAAGGTGGCGATTACGGATGATAATAAGGCAGCAGTTTTTATCACAAATAAAAGCAGGACAGTCATAGACTGGCTTGAAGTGCAGATGGAGTATCTGGATGAAAACGGACAGGTGATTGACCTTAGCCAGGACATTCAGGAGTTAGTCCTGCCAGAGCATATGGTTGTATCAAGTCTGGAAATTCCCAAGGTAAAGTTTGCTGATGCGAGAATACAGTATATGGCTCACTTGGATGGAATGTGCAGCTTGGAAGTAAACCATTTAGATGAGGTTGAAATTGCCTGCAATGCGGGAAATAATTGCGTAATTGTACAGGCTAAAAATAATTCTGCTGAAACCATTGACTATATGAAATATATTGTTGCCTTATATAAAGGTGACAAGCTGGTATCGCTTTGTCATCCTGGGTATATCAGCAGCCTGGCATCAGGGCAAAGCGCAACACAGAAGATATATGCATACAGCGAACTGACATATGACAATTACATATATGGCACTGATTATGACAGGATTGAAGTGTACTTAAATCAGGCGTATTCATATGGGATTTAAAGTAAACCCACTGTAATATTATAAGCAAGAAAACACAGCTGAACCTTGCGGCATTATGGCTTTGACAGACAGCCATTTTGCTGTGAGGCGTTTGGCGTAGGAGAAAGCTTGGCGGCATTATCCTTGAGATGCTCCTTTAAAACCAGATTGATATATTGCGAAAATGACCTGTCATCTTTTTCTGATAGATTTTTGATTGCATCAATAATTTCTGCGTCTAGCGTAATGCTGACTTTGGCTTTTAATGGCTTCATATGATGTCCGTCTCCTTTTCTAAGATGCAGCCTGCCCAAAGTAAAAGGCATGCTTTTTGCGCCGTAAATCTAATTATTAAAAGTGGTCTTGCTTTTTATAATATAGCATTATGTCCCATTTTAAGTTAGCTAATCGCATAAAGTAGTATAAAATAGGAATAAAAAATGAAAGCAAATATCATTAAGATTTTAACGAAAGTGGATTAGTGAATTGTATTTGCAGCACTTGCGGAAATTTGGAATACAATGGCTGCAATAACTCAGAAACAGAAAGAAGATGAAAAAGCGATGGACGAGAAAACAGAAAATGCACTTAATAAATGCCCTCAATGTGGAAGTGAAATATCCGATACCGCAAAAACATGTATTCATTGCGGTTATTTAATAAAAAAACCTAAAAAGAATTTTTTGACCAAGGGAACGGGTATTACAACGATAATAATTTTGATGATTTTAATAATATTCGGTATCGGATTTGTTATTCACATAAATGGACTCGATGAAAAAGAAAAAGAAAGCGTAGCGCAAGTAATGAGCGCTATTGCAAGTATAGAAACAGAAAAAGACAGTGACGATGCAGATATTGTCAAAGCAGAAAGATTATACAATTCTCTTTCGGCAAAATGCCAGCGCCATGTTAAAAACTATGATAAATTAATATCTGCGAGAGAGGAATATGATAATCTTAAAGCCAAAGAAACGATGGAGCTGATTGAACAAATCGGAACTGTTACGCTGGACAGCCAAAATGCTATTGAGGATGCAAAAAAAGCCTATAATGCGTTGTCTGATGAGCAGAAAGCGCTAGTGGATAATAAGGAAAATATATCATACGCAACAGAGCAGCTAGTGAATTTAATGCTGGAAAATGCAGCCGCAAAAATTTCTGCGATAGGGACAGTTACATTAGATTCAGAAGAAAAAATAAAAGAGGCAAGGAACGCATATGACAGTGTTCCCAACAGCGATAAAAGTAAAGTAAACAATTATGATGAGCTGCTTGCGGCAGAAGATAAGTACGTTGAACTGTCAATAGCTAATTGCATAACGCTGATAAATGGCATTGGGCAAATTACGTTAGACAGCAAGAGTGACATAGACAGCGCAAAACAGGCATATGATTCACTTTCAAAAGAATCAAAAGAAAAAGTTACAAATTATGATGTTCTGATAAATGCGGCTATTGTATATGAAGAACTCAAAAAAGAAGAAGAAAATAGGGAAAAAATACTTAATCCTGGAGATTCATTCAGTACGTCTAAATGGCAAGTGACATATAAAAAGACGAATATTTCAGCCAAGGTATTTCCTAATAATACAAGCGGATATTACTTATACTATTATGCTCCAGATGATAAAACATTTGTGGATGTAATATTTGATATAACAAACATTGATACGGATATCCTTGGTATTGATGATTTAGTAGGGAACTGTGAAATCGAATATGGTGATACAACTTATACTAAAGGCTATAATTTATATACCAGCAGCGGTTCTGATATAGACAAGGTATATTCTTGGGATGGATTAGATGCGCTTAATTCAATAACTTTGCATGTTGCAATTAGTATGCCTAGGGAGGTGCAGACGAATGATAAACCCATAACGGTAAAGCTTACAATTGCGGGGGAGGAGAAAATCATTAATGTAAGATAGGTTAAGCTATTAAGGATTATAAATGTGATTATATTGTCTGTCAGCAGGGTAAGGTATGGGGTGATTATCTTGTTTGAAGTTTATTAACTCTAAGTAGTATAAAAATAATAACAAATTAGACAAAAACGATAAGGGCATTATGAAAGTAATTTTTTAAAGCAGTGATGTTATAATCAGGTCTGACAGTTTCAGCGGTTGGATGAATTATAACAGCATAAAAGACGTATGGAGCATTTGTTGATTGTATGTATAGTATAATTGCAGCCCATACGTCTTTTTGTGCGAAATAGCAGTTATGGGATATTTATTTTAAATTGACTAATCGCATAAAGTAGTATAAAATAAATAACAAATCGGACAAAATTCGACACAGTATAGCGATATGCAAGAAAAAGACCATTAATAAATGAAATTAAATATTATAGAGGGGGACAAAGCCTGAAAATGAAAAAATTATATTTAATTTTACCAGTAATATTTACGCTGACATTAAGCAGTTGCGGAAATCTTGAAAACGAAATACGCGAGAAATCGGAAATAAATAATGATGAAAACTACATAAAATACCAAAATTACATAAATGAAGGAAATGTAGACCAAGAAGGTTATTATCAGGAAAACATCATAGATGGGACAGCAGGCAAGGTACATATTACCTTCGCATCAAACAACAATCTCAACGTAAAATATTATACAGACGCAGCGCATAAAAATCAGATTGAAACACAGTCCTATTATGCTGATTTAGGCGCTTCCATATATGCAGAGGTTGAAAACAGCAATGATATATACAGTAGCGCGTATGAATTTTCTGGTTTTGAAGTTTACAGATATGAAGATTCACAGACTAGAGAAACCGCAGAAAATTTAAAGGGAGATTATTCAAAGGATGGTGCAGTGCTGCATATTCCAGATGATTATGACGGAGCGGACATTTCCATAGAGCCTATGGGAGCATACAGACAAAAAGTAATTTCATTAAAGGATTATTGTTCAGATGATGATGCAACCTACAGTTTAAACGGCAAATGGCTGATAGATGATAAAGAGTGCGCAGGAGGCGAGACAGAGGTAAATCCTATATCACCGCATATAATCAGTTATGAATATGATAATGACGAATACTTTTTTATCGCATCAGAGCCTGAGTGCTATTACAGCAATAATAATGACGGAGTTGTCATTTTTAATCAGCTTGAGGCGGCTGATAAAACCACGGATTATTCAATCGAGCTTCATAAATACATAACAGTGACTCTTGTATCTGATAAACAGAGGACAGTTAAGGTCAATGGCGGAGATAATCAGTCCATTAATGCCAATGCCGAATTGTCAATACCGCATTTAAAATATGGTGATGTCGTAACAATAGAAACTGATAAGGCATGGGAAGATTTGGAAACAAAAAGGGAGTTGATATTGACAAAAACAATACCGATATCTTCTGGCGGGTATCGATATACGCTGACAGTACCGCAGAAAGACGGGGAATTTGAGTTTAATCCTTCAGAATATAAATACGAACACGGAGAAATAATTTTCAAATGCTTTGGTGATGTTGTAACAGACACACAGCATCTGGCTAAGGGCAGCAAGATATATTATGAACAGGGAAAAGCGGATGACGGCTACTGGCTGGCAAGCAGGGAGCATTACATAATAGTCGGCGAAGAAAGTGAAACAAAACGCCAGCTTCAAAGTATCCATTTTACGCCAAAGGTTGATGTTGTGGTTAAGCTGCCTCAGCCTTCATTCGGCGGAAGAATCGTTTATTATGCCGACGGAGTAAAGGTAGACGGGGAAAGCTACAGAACCAATGCAGGAACAGTAATCAGCATGGACTTCATAACTTGGGAAGGCTGGAAACTCAATAGCGAACTCAACGTTTATGACAACGCCGAGTACATTGTGAGCGAAAACACAAGCCAAACGGTAAATGTAAGCGGCGCTGACGTTGGCAGGGTATTTGAAGAAGACGAAGGTCACAAGCCAGAGCTTACCGTGGTGCTTGAAAAGAGCGTCGGCAAGGATATGCAGTTTGACATTTCAGCATCAGGTATAGAGCAAAAAGATTACAAATATGAGGATAAATGGTATAGAAACGATTATACACTGATTAAAAGCAAAATTGGCACAGAGCAGGGCATAGTCATATCAATGAAAAACCGCGCCATACAATCAGGAAAGGCAGTAAAAATATCAATAGAGAAGGCAGACAAGGACAGCAAAAACATTGAAAAAGAGCTTAGATATATAAATGACCTTACCAAGCTGCAAGAGCCTATCTATATATACAGTGATGATGCGGATTCAAATATCTGGTACAAAAACGTTAATATTACAATAAGTGTGGTGGATGTGAATACATTTACTGAAACAAAGCCCGCGCAACATTCAACGCTTACGGTAAAAAATGCTGATACCAAGAAAATATTAAAAGCAGGGGACTTTATCGAAAAAGGGCAGAAGGTGATTGTCACGATTTCGCCTGAGAAGGGATATTATGTATCAGGAAAGAAGACGAGCAATGATGTGTACAGCCAAACTATAAAGTATTCCGAGTATGTTTCAGATATCAACGGAATTATTGAAAAACACCCTATAAAAAAGATACTGGAGATAACGCTTGACAAATCCGATTCCTACGCATCATACAAGTATAAGCTTGAAGGTACGGAAGTAAGCGATACAGTGATTGAGGCACGGGAAGGTCAGGAGCTTGCTATTGAATATGAGATAACTTCATCTGGATATAAGCTTGACAAATCATATGGCTTTTTGAAAATAGGGACATCGAATAAAAAAGCCAAGTCAAGCATAAAGATAACCCCTGATATGGACGGAAAAACCATTAAAAAAGAGGACTTTGGCATAAATGCGGTAAAGGAATAGTAATTGTCATGGGGGGATTAGCATGGAAAAGACAAAAAGGAACAAAAAGTTAAATATAAAGAAAAAGGAAATAGTGTTATATGTTATAGCCGCCATTATAGTAGTGTGCATATTGCCATTTGCCATTATTTCCAGAGTCAGGGCGCAGAAAATCGGCAGCAGGCTTGGCGAGGAGGCGGGATATTCTGCTGGAAAATTTGCAGGTTCATTTGAGGCGTTCAGCGATTATGATAAGGCATACGAGGAAGGAAAAGCAGAAGGATTGAGCGCAAATGATATAACGGAAGAAGTTGCAAACAGTATAAAGAAACTGGAAAAACTGGAGGTACTGGCGGCGAGTGTGAAGCTTTATGATGTACATTCAGCAGGCAGAGAAGGGAAAAACGATTATAAAGCGCTTTATCTGCTGAAAGGTGAGGCTGTTTTTACAGTAGATTTAAGCCAGGCTGAAATAAAAAAAGAAGAAAATACTCTATACATACAGCTTCCGCTGCCAGAGGCAGAGCTTACAATCAATCAGGAAGAAATTGAGAAGATTGCCGAATATCAAAGAAAATTTTTTAACGGAAGTGCGGAAGAAGGATTTGATGCTTATTTAAATTCTATGAAAAAAATTGATACCGCTACCGAAGAAACCATTGCCAATTATGATTCAATGATGATATCGGCAAAGGAATCCGCGAAAAAACAGGTTGCCCAGCTTGTAAGCAATGTAACAGTGTCGCAAAACGGCTCTAATGTTGAAATAAGCTTTTTGGGTGAATAAGAGGTAAAAAGCATATGAAAAAGGATACAATTAACAAAATTATAGCAGTTGCCTGTGTTGTTGTAACAGGGGCAATTATATATTTGCTCACAGGCACAGTAGATAAAGGCGTAGCTGCAATGTCAAACAGTTATAATGAGGCATATGCGTATGAGAAGGATTTGGCATATTCTGAAAAGTATGACAGCTATAAGCAAAGCATAGAGAAACGCCACCATGTCAGCAATAACGTTTCTATTGAAATTGGGGAATTGAGAGAAACGCAAAAGCTGGAAGTTTTAAAGGTAAGTGATGTCGAATTTATAATTGAGGAAGGGAACAACAATGCAAACAAAATAACATCATGGCTGGAAGTGCCTGGCGAGGGCGTATTTGTTGTAGATATGGCGGCAGGCGAATATATAGTTGACAATGAAAGAAATTATGTTCATATAAGAGTACCATATCCTGAATTAACAAATGTAAAAATAGATTATGCTGATGTGGAAAAGGTTCTGTTTGAAAATGGTATATTTTTTTATAATAATGAAGATTATGCTACAGGCGAAGAACTTGCAAGAAAACAGCTTGATATTGCGAGTATGCTTATAAAAAAGGAATTTATTTCAAATCAAAGACTCTATCTAAGCGCACAGGACGCCGCTAAAACATCTATAGAAACTCTTGTAAGACAGTTGAATCCTGATGTGGAGGGGTTGAGTGTTGAGGTTGGGTTTTATTAATATATAGATGATTATACAAAAAGCAGTTTTCTGCAGGAACAAAAATTGCATTTGAAAATTTAGCAATCTTAGCCACTAAATTTGTGTAAAATTAAGATGACACAGTTTGGTGGTTTTTAATGATATAAATATGTAGAATTATTTCAGAGAGTTTTGGATAGATAATTTAAATTAGCATTTGTTGCGTATTAGAGTATTTTAAATTGACTAATTGGGCAGAACCATATAAAATAAGAATTAATCAATTAAAAATTAATAAGTGAGAATCAAAGAGACTTAATCCTATAGTTCATTTGAGATGAATATTAAAACTTTGAAGTTTATTATTCTTAATTTAAGCAAATAATACAAAAAATTTACAATAAGGAATGGCATCATATGTAAAATTTATTTTAATAATCATATGATGCCTGTTTTACTATATAGTAATTTTTTAATATTATAATGGCGTGCAATAGTAATGATGTGGAATGAGAAAATATTATAAGATTAAAATAATGCTTATGTTTATTGGAAAAATGTAAAATAAATTTGAAAAATGTAAGCTATATTATAAAATAAATGTGATGATATATAACCAGTTTTATTAACATTGCTTAGGAGTAGATATGGATTTATTGTTTATTCTTATTCCAATTGCTTTAGTGTTTATAAGCGAGAGAAATCAGAAGAAAAGAGATAGGGAGGAGGCAGAGGAAAAAAGAAAAAGGATTGAAAATGAAACAAAAAGAAAAAATACTCCTTGTCATTTTGAAGACGGGATATCAAAAAAACAATTTAATATTATAGTAAAAGAGGTATGTAAGAATATTGAACGTTTAACAGTACTGAAAGTTGATGATACTATCATTTATGGGACTGTGCAATCATGCAGTGGAATAACAGAGTGGAATTTTAGTATTGATTTTAATGATTATGGTCATATTACAGGTCAATATTGGATAAATTCTGATAATGATGATTCTGTTATTCCAGAAACTATAGCTCAAAAGGTAAGCTCAAATATTGTTTTGTTTCTGGCAGGAGATGCAGACCTAATACTAAAAGACGGCAGGCATACGAACGCTAATAAAGAAAATGTGGAGTATGAAGAATATCTTAAAAAGTTAGAAATAATAAAATCGCAGGCAGAAGCCAAAAGAAAATTGGAAAGAAAACGAAAAACAATAAAAAAAATAAAGTATTGTTTTACTTTAGCAATTCTTATTTTTCTAATAGGTATAATAATATATGCTTATTACAAATACACAGAACACCAAAAAAGCATTGAAGTTGGAATCTCATCTACATATGCAGTAGGAAAAGATTATCAAACAGTAGTTAATGCTTTAGAAAATAATGGTTTCACAAATATACACACATATCCTGATTACGATCTTGAATACGAAAACATAAGCCAAGAAAATACTATAAGTGAAATTGAAATTCACGGAAAAAATTTTTTCGATGAATCATCAAAATATCCATATGATTCAAATATTTATATTAAATATCATATGGTAAAAAATATATGTTTGCCAATATCTGCTAAAGAAGCAAAGAAGATGAATTACAATGAACTGACAAAGTTGTTAAGTGAGTCAGGGTTTGTTAATATAAAAACCCAAGCGGAATACGATTTGATTACTGGATGGATAAATAAAGATGGCTCTGTTGACGAAATAACAATTAATGGAGAAACAAAATTTACAAAAAATTCCACATATCGCCCCGATGTTGAAATTCTTATTACTTATCATACATTTGAAAAAAATAATGATAAATGATTACCTTTTGGTTACTGGTGAAAAAATAATAGGGCTCAAAAAATAAAAAACGGTTATTTCAATGTCTCAAAATGTTCCAAAATTATTCAAACAGCACATTAAACAACCCATTAAACAGCACATTGAAGGTGTAGTCTGCCCAAAGTCTTAAAATCAAGTATTATCATCAAGTACAGAGATAAATATACATTGACTATTATGTAGTTTCGTTTGATTTGTATATAGCATATTAAAAAAATAATAGAATCATCACAAAGGTTGATTATACACAAAAATTGTGTATAATAATATTAAACGGAGGAATGGCAACTAGTGAAGCAAAGAGATTTAATAAACAAATTGCAAGCTATCGGCTTTGAGTTCGAGCGTCACGGCGGCAACCACGACATATACAGGCGCGGAAATGATATAGAAAAAGTTCCAAGGCATAAGGAAATTAATGAAAATTTAGCCAAGATGATACTCAGAAAATGGAATATATTATAAGAGGTGAATACAAAATGAAACAAGCCTACCCAACCTTTATATTAGACACAAAAGACAATTCCGAACATCCATTCCTCGTATGTGTACCTGACATGGAAATATTCACAGAAGGAGACAGCCTCGCCGACGCAATAGAAATGGCAAGAGACGCTATAGGCATTGCGGGTATTTCCATGGAAGACAATGGTACTGATATTCCTTCGCCATCATCACAAGATGCCGCTGTTCTCAAAGCCAAGCAAAACACAGAAGTTGTTGATTTTTCCACAGGAATCATGACCTACGTAGACGTTGACTTTTCAGAATACAGAAGAAAAACCGACACAAAAACAGTCCGAAGAAACGTCGCGCTCCCAAGCTGGCTCAATTACGAAGCGGAACACGCAGGAGTCAATGTTTCAAGAATATTGCAGGAGGCGCTTATAAATACTCTGGGTTTGGAAAAATGGCATAGATAAACATTTCCTGTTAAATCATACTTTTAGTAAAAACAAAACTTTTTTAAAAGTGCCTTTTGTTTGGCAATGCGCATAATACGCAATATAATTAAGGATCAAAAACAGAAGAAGTGGATAATTTTGGGAGGCAAATGTAATGAGGTTCAGGGGAGATAGGAGAGAATAATATGAAGTTAGTATATCCAGCAATACTAAAACCGTTTTCTGACGGTAGCGGAGGATATGTAGTGGAGTTTCCAGACTTGCCAGGGTGCGTGACTGGAGGAGACAGCTTGGAAGAAGCCATTGAAATGGGAATTGACGCGGCAAGCGGCTGGATTCTGGGAGAGCTAGAGGATGGGAGAAAAATTCCCGATGCAACTCCATATAATAGCATATCAACAGAGGAAGGAAATATGGTAAATTTAATCCTGATTGACATTGATAGCTATGCCGAAAAGTATGGTGATAAGGCAGTGAGAAAGAACCTGACAATTCCTGCATGGCTGAATACTTTTGCTGAAAAAAATAATATTAATTTCTCAAAAATTTTACAAGAGGCATTATTCTCGATAGCGCAAACGAAATAAATATGAATCATGACCTACGTAGACGTTGACTTTTCAGAATACAGAAGAAGAAACGTCGCTTTCCCAAGCTGGCTTAACTACGAGGCAGAACACGCAGGAGTCAATGTTTCAAGAATATTGCAGGAGGCGCTTATAAACACCCTAGGTCTGGAAAGGAGGCATAGATAAACATTTTCTGTTAAAGCATACTTTTAGTAAAAACAAAAACAAAAAGGAATTATCTGTTTTTTAAAGCATCCTTGATAAAATTCAATATTAGACATATAATAGTAGTGAAAACAACTGCAAAACAACTGTAATTTGAAGTGAAAGCGAGGGACATATTATGGCAGAACAGGTATTGATTCAGTTTCGCGCAGACAAAGATTTAAAGCAGAAAGTGACGGAAATTTATGAATCTCTTGGAATGGACTTGCCAACGGCATTGCGCATGTTCATGCATAAGAGCAAAATGGTCAGGGGAGTGCCGTTTGATGTAAGACTTCCAGATGATACGGTAACGAGGGCAGAAGCAATGAAAGCTTTCGATGACTTGTGCATGCAAGCTAAAGGTCTTCCAGAGATGACGCTGGAAGAAATTAATGCAGAAATATCAGCATCAAGAGCAGAAAGAAAATTGGGTAAGTAATATGATATATTATGCGGTAATAGACACAAATGTATGAATATCACACAGTATTTATCAAATTCCGCTTGTCTTTCACCATATTTTCGGCTAAAATATAATCACAATCAAAATCAGCCGAAGGAGGCGCACATGAACTATATCCCAAGAAACCTGGAAAAAGTAATATTGCAAGTCACAAAGGAATACCCAGTCGTACTGGTGACAGGACCAAGGCAGGTAGGGAAGACTACCATGCTGCAAAAGCTGATGAAAGGCAGCGACAGAAACTATGTATCACTGGACGATTTAAACGAGAGAAGCCTTGCCAAGACAGATCCCGAGCTGTTTCTACAGCTGCATAAGCCACCAGTGCTTATTGATGAAGTGCAGTATGCGCCCGAACTGTTTACCTATATAAAGATTTACGCGGACAAAACTCATTCTCCTGGGGCATTTTGGCTCACGGGCTCACAGGCATTTAAGCTGATGCGCGGAGTGCAGGAGTCTTTGGCGGGAAGGGCAGCTGTACTTTCGCTGACTCCGCTGTCGCAGGCTGAGATAGAGAAAAGCGAAATGCCGCCTTTTGCCCTTGATATGGAAACGCTCACAGAAAGGAGCAAGGCGCGGAAACCAGCTGATGCCAAGGAAATATTCGGGCGGATTTTCCAAGGCTCAATGCCCGCAGTCGTAAGCGGGCAGAACAGCAGCAGCCAGATTTTTTACAGCAGCTATTTAACCACATACATTGAGAGAGACGTAAGAGAGCTTTCAGATGCGATTGACTCATTAAAATTTATGCATTTTATCACTGCAGCAGCGGCAAGGTGCGGGCAGATGCTGAACATTGCAGACATTGCCAGGGATGCCGACATTAACCAAAAGCAGACAAAGGACTGGCTTGGAATACTGGAAACGTTGGGCATCATATTTTATCTTCATCCGTATTCAAATAATCTGCTCAAACGCCTTGTAAAGACGCCCAAGCTGTATTTTTACGACACGGGCTTAGTCTGCTATCTGACAAAATGGAGCAGCGCGGAAACCTTGGAAAGCGGGGCAATGAATGGCGCAGTCCTCGAAAATTATGTCATATCGGAAATCATGAAAACATACCTGAGCAATGGAAAAGAGCCGTTCATGTACTACTACCGTGACAAAGACGCGAAGGAAATCGACCTTATACTTGAACACGATGGCGTGCTAAATCCAATCGAAATAAAGAAATCAGCAAATCCTAAACAGGAGCTTATAAAAGTGTTCAGTCTGCTTGACAGAGCCTCCGTGCCACGCTCAAAGGGAGCGGTAATCTGTATGAAACAGGCGCTGTCGATGATTGACAGGGATAATTATATTGTTCCTGTATGGCTGATATAAGCGGAAAGCTTCAGTCATTTCACACAACTCTAAACAATAAATAAAAAAATCTTAAATAAAAATTACAGAAATATTAGACAATAACTAGACAGAATTGCCAATTTTTTGTATAATAATAGTCGGGTATTATAAAGATTGAACATAAAAGCGGCAATATGCGTCCGATGCAAGCCATATCACGCGGCATCAGACCATATTATCCCACCGCACACACAGCACGGAGGCGCAGAATGGGCAAAAAGAAAAAATACGGCAGGTCAGTTTATCAGGCAATGACAGTCATCACCCAGTTTGGCATCAATATGCTGGTTCCAATCTTTTTATGCGCATATGCGGGCTGGTATCTTGACAAGAGATTCCACACCGCGTTTTGGTTTGTCCTGCTTTTCTTTGTCGGCGCGCTTGCGGGCTTTAGGAACATATTCGTCCTGGCAAAGAAAATATACGAGCACAAGGATGGGGAAGATTAGCGTGACGCGGCTTTTTTCAAGAATATCAAAGATAAACACAGCCCTGCCGCTTCTGCTTGTCGGCATAGTGCTTTTCGGGGCGCTCTGCCAGATAGCGGGCATATTCCTTGTATCGGACAAGGCAGACTACAGCATAGGGCTCTGGATAGGAGTTCTCACAGCGGTTTGTATGGCATTCCATATGGCAGTGTCATTAAACAGCGTTGTCGAGAGAGATGTAAAGGGGGCGCAGGCGGCAGCAACGGTAAACAACATCATCAGGTATCTGATAGCCATTGTCGTGCTTGCTATACTGGCATTGACGCATATAGGCAATCCACTCGCGGCGTTCGCGGGCATCATGGGGCTGAAAGTGTCAGCGTATATGCAGCCGTTTCTGGTGAAGCTGTTTCATCGCTGTGACAGTGACAAAAAAGAAAACTGAATATATTAATGAATAAAAAATAAGGAGGTGAAGTTTATGGAAGCAGGATTTTTACAATCCGGATTTTTGCTGTCCGACGCAGGCATCGACTTTATGGTCCACGGCGTTTTCCAGTATTCGCTGTTCGGCCAGAAGGTGTGGATAACGACTACTCACGTGTGCCTGTTCATAGTCATGCTGATAATATGCATCTTCTGCCTGTGCGCAAACAGAGCCATCAAGCACGCGACAGAAGTGCCCGGAGCTTTCCAGAACGTGGTGGAGCTTGTCGTTGAAATGCTCGACAAGATGATTGCCGGTGTAATGGGCAAGAGGGCAAAGCCGTTTGCCAACTATATCGGCATACTGTTCATATTCATTCTGTTGAGCAATATATCGGGACTGTTCGGCTTGCGCCCGCCTACGGCTGATTACGGCACGACCTTGGCGCTTGGACTTATCACATTTACTTTGATTCATGTGACGCAGTTCCGCAACAATTCGCTCAAAAGCATCTGGGTTGATATGTGCTCGCCGCTGCCGCCGTGGCTTCCGATATGGTTTCCGATAAACCTGATAAGCGAGATAGCCGTACCGATATCGCTGTCGCTTCGTTTGTTTGCAAACGTCTTATCAGGCACGATTATGATGGCGCTTATTTACGGTCTGCTTGGCATTATAGCTACAGCGTGGCCCGCGGCTCTGCATGTTTATTTTGACCTGTTTTCAGGCGCAATCCAAACCTATGTATTCTGTATGCTGACGATGACGTATATTACAAACGCTTATCCGTCAGATTGACAGACTAAATTAATTTTTATTTAAAACTAGGAGGAAAAAACTATGGAATTTAATTCAAACTTTATCTTAGGTTGCTCAGCAATCGGCGCTGGTCTTGCGGTTATCGCAGGTATCGGACCTGGTGTAGGCCAGGGTATCGCGGCAGGACATGCGGCAGCGGCAGTAGGAAGAAATCCGGGCGCTAAGTCTGACGTTACCTCAACCATGCTTCTTGGCCAGGCGGTTGCCGAGACAACAGGTCTTTACGGCTTGCTTGTTGCCATGCTGCTGTTATTCGTAAAGCCTTTAGTTCCCTAATTAAAAAGATAAAGATACAGGAAAGGAGGCTAAAGGTATGATACTTGCTACAGAAACAGAGGGCCTGAGCCGTTTGTTTGACCTTGACCTTCAGCTCTTGGCAGACGCGGGGCTTATGATTATAGCGATGTTCTTCCTTTTCATGTTTGCGTCGCACTTCTTATTTAATCCGGTAAGAAAGCTGTTGAGCGACAGGCAGGAAAAGATCAAGACAGAGCTTGACCAGGCGGCGAGCGACCAGAAGTCGGCAGCCGAAACACGCGCCCTCTATGAAGAAAAGCTAAAGCAGGTAGACAAGGAGGCGGAAGCGATTCTTGCCAACGCGCGCAAACGCGGCATGGAAAATCAGGCTGAGATTGTAGCGCAGGCAAAGGAGGAGGCCGCAAAGATTATAGACAGGGCCAGAGTGGAGGCAGAGCTTGAAAAGCAGAAGCTTACCGATGAGGTTAAGCGCGAGATGATAGCTGTAGCGTCCGTGATGGCGGCTAAAATCGTTCAGGCAAATATTGACACAAACGCTCAGCATCAACTCATTGAGGATACTTTGAAAGAAATAGGTGATAGCACATGGCTAAGCTAGTTTCCAAAACATATGCCCAAGCGCTTTTTGAGCTGGCTGTCGAGGAAAATGCTGCTCCCAAAGTGTTGGAGGAGGTCACGGCGCTGCTCGATACGATCCGTCAGAATGAGGAGTTTGGCAGGTTTATGAATCACCCCAAAATCCCCAAGGACGATAAGCTCCAGGTAGTCAAAAATGTTTTTGAGGGCAGATTGAGCAAAGAGCTGATTGGCTTTCTCATCACCATCATTGAAAAAGACAGGTACAGCGAGATTGAAGCAATACTTCTTGAAGTCATCGCAAGCATCAAGGAGTACAACAAAATCGGCACAGCCTATGTCACAACGGCGATAGCGCTTGAGGAAAAGGAAAAAAATGATATCGAACAGTGTCTGCTTGCTACCACCAAATATGATACGATCGAGTGCAGCTACAAGGTAGATAAGGACTTGATCGGAGGCATGGTTATCCAGATGGGTGACAAGGTTGTGGACAGCAGCATACGCACGAAGCTAAACAAGCTGGAGCGCGAGCTTTTGGCAATTCAGATGTAGTTCATGGCGATGGAAAACCTGCAGGATGCGTTTTCCGTTGTCGGCACGGACAGTTCGGCAGTCTGTCTGAGCTGTCATAAAAATAGTAACAAGAAAGGTGCATATCAATATGAATTTAAGACCGGAAGAAATAAGTTCTGTGATTAAAGAGCAGATTAAAAGATATGCCGCTGATTTGGAGGTATCAGAGGTTGGTACTGTCATTCAGGTGGCAGATGGTATTGCACGTGTACATGGGCTTGAAAAAGCGATGCAGGGCGAGCTTCTCGAGTTCCCGGGCGAGGTTTACGGCATGGTTATGAACCTTGAAGAGGACAATGTAGGCGCCGTTTTGCTGGGCAATTCAAAAAACATAAACGAGGGCGATACCGTAAAGACTACAGGGCGAGTTGTTGAGGTTCCCGTAGGCGACGCAATGCTCGGACGTGTAGTAAATTCTCTCGGACAGCCGATAGACGGCAAGGGTCCCATAAATACGGACAAATACCGTCAGATAGAGAGAGTGGCTTCAGGCGTTATCACAAGAAAATCAGTAGATACGCCGCTTCAGACTGGTATTAAGGCTATTGATGCGATGGTTCCCATCGGCAGGGGACAGCGTGAGCTGATTATCGGCGACAGGCAGACCGGTAAGACAGCGATAGCTATAGACACCATCATCAATCAAAAAGGACAGAAAGTTAAATGCATATATGTCGCAATCGGTCAGAAGGCTTCCACGGTTGCGAGCATAGTTAAGACGCTCGAGGAAGCGGGCGCTATGGCATATACCACGGTAGTAGCTTCCACAGCGAGTGAGCTTGCACCATTACAGTACATTGCGCCGTATGCGGGCTGCGCTATCGGCGAAGAGTGGATGGAGAACGGCGAAGACGTGCTCATTATATATGATGATTTGAGTAAGCATGCTACGGCATACCGCACACTTTCATTGCTTCTGAGGCGTCCGCCCGGCAGAGAGGCTTACCCTGGAGATGTATTCTATCTTCATTCAAGACTTCTCGAGAGAGCTGCGCGCATGAGCGAGGAATATGGCGGAGGCTCAATTACAGCGCTTCCCATCATTGAGACACAGGCAGGCGACGTTTCCGCATACATTCCGACAAACGTTATTTCGATTACAGACGGACAGATTTACCTCGAGACAGAAATGTTTAACTCAGGTTTCAGACCTGCCGTAAATGCGGGCTTGTCAGTTTCGCGAGTTGGCGGTTCAGCGCAGATCAAGGCGATGAAGAAAATCGCGGCGCCTATCCGAGTAGAGCTTGCCCAGTACAGAGAGCTTGCAAGCTTTGCACAGTTCGGCTCAGAGCTTGACGCCGACACAAAGGAAAAGCTGGAGCAGGGCGTCAGAATCAAAGAGGTATTGAAACAGCCGCAGTATAAGCCGATGCCTGTAGAGTATCAGGTTATCATCTTATTTGTAGCTACAAGGAAATATCTGCTCGACATACCTGTAGAGGATATTACCAGATTTGAGACGGAGTTGTTTGAGTTTATAGACACAAAGTATGCTCAGATACCGCGCGCGATCAAGGAAACACAGGTAATCTCCGACGAGACGGAAAAAGAGCTTATTTCAGCTATAGAGGAATTTAAAGGACGCTTTAAATAAGAGGTGTTCCGTATAAGAAAGGAGTTTTCATATGGCCTCAATGAGAGATATTAAAAGGCGTAGAGGCTCCGTACAGAGTACGCAGCAGATTACCAAGGCCATGAAGCTTGTTTCCACAGTCAAACTGCAGAGAGCCAAGGGGCGCGCGGAGAGATCCAAGACGTACTTCAAATGTATGTATGACACGGTGGTTTCTATGCTTTCTAAAGCGGGAGAGATTAATCACCCTTATCTTAAAGCGGGCGAGTCGGCAAAGAAGGCGGTAATAGTCATTACAGCCAACAGAGGACTTGCGGGCGGATATAACTCCAACATTGTTAAGCTTGTCAAAAACAATGAGGATTGGAAAAAAGAGGATTTGATAATCTATCCTATAGGCAGCAAGGGCAGAGACGCGTTTGCGAGGGCAGGCTACGAGCTTGGCACGGATTATTCCGATGCTATTGAGGAGCCTATCTACGCAGATGCTATGAAAATCAGCCAGCAGGTGCTTGACGACTTTTCACAGGGCAGGGTAGGCGAGATTTACATCGCGTACACGGGCTTCAAGAACACTGTCACGCATATACCTACATTATTAAAGCTGCTTCCTATTAAATTAGAGGACGAGCGCACGGCGGAGGACAAAGCTGTATTGGATTTTGAGCCTGAGACGGAGGAGGCGGTCGAGCTGATTATACCGAAGTATATCACAAGCCTGATTTATGGCGCGATGATAGAGTCGGTTGCCAGCGAGAACGGCGCGCGTATGCAGGCGATGGATTCAGCTACGAGCAACGCAGAGGAAATGATTGATAAGCTGTCATTACTCTACAACAGGGCGCGTCAGAGCTCTATTACACAGGAATTAACGGAAATTATCGCAGGCGCGGAGGCTATTTCATAGCCCTGCCGCTTACGGTATTAAGGATTTCAGGCGTTTGCAGCAGCCTGTTATAGAATTTTAAAGAGAGGAAAACAAAGAGATGGCAGATAAGACAGTAATTGGTAAAGTTACTCAAATTGTCGGCGCGGTACTCGATGTTAAGTTCAGGGAGGGCGAGCTTCCCGAGATTAATGAGGCTATCAAGATTAAGAGAGCCGATAATACAGAGCTTACGGTAGAGGTCGCGCAGCATTTGGGTGATGATACAGTAAGATGTATCGCCATGGGACCTACAGACGGTCTGGTCAGGGGCATGGACGCGGAAGCTACAGGCGCTCCGATTACAGTACCCGTAGGCGAGAGTACGCTGGGACGTATCTTCAACGTACTTGGCGAGCCAATAGACAACAAACCCGCTCCGCAGGCGCAGGGCTATGAGCCTATTCACAGGCCCGCTCCCGAGTTCAAGGAGCAGTCTACAGCTACAGAGCTTCTCGAGACTGGCATCAAAGTCGTAGATTTGCTCTGCCCGTATCAGAAGGGTGGTAAAATCGGGCTTTTCGGAGGCGCGGGCGTAGGCAAGACCGTGCTTATTCAGGAGCTTATCAGAAATATCGCTACTGAGCATGGCGGATATTCGGTATTCACAGGCGTAGGCGAGCGTACCAGAGAGGGTAATGACCTTTACCACGAGATGACGGAGTCAGGCGTTATCAACAAGACGACGATGGTATTCGGACAGATGAATGAGCCACCCGGAGCGAGAATGAGAGTAGGTCTTACGGGACTTACGATGGCGGAGTATTTCCGTGACAAGGGCGGAAAAGACGTGCTTCTTTTTATTGACAATATTTTCAGATTTACGCAGGCAGGTTCAGAGGTTTCAGCGCTTCTTGGACGTATGCCTTCAGCCGTTGGTTATCAGCCGACGCTGCAGACGGAGATGGGCGCTCTGCAGGAGCGTATCACTTCCACAAAGAATGGTTCAATTACTTCGGTTCAGGCAGTATATGTGCCTGCCGACGACTTGACAGACCCTGCGCCTGCTACTACATTCGCGCATTTGGATGCGACTACCGTACTTTCGCGTTCTATAGTTGAGCTTGGTATTTATCCTGCGGTAGATCCACTGGAGTCAACCTCGAGAATACTTGACCCGCGTATCGTAGGTGAGGAGCATTATGAGGTTGCGCGCGGTGTGCAGCAGATTCTGCAGAAATATAAGGAGCTGCAGGATATTATCGCAATCCTCGGTATGGATGAGCTTTCGGAAGACGACAAGCTTGTCGTAAACCGCGCGAGAAAAATTCAGAGATTTTTGTCACAGCCTTTCCATGTAGCTGAGCAGTTTACGGGTACAGAGGGCAAATATGTGCCTATTTCTGAAACAATCAGAGGCTTTAAGGAGATACTCGAAGGAAAGCATGACAACATTCCCGAAGGCCATTTCTTAAACGCAGGTACTATTGACGATGTAGTAAACAGAATGAAATAATCGTCATAATTAGAAAGGGCATGGTTATCAAGATGGCAGAGAGATTTAAACTTACGATTGTGACGCCCGACCGTGAATTTTACAGTGATGATGCAGATATGGTTGAGTTCAATACGACCGAGGGTGAAATCGGTATCTATCAAGGTCATGCACCGTTGACGGTTATCGTAAAACCCGGCATTTTGACTATAACGCAGGGCGAAACAGTTAAAAACGCGGCGCTGCACGCAGGCTTTGTCCAGATATTGCCCGAGGAAGTGACAATCCTTGCGGAAATAATAGAATGGCCGAGTGAGATCGACGAGCAGCGCGCCTTGGCAGCAAAAGAGAGAGCGGAAAACAGGCTTAAAGACAGAAGCCACATAGACGTGGCGCGGGCGGAGGCGGCGCTTATGCGCTCAATTGCGCGAATCAATGCCGCAAAGCTGCAGTAAATGCTGACACAGCCTGTTCTTACGGCATAACAGCCTGATTAAGTCGCGGCGGTATGCTTCATTACAGCAATTTAATTGTTCACAGACATAAAAGGAAACGCATATGATAATCATAAAAAGAGAAGGACTTGGATTATGGATTATTATAGGGCGTTTCCTTTTTATTCGGGATATCAGGGCTACAGCCGCTGGAGCAGCGTGCCTGAAATAATGGTCAGATATTAACTCAGAGTGGTCTGGAAAATTTTGGCGCTTTGGTGCGTATTCCGTCTATATGTTCAAATAAATCATCCTTGATTGGTGAGCGCATTGGATCAAGTATGAAATCAATGCCTTCACGTCTTGCTTGCTTGGCAGCAGGGACAAAGTCGCTGTCGCCTGATATCAGAATTATGCGATCAACTTGTTTTTTGAAAGCAAGTGATGATATATCAACGCCAATTCGCATATCAACGCCTTTTTGGGAAACGGATAAGGAAAAGTCTTTTTCCGATAGGTCTGCAATTTCTAAGGTGCCATTGATTATTTTTCTAAATGAGTCAGGCTTAATATTGAAGCATGCCTGTTCCTCAGCCAGCCGTCCTAGGCGTAAGGCAAATTTTCTCTGATGCTTAAGCTCTTTAAAAAATTCGTTAGCCCATGTATAATCGGGTGTTTTGCCTAAATCGACAGCCTTCTTCAACAAGGGATGGTATACCATTTTGTTTATCGGAGGACAGTCATAATAAAATACTCTATATAGTTCAGCACCCTCGGTTTCCTCTTTTATGTGACGGTGGCAGTATGACGAAAGCTCCTTTGCCCGTTCTGCAGGCTTTTTGTCTCCCAAAAGGGTATAGGCTCGTCTTCTGTAAAAAGCACCATCTACTAAAATGGCTGTTTTGATCATAATATTCTCCTTTGCAAAAATATCCCTAGTCTCATCACTTCCCTTATGGTGGGAGGATTACTGCTAGGGATATACTTTCAAGCATATATGGAAGCACAAAAACGCATGCCATATATTTTTATTATATCCATATTAAATGGAAAGTCAACCGAAAAATAATTCTTCTATTTTCTAATTTTATGTTTGGTTCACAGACATAAAGGGAAACGCATATGATAATCATAAAAAGAGAAGGACTTGGATTATGGATTATTATAGGGCGTTTCCTTTTTATTCGGGATATCAGGGCTACAGCCGCTGGAGCAGCGCGCCCGAGGTAAACGAGGACAGGATAGCGGAGGACTTGGATTATCTGCGGCAGATGTACCCGTCATATGCTAAAAAGTACCAGAGCGTAATATCAAGCGCAGTTGATAAGATGGACTACGACGGCAGCTTTATATACGACCAGTACCCCGATAAGCTCACCATGCAGCGTATGGTATCAGGCATAATGGCGGTTATCAAGACAAATGAGGAAAAGGACATGGAAAGGGAGAAGGAAAAAGAAGGTGACATGGAAAGCGCGGACGGCGCTTATGAAAGCATGACACAGAGCGAGCGCCAGCCATGGGCTGAAAAAGAGCCGTGGATAAAGGAGCTTGTCACGCTTGTAATGTTTTATGAGATACTTGGCAGGAGGCGGAAAAAGAGGGGTTACTTTTTTACATAATAATCTGGGACAGAGAAAAGAGCCGCTGTGGGACGGATAAGAAATCATTCGTCTTGTGGCGGCTTTTCAGAATAATGAACAAAAATATGGGAAATTTATAAAACTGACAAATATGTCAAAATCTTATGTTGATTTTTTGCAAAAATAAGCATATAATAATAACAACAGAACCCGACACGCCTCTCAATGATGCGGACCACGTTGGGTCTTTTAATTTAAGGAGAAACTTCAATGGGAGAATTAAAAAAACATCAGCCTCCTTTGACAATTGATGAACAGGTGGAAAATCTAAAGAGCATTGGCTTGATTGTTGAAGATGAGGAATATGCGAGAAAAATACTTAACGATATTTCATATTTTAGACTGATTAAGGCATACAGCCTCAATTTGAAACCGAAAAATGGAAAATATGACGGGCAGACAAGTTTTAGGAAAATTGTTGATTTATATTTGTTTAATGCCAATTTTAGACAAATTATATTTCCTGAGATAGAAAAAATTGAAATTAATATGAGGTGCAGGATTGCGAATTATTTTGCAAATAAATATGGTGTGCTGGGATATCTGAATGCAGATAATTTTAAAGTAAAAAAATATCATACAGATTTTTTGGATGATATAGATGAAGAAGTCAGAAGAAACTCGAAAGCTCCATTTGTCCGCAATTTCCAAGAAAATTACGAGGGAGGGCAGCTTCCAATATATGCTTTGGCAGAAGTTTTCAGCTTTGGCACATTGTCAAAATTTTATAAGAATATGCGCAATGAAGATAAAAAGGAAATTGCAAAGACATTTGACGTAGGATATACATATGTTGAAAGCTGGCTGGAAAGTATTTCATATGTAAGAAATATATGTGCGCATTACGGGCGGCTGTATAATGCTAAATTATCAAAAACGCCTATCTTATATAAGGAATATACGCAGAAAGGAATAGGAAATAACAGGGTTTTTGGTGTTCTTTTATGTATGAAACATTTATTAAAATATGACATGCATTGGAATAAATTTGTAGATGATATCGACAGGCTTTTTGATAAATACGGGAGCGTGCAAGTTGGCACAATGGGATTCCCACAGGACTGGAAAAAAATTCTTTATAATAAATAAAAAGCCATATAGGGAGCCGCTGCGGGACGGATAAGGAATAATTTGTCTTGCGGCGGCTTTTTATGGTATAATGATATTGAATAAAACATAAATAAAAATGCAACACTTTAAATAGAATGTTGCATTTTTAACGGTAATTTATCTTTACATTCTATATATCGGTTCATAATCGAAATACTTTACCCCTTATTTGAAAAAATTTTAATTTTATTTGAAAAAATTATTGCC
>X301_European_Hare__coassemble_901_pt1 | contig 42182 bp, 33 predicted proteins | sample X301_European_Hare__metabat2_low_PE_011 | metagenome-assembled genome bin X301_European_Hare
GTTGAAACATACTTTTTCTGTCCCATCACACATTATCCCCCATTATTGATGCACCTGCAAATCTGCGTGTGAAAAATTTATTTTTCACACTATCCCCCATTCCTGATGTGCCTGCGAATTTGTGTGCCAAACACAAATTTTTCACGCCAATCCTCAATTCTTGATGTACCTGTGAATTTGTGCCCTGGCACAATTTTGTCTAGAAAACTCCGCATTTTTATTTATAAGCCATTAAATTCCAAATATATCGGCACAATTCCTGCTCTTATTAATTATACTAAAAAAATATCCTCAATTCAATAGAGGCTTGCCATTGAAATTTATAATTCACGGCTGACACACATAAACCGTCAACAGTATGTTAAGCTCACTCTGCCCATTTTTATTTTATCTCCTGCGTCAAGCTGTGTAGGCGTGTTTATTTCGATAAGCTCACCGTTTTTCAGTGTGCCGTTTGTCGAGTTTAAATCGTACATATAAATTTTGCCGTCATGCTCCTCAAACCGCGTATGCATTTTACTGACAGTATTGTCATCTATCACATAATCCGACATTCCCGCAAGCTTTCCGATAGTCATTGGAAGCTTATCAAGCGGCACATTTATCTCCCTGCCGTTAAGCTGTCCCCTGAGTATTCTTTCCTCCGCCATGCTTTCCTGCAGGCAGATTGTTTCCCCATAGAAAAAATTCTCATTTTCATTGTTTAAATCCCTATGTATAATTCCATTTGGCGGCTCTATCCGTTTTTTTAAATCATTATCCTGCGGTATGGCAATAATTTTTTCTTTTTCTAAGCTGATGCTTTCCTGTCCATTAACTTCCTGCTCATTAAGCTCTTTTTGAAGTCTTCTTTTTTTATTTCCGTCGATAAAAAACATGCCTGACGCCACAAATGCCATTACCGCGGCTCCGTACAGGCTTGCCTGTCTGCCTGTATTGGACATAAGGGGACTGTGTATCCTTATTGCCGCCGCAAACGCTAAAATGCCCAAGGCTATAACTGCGCATATGATGCCTCCAATTATATCCCCTGCATATTTCGGCTTATATGTTTCCTCATCATCATACTGCCCATCAGCAAGAGGCTCCTCATAGCGCACCTTTATATCCTTTTCTTCAATAGGCACGCTTTTCTCAGACGGAAGCTCCACATACCGTCGGATTTCACCCATAACAAAATTAGGATTGCGCGTGTATCTGTAGACCTGATACCCAATCATCACAGCCGCCTCGTCTGTATGGTTTATCCTTGTCAGGAGCTTATCAACAAGCTGCGTAAACGACTGCCGCACATCACATTCATAATCAGGGTAATATACAAAATACGGATTTATCTTCTCTATATCAACATATATAAAATCACAGTCTAATATTATCTGCGCGCCGTCAAGCAGGTATTCTTCAAGTGTCTCAAAAAGCCGAATACAGCCCATAAAAAGCGATTTAAGCTCTCGGCTGCCCAGTTCTCTTTTTTCCAGTACGCGTTCAAGCGACTGCAGCGAATTTATCTCATAGCAGAATCTGGTCTCATTGTCTGTTTTCCTGTATGTTATTGGAAGAAGACCTTTTATGTTGTTTTCAAGCACCATGCGCATGCGGTAATCCTTTTCCCCAATATCAAGGCTACCAAAAAAATTACACTTGCTCAAAATCATATAATTATGATTTATGCCCCTCTCATAGCTTTTATTCGGCATATCAGTTTTCATTCCGCTCCAAGCCCCTTTCCATTGACAATTCTAAAAAGTCTTATTTCCTGCGCCTGCCTGATGCGCTTTGCCTCGCCTGATGCGCTTATTGAAAAGTCCAAATCATCAATATACTCTCCAAGCCATGCGAGAAACGGCATATTTACTGCGCCGCTGTATGTCACAACCACGCTGTCAGCCGTTACTGCCGCATCATATGCAAGGTCTTTAATCGCAAACAGCCCATCTTCCGTAAGGCGTTTCGCCGCAAGCAGCGCTATGTTGTATGCCTCCTGGGCATCCTCAATACTGCCCTTAGCTCCCCGAAGCGCCGCCTCGTATGCGCTCTGTTCTATTATGCACCTGTCATAGCTGTAAAATGCCATAAAAATCATAACTGTCATAAACAGCATTGCTATCGGAAGTATTAACGCAGCCTCAACTGTAAAGTACGCGTTTTCCTTCGTTTCCAGTTTTTTTCTTATATGTTTCAATGTATGATGTCTCCTATATATAATGCATAGCCTGCAAAAAGCGCTGGAAGAAACGGCACTTTAGTATAACGACCTGCTTTTTTTAATATAATCAGCCCAACTGACACAAATGTCATAAACATCATTGCATAGCATACCATTGAAAAGCAGCCGCGAACGCCAACCAGCATGCCAACAAACATTATTACTAGCCCGTCGCCCCTGCCTATCTGTTCATGCGTTATCCGCGATATGGCAAGCGCCAATACGCCTATTACCATTCCAAGCGCCATATCATACAGCGAGGAATTTTTGTTGGACAATGCGCCTGTAATGCATACAGCCGCGATTGCCATGATAAAGCTTATGCTTATCTCTTTTTTTATAAAATCCATAATTGCGGCTGCCATAAGCATGCCGCCCGTCAATAGCAATGTTAGTAAATACATAATCTCCTCCAAGATGCTTTTTTAATATAAATCCGCTTTGCCAGTGTACTGGCGCATTTATATTTCACTATATGCGTCGGTGCGCTAGTGTGATGAGCATTTTGTACATTCACTCCGCCCCCCTGCTTCCGACAAAGGCACTGCCATCACTGTGCGTTTCAATCCGCTGCATTGCAATGTCGAGTGGTATCTGTTTCCAAAGTCCGTGATAAACACCACGCCCGTTTCATCGCTGCCGCAGCTCTCGCAAGGATAATATTTTTCGCCGTTTTCGTTGCGTTTATTTTTAAGAAAGCTTAAATCGACTGCCGCTATTGACAGCTTTAAATATGCGCATGCCCGTGAATTGTGATATGCTTCGCCCTCCGGCGTAATATATACGATTCTTTCATTATCATTCTCTGAATTAATATTGTCTGCATTGTCATACCCTGTCCATGCGCGGGCGCACATCCGATTGTACAGGCGGAAACTGCCAAATCCCATTATGGATATGGGCGGTTTTACTTCATATACAGCTGTCAGGTCGATACAGTCGTCATCTCCCATTACATGCGAATGAAACCAGCTTATGCTGCCAAAACCGTCTATAATGTGCGATGTTTTAAAATAGTCTTCGCCCACAATATTTTTTACCTTTCCCGCCGCATGCGCCGTAAGCGCCGCCTTTTCTGCCACTCCCGCGCTTCCGCCCGAAAGAGCCTCATACTCAATGCCGTGAGCCGCCATCTGCTTTGCCGTTGAATGCATCGCCGCGCTCATATTGCTTTGAAGCCTGTAAATTTCAACTATTGAAATCAGGTTTAAAAAGGCAAACAAAAACAGCGGCAATACAAGCGATGCCTCTACTGTCATGCTTGCATTTAATACACGTCTTTTCTTCATTACTCTTTATTTCCCCTTACAATTCCATACAGCCGTATATGCATATTGACAGAGGGGCATTTGGATATTCTTTTGCGCAAGGACATCTTTTGCTTTAATATCGGACTATGCACATACAAGGCGCCTCCTTTCCATTTTATATTTAATTAGCCAAGCCTTCACAAAAAGAATATCCAAATGCCCCTCTGCCATCAATCATTCATAACACATCTCTTTATCAAAAACCACTTCATGCCCATACGAATTAATAAATCCAAAGCTTGTACGCATATAATCAGCGCAGTTGTCTATCCGAAAGCTCTCATTTCCCTCCGTCTGCCTTATATCCATCTCAACTATGTCAAGGCTTCTGAGCGTCTTGTCCTTTTTATTCATAAGCGCCAGAAAAATCTTAAGATAATCCTCATACGAAAGCCCCTCCGATTCCCTGCTGCCGCCCGAAAGCTTTATGTCAAACGCATCTGTAAGCCCCATTCCCCAGCTTCTGCTATTCTTTAAAAGAGGCACTTTTCCTCCGTCAAGCAGCGTCTGTACGTCGTCAAGCGCTTCAACCATCGCCCATACTGCAAGTATTATATATGACAGCACCTTAGCTGCCTCTGGTACAGTAAGCAGGGTACAAATTACCGCAGCTATCACTTCCACCTCAGTCTTTTTGACATCATCCTGAAGCAGATAAATTATATTTGACACTGACCTAAGCGCAAAAAGCCTTTCGGCACAGTCCCTTAAATTTGATATATCGCTGTCATTTCCGCATAAAATATATTCAAGCTCATAATTGAGCAGGCTGCCGTCTTTCACATTTCTGTAATTCCCGCATGCCCTTGTAAGATACTCATTGTAAATAAGCTCATCAACTATACTGTCTGGCTTTTCCGTGTCGGCTCTCAAGCCTGTCCCTTTATTGACATGCCCGCTTTTCATGCGCTCAGACAGATACTGCCCTTTATCAACCGAGACTGCCGACAGCCCACTGCCCTGCGGCAGCACCAGAAAAAGCATGCCTTTGCCTATAATGCGGTCTGCGACGTCTGAAATCTTATCATATGAATAACCTTCCTCGCTCTCCTCACCGCTGTATTCCGTTATCTCCTCATCTGACAAAAGCTTGTCAAATTTCTGTTTCTGCTCCTCAAGCTCAGCCGATATATCCCTTGTGGTAAGCTCATTTGCATTTACCGTGTCAAGGTGGCGCTCTATAGTCGAAATAATATCTCCTCCATATACCGCCTTCATATAATTTACAGCCTGCGCTTTCCAGACATCACCGTTTTCATCGCTTGCATATGACAGCTCCTCTGTTTCAAGATACGGATTGTCAAGCCTTAAAAGCGTAGCCGCGTTTATAAGGCTAAGCTCACTGTCAGGATTTAAGTTCTTATCCATATAATAGGCAAGCCGCTGCTCAATTCTGCCCACGCCGCCGCTTTTTGTGCCGTATGAACTGTCTATAAAGAATAATCCATACTGCTCTAAAAGCTCTCTGTGGTATTCCGCAAACACCGAATCCATTCCCAAATCAGCGACAAGCTCTGCCTGCGCCTTTGCGGCGCCTGCCGCTGCGCCCTCTATGAGAGCCAGAAGCAGCGACAGGATTATGCCAAACACAAGCGACAGATATACCGTAAGATATGCGCCTCTGCAATCGTCAAATCTTCTTTGCATTGGTCTTAATCGTCTTTAATATATCATTTAATACGCTTGTAATTGCATCCTTAAATAACGCCACCAGCGCAATGAGTACCACCAAAATAAGCACAACCTCCACTGTTCCCATTCCGTCCTCATTTTTTATAAAGCTTCTTAAATTTCTCATAATTTTATACTCCTCCAATTTTTATAAAAAGTTTTAGTTAAAAATAATTTACAAACGCAGGCACTATTATTATTATCATAATCATGCCTAAAAGCATCATCATCGGCGCAAGCAGCTTTGTACCTGCTTTTTCCCCAAGCTCTCTCGCCAGATGCTTTCTTTCCTCAAAAGCGGTCGATGCCTCCTCCCTTAACATCTGCGCGAGGTTTGACGAGCCCTTTGTTATATTATGCGCCATTAAGGCGGCAAGCTTATTGTAGCTTGTAAGCTGGCATCTCAAGCCGAAATTCTCATAAGCCTTTACATGGGATACGCCGTTTTGCATTTCATGCGCCGTCAAAAGCATTTCCTCATAGACACAGCGGCTTTTGCCTGTCTTCTGTTTTTTGGCTGCGTAATCTTTAACCAGCTTAACCCATGCATTTACTGGTGTCATGCCCGCACCGATAAGCAGCGCGAGCGAGCTCACTACCTCTGGGTAATCAAGCCTCAGCTCCTGCTTTCTGTCTTCTATCTGCTTATATAAGTCCTTATCAGCGCCATAATACAAAAGCAGCGCAACAATCGGCGTAACTGCAAGCGCAATCAGACTGCCATTGCTTTTCTTTAAGCTCCAATTCAAGCTTGAACCGTTAATTTCTGACGGTAATGTCATAAATTCATTCTCACGGCTGTCCGCTTCCGTCTGCTCGAGCCAGTTTAAAAGCTCATGACCTGCATCGCCGTCTGATTTTTTTGAATACACATAGCAGCTCATGGTATGCCTTGTTTCATACGAGTCGCAGCTTATTACAGCCGTAAGCTCCACGACTGCGGGAACAGCCAGATTTTCAGCAGTCAGCTGTCCGTTATAGTCTATGTACTCTCCATCTGTGCGCCACTCAACCAAAAACGGATAACCCTCAATGCTGTCGGCAAGACATAAATCATACTGCACCATATCAAGGCTTTTGTTATCTCCGAGCACAGCATTTTCAAGCATAGGAATAAACTCCGCTAAAAGCCTGTCCAGCTCATTTTTATCATACTGCTTTTCCTCTATTTCAAGCGACAGCGCAAGCGTTTCCGCGTCATTTTCCGCCACGAGCTCTACCTGTTTTGAGCCATCTCCATAAGCATTTCTGTATAATCTGTTGTCCACAATTTTGGCGTCTGAATACTCCTTTATCCACAAAACCGCGGATAAAACCAGCCCAAAAAGCACAGCGGCGGCGCAGAGCAAAAGCTTTCTTGCCAGATACTCCTTCTGACGTTCCCTTATATCGCCCGTCGGATTAAGCGCCGACAGGGCATTCCTTACATTATCACTGTATAATTTTTCAGCCAGCTTTCCGCTCATATCAGCTTTACTCATATCAAATCCCCTTTTCAAGCCTTATATGTTTATTTCCAGTATTTTGTCGGCTAGGCGGCAGGCGGCAAAATATACCGCCAAGCCTGCCGTCATAACTGTCCAGCCGAGGATATTATGGTAAAGCCCTTCAAAATAATGCTCAGAAGTCAGCGAAATATAAACCATAATTATAAATGGAATGTACCGCATAATTTTCTGTTCAAGCTTTTTCTCACTTACAACCGTTTCTATTTCCCGCCTTACCTCCTGCTTACCGCTGATAATCGACGCTGTATTAGCTATTACTCCTCTCATGTTTCCTCCACTTCTCTTAGCAATCTGAAAAATATCAGCAAAATCCCTTATGTCATCTGCGCCGCTCCGCTTTGCAAGATCCTTTAAAACATCCTCAAGCTGTTCGTTATTGTCAAGCCGCCTAACCATAAGCCTTAACTCTGCAAGCATCAAAGAGCCTTTGCCAAACAATGCAGCTATTTCCTGCTGCGCCTCCTTAAACGCATTCTCAATACTGTACCCAGCCTGAATATTTGACGAAACAATAAGTATCGTTTCCTTAAACTCCGTTTCCAGCTGTCTCCTCCGCCTTGCGCAAAGCTTTTCCTTTTTTCTTTTCAGCGTGAGCGCCGCATACGGCACCACGAAGGCAAAAGTGACACAGCTGTCATAAAACAGCCAGCTGACAAGCATCACAAACAGCGCACATTCTAAAATATGCTCCGCCATTTCCCTGCTGCTGAGCAAATAGCTCTGGTAATCTACGGCAGGCGGCAGCCTGCTCCTGTTTTCTATTCTTTTTACGTGTTCTGTGTGCTTCATTTTTTTACTCCTGTTTCTTAGCATTAATTTCATAACAGCCTTTGACGCTTTAGGACATCTTAATGCTTTGACATTTTAAGCTTATCCGTATGCGTAAGCTCTCCCACCCGTAGCAGCTTTCCTAAAACCCTGCCGTTTTCTTCCCCTGTTTCAGTAAACTTATATATTGGCTTAGTCACTATCTCACCCTCCTCATATCCTAATATCTCTACAATCTCCAGCACCCTTCGCGATTTGTCGCGCAGCCTCCCCAAATGCACGATTATGTCCACTCCCGAGGATATCTGCCTTCGGATTGCGGCAAGCGGCAGCTCCATTCCCATAAGCGCCATTGTCTCAAGCCTGCTAAGTAAATCGCGGGCTGAATTTGCGTGCGCCGTGCTGAGCGAGCCGTCATGCCCTGTGTTAAGCGCCTGAAGCATATCTATTGCCTCGCCGCCCCTGACCTCGCCTACGACAATTCTGTCCGGCCTCATTCTTAGCGACGCTTTTATCAAATCCCTGATGCTTATCTCCCTCACGCCCTCCTCGCTTGAGCTCCTTGTCTCAAGCCGCACCAGATTAGGCGTGTCCTGCAGCTGCAGCTCCGCGGAGTCCTCAATCGTAATGATACGCTCGCTCTTTGGAATAAAACCTGACATTACATTTAAAAACGTTGTCTTTCCAGAGCCTGTGCCGCCGCTGATTAAGATGTTGTACCCTGCCGCGACAAGCCTTTGCAAATCGTCTGCCGCCTCCTGCGTAATAGATTCAAATCTAAGCAAATCCTCCATCGAAATAGGTCGGCTCGGAAAGCGCCTGATAGTTATTACAGGCCCGTTCAGCGCCACGGGCGAAAGCACAATATTAACGCGCGCGCCGTTCTCCAGCCGCGCATCTGCTATCGGCGAAGCCTCGTTTACCGCCCTGTTGCACTTTGCCACAATCTGCTGTATAATGTCCTCCAGCTTTTCCTTTGATTCAAAGCTTTTGTCCCATCTGAAAAGCCTTCCCGACTTTTCAATAAAAATCCCTTCCGTGCCATTTACCATTATCTCTGTGATGTCATCATCATCTATAAGCTCCTGCAGTATGTCCATCTTTCTCAATGAATGAAATATGCTTGTTCCGAGCTCATTCCGCTGCTCCATTGACAGCGCATAACTCCTGCCAAGGCTTGAAACAAAGTCGTCAATCATGTCATGGATTTCCGCGTCTGAAATCTCGCGCGACAGGTCGATTTTTTCCCTGAGCCGCGCATTTATCTCGCGTCGGCACTGCTCATATTTATTGTCCTCCATCATCACTCATTACACCCTTCATATATTCTCCCAAGCCTGTAATCGCCATCGCGCCTATGTCAGACGCACAGCCCTCCCAGCCGTTGCAAAGGTTAAATACCCTGCTCTTTTCAATTATTCTTCCATACTCCTTGGACAGCAGAAGATTTTGAAACTGATTCAAAACCGCCTTTGAACGCTCGCCCTGCGTATCGCTTAAAATATACAGCTTATCGCTCCTGTCGAGCATATGGTAAAAGCCTCGGCAGCACTCTGTCAGGTCAAGCACTATATCCGTATATTCACCTTCAAGCATAAGCGCATCCAAAATGTCCTGCCACTCCCTTTCGCTTATATCCAGCAAATCCGCATAATCAAGCGCTGGCGGAATATAATCAGCCCCGCCTGCTGTGCGCTTTACTGCCTCAAGCTTATAAAAAAGCTTATCTGGGTGCTTCAATGCAAAATACACCAAGTCCGTTAAATCAGCTTCATATTTTGTCCCAAAAAGCTCCTCAAAGCCCGAAAACGGCGACAGGCTAATGTACAAAACCTTTTTTCCCGCATCTGCCAAAAGCTCGGCCGCGCACAGCGCCGCTATGCTCTGCCCCGCATGCCTGTCAGGCGAATAAAAGCCCGTAAGCCTTGCCTTTACGCCACTGCCAATTGCAGCGCAGCCGCACCCCTCGTCAATAGCAAGCTCCTCAAGAACCTGTCCTATCACAGCCTCCATCGACTGGTATTTTGAGATAAATGTGTAGCCTTTAATTCCGCTAAGCCCGTTTTCCTTCAATATAAAGGTCTTGACCGTCTTTACATTTATGACATCTGTGTCATATGTATTTTCACCCACAAGGAGTATCTCAAAGCCCTCCTCACGGCTTGCTGCCACAGCCTGCCTGACTGTGCTGAACGCGAGAATTTCAAATCCCGCCAGACGCTTTTTTAAAAGGTATGTCTGGAACCTTTCAAGGTAAAGCTCATCTTTGTCGCAGATTGCCAGCTGCCTTTCCTTCATTTTTCTATGCCTCCCTTCTTCTTTGCCTAGCCCGCCGCACAGTTTAATATAACGCTTACCAAAACGGGAACGGACAACCGTATTACGCTCCTTTTCTGCGCAAGGTCTGTCTCATATTCATCAAAAACCCCCGTAAATGCAGCTTTTCTGATATACCTGCCAAGGTAGTAAAGCCGCTGCCTGCTCTCCTCAAATATAAGCATTTTTACCGCCGACACCGCACCCGCTATAATCAGGGCTGTAAGCAGACAGCCGATAAGCCTTTCCCTCTGCAGAAAACACCCCAGCGCCATAAACAGCTTTATGTCTCCAGCGCCCAATCCTCCCAATAAATAAAACGGATAAAATACCGCAAATATTGCAGCTGCCTGTATAACTGCCGACGCCACGCCCGCAAATGAATATGACACGAACGTCATAATCAGTCCCGATATCATGCCTGCCAGAATACATAAATTTGAAATTTTATAATGGCGCATATCCGTATAAACGGCATAAATTAACACGCCTATGAGAATAACCATATCTCACCTGCCCTTCATATAAATTTGGTAATTTTTCGAAAAATCGTCGGATACCGACTTGAATCAAAAGCTATAGACTAAAATAGATTGTGACTTATATTAAAGCTTTTTGCCCTTGACATTTTTTGATTATAGCAGAAAAAAAAATATTGTCCACTCGAAATGTAAAAATTAGAACAAAAAAATTTTATTTGTTAAAAATTACCAATTGAAATATTTGGCATAGGGGTAATATTTGTGAATTATTTTGCGAATAAATATTAATTTGTCCGCCTATAATATTTCAAATGGATAAATTTCAGGTTATTAACCTGAGAAAGGACAGCCCTATGAAAACATATTTCAGTCTAAAGAGATTTTTAAAACCCTGTTCGTCCAGCAATACCCCTGATAAGGCAAACAAGGCACTGCTTAGTCCGCGCGATATGCTTCTGGCTGATATTGAAAAGACGCAGTATGCCCTTGAAACGGCTTACAGCGGCTTTGACAATGTGACAGATCCTGACCTCATAGACTGTTATATCTACGAGGTTAATTCGGCGCTGAAACGCTACCGTTTCCTGCTGCAGCAGGCTGAGCTTATGCAGGATACGGGCTTGGAGGAGGATAAGGCTCTCCTGCAGAATAAGCGCGCCGAAAACGAGGAAAGCCCCGTGTACAGGGAAAAACCTCAGTTTTTCGGTGAAAAACGTCCTTTTTTTCCTATACGCGGAAGCCTCTTTCTGCGTCATAATTTATAAGATTTTCGTTTACATCTGTTTTGCCATAGGTAAAGCCCGCATATATGTCCTGAATATTATCCATAAGCGGTTCAGATGTGTCATTCTTGCTGATAGTATCGTATGCGTCGCGCAGGCTTATGAACATTTTTTTCAGCTCCTCGAGGTTGTCTGTCCTGTTTTTGAATAAATTGCCTGCAAGCTCGCGCTCCGCATAGTTGTATATTGCAAATAGATTTTTTGCGGGAGCATACTTAAAGTCAAGGGCGGAGCGCATCTCATAGATGCACTCCATAGCCATCTGCATGCTAAGCGCAAATTCCTCCGCATCGCCCTCATTGTGAGCATTCAGCGCGTCGCTTATATATTCCAGGAAAATATCATATACCACTACCGCAAGCTGAGTGCGGTTTGCCTGCGTGACGCGCCTTGTAAATATCTGCTTTTTTTCACTCGTCATTATACGCACAACCTTTCATACGGCAAGCTTATTACTGTAATAACTGCAGCACCTGTTGAGGCCTCTCATTTGCCTGCGCCAGCATCGAGGTGGATGCCTGCACCAGTACCTGGCTGGTCGTGTACTCTGTCATCTCAGTAGCCATATCGACATCCATTATGCGCGAATATGCCTCTGTCATATCTTCCTCTGTAGTGTCAAGGTTTGCTATCGTGTGCTCCAGACGGTTTGCATATGCTCCAATCTTTGCGCGCACTCCTGAAAGCTGGTTGATTGCCTTGCTTACTATATCAATAGCCTCCGTAGCCGTATTCTCCGTGCTGACGTCAAATCCGTCTATTCCAAGATGCACTGCACTTAAAGCGGGGAGCTCTACAGCGATTACCTGACCTTGGTTTGCGCCTACCTGAATTCTCATGGCTCCTGTGCCTTTGAGGTCGAATTGGATGCAGCTTTTTTGAGCATCCTCTTTGTCAACAAGAGTGTCCTTTCCATCATCATAATAAAGCTTACCATCCTTAATTTTTGTTTTATTTCCTATCGTATAGGCAGTCTTTGTAGCCTTTGTGGTTGAATATTCATAAACTTGCAGGTCATTGCCATTGGCATCCAATACAATTGGATTTTTAGCAGGGGGATCTGTAATAATAGTAAACTTCCCATCTGCATACGTTACATCCGTTATATTTGCATCCTTAGGAATTAAATCTCCCAATCCTTCTTTTAAGCTGTTAAAGCTTGCGTTGCCGTTTCCTGCGCTAACATCATCTTGCGTACCTATTTTAGCGTTAAAGTCAACAGAACCGTCAGCATTTATATTATATTCATTAGCTATGCTTATATCGCTAATTGTAACCGTCGTCAACACACCGTTTACTGTAACAGTGCAGACTATATCCTTATACCGTGTTGTTTCAACATATGTCTGATCAGATACTGTGGTATTCAATCCGCTTTTTTGATATTTATCCACCTGCTCCTGTGATGCCTTATTCAGAGTCGTCTTAACCTCAAAATCGCCGCCTGCCGTAAACACAAGGTCATCTCCGTCTATTGACACCCTCACATCATCAGGAAATCCCTCAACATCATCGCCGTATGCGCCAGTCTCGGCCTCGCTTTCCGTGATAAGCCAGTCCTTGACATCATCTATATTGTCTACCCCGTATCTCTCCTTATGTACAGTATCGCCGCCGCTCTTATAAGTTATCTCCTCGTCATAGTGAAAATATTCAAGATAATCCATCAGATAATTGCCGCTCTTAACCCCGTCTGAATATGATTTAAGCCGTACATTTTCTGAATTTGTATATCCTTTGTACGCAAAGGTGCCGTCAAGCAGATTCTGCGCGTTGTATTGGGTGGTTTCCGCTATTCTGTCAATTTCCGTAACAAGCTGGTCAATCTCCTTCTGAATCTGATCCCTGTCTGAATTGGAATTTACGCCGTTTGCCGACTGAATTGCAAGCTCATTCATTCTCTGCAGAATATCATGCATTTCCGACATAGCGCCGTCCGCTATGCTTACTACGGAAAGCCCGTCGTTTGCGTTATCGTTTGCCCTCTTTAAGCTGTTAATCTGCGCGCGCATTTTGCGGGCGATTGCAAGCCCCGCCGCGTTTTCCTTTGCGCTGTTAATCTTATAACCGCTTGAAAGCTTTTGCGTTGACAGTGACAGTCTGCTGTCATTGTTTCCCAGCGCATTCTTTGCTATAATTGATGAAATATTGTAATTGACTCTCATTTGCCTTTAACCTCCAAATAAAATCTTATAAGCTTTTTACTGCCATCATAAATGCTTTCGCTGTCCTGTAAAGCTCGCTTGTCGCAACCTTGTCAGCGCTATCGCTGTCAGCAGCTGAAACCGAAGCGTCCCTGTCACTGCCAAAGCGCTTCAAATCAACCGTCTTTGAGTGTATCAGGCTTATCTGCGCCTGCGTATCAGAGTTACTTGACAGCTCATCTTTTATGCTTTGTTCTAGCTGACTAAGCTCCAAACCATCCTGCGCATTTTCATACGCTATCATTCCGGAAATTTTATCCTGTTTTACGTCAAACTCCGCCGCCACTCTGCCAAGCTGCCCTGTTTCAAGCGTTATGGCTACCTTGCCCGCCCTCGCAGAGTTGTGGTATATTTTAAGGTTGACTGAGGTGATTTCTCCCTTTATATTCACGGGGATTTCATAATTTTCCTCACGCGCAAGGCTGCCTGCCAGTAATAATCCTTTATAAAGCGACTGCGCCGCCTTTATGTCAAGCTGTGCCGTACTGTGGTTTACTATGTTTTCGACCGCCTTTTCAGCACCGCTTATAAGCTCGCGGTAGCCCTCCTGCGCATTTGCCTTGTCAGTAATCCTCTCAACAAAACGGTCTGATATATCCAAAACCTCATCTTCCAAAGACGCTGATGTCTCCAAAGCCTCATCATCTTCTAAAGCCTGCCCCCCGTTTTCTGCGCCGTTCTTATCATTCCGCCCGAAAATCTGTCTGAAAAGCAAGCCTCTGTCCGCCATAATCATTTCAGCCGCCTGAATATTATCCACGCTTATGGGCTGTCCATAATCTATAAGCGACTGGATTATGTCATCATCTATCTGCCTTGTTCTTTGCATATCCTGATGAAAGTCTTTTAAAGCCTGCGCCTGGCGTTCCTTAAGCTCCGCCTGGTTTTCTGACATCTGTGTCATTTTTAAGCTGTCGGCAAACGCCTCTATCGTAGTGTCCGCCGTAATGCTTACCGTCCGCAGCCTATCCACATCTGTCCTGTCCGCAAGCTCGTCATTTATCTCTCCCGAAAGCCTTGCGTAATACTTTTCCTGGGCCTTGGCATTTTGGCTATCCCCGTATGCATTGCCGCCGCTTTCAGCGCTGCTGTTAAAGCCCGCCATTATCTGCGCATCTATCGCTTTTCCTTTTGTTATAAGGGCTTCAAGCCCGCCAAAGCTGTCGTCTATTTTAAGGTTTATATCCCTGCCTGCGCTTGACCTTATCGCGGAAAGCATATTTTTAAAATTCATCTCCGCGCCCGTCATAACTATGCTGCCGATTACCGCGCCGTCTGTCTTTTCAATCTGGCGGAACATACGGTAGATGCCTATGTATGCCTCGCGCTCATCCTCCGTGACTTCGCCGCTCCTGTCAAGCTTCTGCAGAAACCTTGAAAACCGCTCCGCATCGGAGGTCAAATCCTTATCCTGCTCATTGAGGTAATCATCAAGCTCGTCTAAGGTCATCTCCAGAGGATTTTTTTGCTCGCGTATCATTTTAAGCGTGACAGCGGGCGTCATTCTCGTTATTATGCCGCATACCTTGCTGTCCGCCGCCTTTACGGCGTTTATGTTCTCCTCCGTGATTTCCATTGTGTTGTAGCCGAGTATTCTCACCGCGCGCCTGTTTGCATCTGTGGGCTCTATGCCCATATCCTTCAGAATATCGTCCACGTTTCTGAATGCCTTGCTTATCCTGTCGCCCAAGTCCTTTCGCGGTGCCGTCATAAGCGTCTCATACGCTGCCGCCGCATTTTTCTGCTGCCTGCCGCTGTCACTGCCCTCTTGGCTGCTTTGGTTTTCCGCCGCGTCCTGCAGCGCCTTTCCCTCACTGTGGAGCGCGGGTATCGTGTATGCCTTTGCGTTTGCCGCTACCTTCGCCGCAAGCGCCGCGGGCATGCCGCCAAGCTCTTTTAATTTTGCGGTCGTCTCCTGATATATAGCGGCGCGTATGTCGTTTTCCTCCGCCGTCCCGCCTTTAAACATCGCCGCCTTTATATTCTGCTCTGCCGCCTTTAATTCCTCCACAAGCCTTGAAAGCTCCGTGGTGTCTATCGCAATGCCTTTTCTGATAAGCTGTTTGTTTGCCTCCACGCTCATCATCAGGCGCGCTTCTTCAAGCTGCCGCCTTGTCTCTATCTCCTTTAATGACGGTTCTGAAAGCTCCTCATGTGGCATATTCGCGGGCGTCTCGCCAATCTGCGCCTGCGCCGCCGCCAGATTTTTGATATTTATTTCAACTCCCGATTCAACTGCGTCATGCACAGCCTCATCAGAAATACCCTCCACCGTGTCGATAATACTCTGCGCCTGCCAAGCGATAGGATATTCGCCTGTCATAAGCGCTGCCGTCGGCGCCTTTCCATTACCCATAGCGTCAGCGCAGAGCTCATATATCTTATCCGCCGCCATAGGCAGCTTGATCGACTTCAAATCTGACACAAGTGTCAGGTTTTTGGCATTTAATTCTATGCCCGACTCAACAAGCCATTTGGCGTTCTCGACTGCCGCCGCTTTTGTCTGCGCGTCCGTGTCAAGCCCCGCCTGCTTTACTATTGTCTCTATCTGGCCTTTGAGGTTATCCCAGTTAATGCTGTCCGCCTTTCTGGAATAATATTTTCCATAGCTGCCCGCTCCCTCGCTGTAATAGCCCTGCGCCTGCCGTATGCCCGACGCGCTTGAAAACTGCGCCTTGTAAATATTTTCTATCGTGGGCGCCTTTTGGTTTGTCACCATATATTTTATGGCATCATCGCTCAATTCGGTTATGTCCGCCGCCTGCGCCGCCGCGTCCTCAAGCTCAGCAATATTTTCCTCCGTGACGGGCAAATCCCTTTCCTCCAAAAGATTTGGCAAATCCCGGCTAAGCTCGTTTGCGTCAAGCTGGCTTCCCGTGACCTCCTTAACCATATCGGCGTCAAGATCGTCATTGTAGCCTGCTATCTCGACTCCCGACTTTGCTAAAGTCACCTTTATCTCGTCCACAATACTGACATATGTTTCCACGTCAACGCTTCCGGGGTTAAAGCCTTCCTTTTGCATTTCCTGCAAATCTTCCCCTGAAACGCAACTGGACATCACAATCATAAAGTCCCTCTGGGCACGGGTATTCAAATTGCCCGCCTGCTGCATAAACCCCTGCGCGGCCAATCCCTGACCCTTGTATGCCTCGTTATCCATAACTTTATCCGCAATGTCCAATTTATAGCCGCTTCCTTGTACCTCGTCGATACTGTCATGCGGCCGGTATGTAGTTGTGATATTAATGTCAGTATTCGCCGCTGTCTTTGTGGAGAGCTGTGTTTCAAGATTAATGTTCATATGCGCTTCCCCATGCCTTCCTTATAATTACGGTCAAAATACCTTCGTTATTTTATATGTCGGCAAATATGACGGAAAACTTTATATTTTTTGTGAAAATAACTGTTACTTCGCCTTATTCTCAAATTTGTATTTGTTGCGTAACACAAAAAGCTCCGAATTTGTCATATTTTATTTATCTTTTTTAATATTTCTTCCCTGGACACATCATAATTCTCGGCAATCATATCTGCTATTCTGTCATCAGACACTCCTACATTTCTCAGCATAGCTATGCTTTTTCGTATGTCCTGCTCGTGTGCCTCGCTTACGCCAAGTCTGCGTCCTTGTTCACGGCCTTCGCTTAAACCAAGCTCACGCCCCTCATTCAGACCTAGCTTATGTCCTTCACTTATGCCGCATTCATGGCCGTCCTCGTACCCTTCCCTATATACCGTCTTTTTATATAGTTTTTCATCAAATTCCGTAAGCAGCATATCCTTCACCTCACTCCTGCACTTGATTAAAATATCTGCCAAAATATTCTCCTCTATACATTGTTCTACCGCCTTGTCTATTGCTTCTGCCATTGTATCACCGTTGGCAGCATATCCGTTTATTGCTGCTATGAAATACGCGTAATCATGCAGACGGCGGCATCTGTCAAGAAGGACGCTGTTGTGTCCGTAATTAATATTCAGCATTGTTGCGCGACATTCAAGGACTTCTTCATTTGAATCCTTTATATTGGGCACAAACGCGTCTGAAAGCTTTAAAACAGATTTGTCGGGATACTCGTCCCTGCCGTTATAAAAAACAATAAACTGCGGCCTTGGCAGCCTGACTAAGCTACGTCCATATATGTCAAGCTTATGCTGCTTGATATAGGCTTCGTATAGTCTCGCAAAATACATAAACCCACGGAGTGGCATATTCGGGTTAAAGGTTGACTGATGCTCGTACAGGTTCAGCGTTGATGAGATTATAAAGGACATGTCATTTTTCATTGACATATAAATAACATCCTCAAGCGTCGTGATTTCAAGCTCGTCGGGATTGGCGTAGCTTGTGTGATTTATTGCGTTGTACAAGTCAAGAAGGTCTTTTTTATCCGAAAATACCCGTTGGAAAAGTCTGTCCTTGTGCTTTTTGTTTATGCCGAAGCGTCTGAATATTTTAGCAATATTAAGTTTTCTTTGTTCCATATGTTCTCCTTTTAGTATATTATATTTTGGGTTTGTTGTAAAATGGAACTCAATTAGAATTAAAGGACTTTTTAATTAAAGAACTTTGAAGATAAATTGATTTGTCTCACTTGAAACATACTATATCATTAGATTTTATGGTTGGCAAGGTTTTTAGTGAAAATAGTATCTGAAATGTAAAAGAACGAATCCTTATTATTGGTATTGATATCATACACATCTATACTTTTGATAGGACACAGATTCCAATTCCATGGCACCGCCGCCATATCTGTATTGATAATGACGGCGTATCGTTTTCCGCCATCAATAGATAACTGTCAGCATTGTTCTGCGCTGACTCCTTCATATATCCCTCTTCCAAACAAAAGATTAAGATATCCCCTGACAACTCCCCATTCTTCTACAGCCATGACGGAATCGCCATAATTTTCATTGGCAAATAGTCAGTCTTATTTTTTTCAAACTTTTATTCGTTATGCGGCGCAAATGCAAATCCACGACATCATTTGATGACGTCACGGATTATAGCATCCAAGCATATTTAAAAAAAGAATCTTTAGCAAATTGGCATTTCCTTTAACCAAGCTTATCTTAGTTGGGGTTGTTCCATCACGCGGATATGCTCTTGTAACTGGAATTTCACATACTTTATATCCTAACTGCGTCGCCCTGACAGAAAGATATGCCAACAACTCATATGTCATAAAAATATCCCGCAACGGCTGTACCCGATCATCTTGTAAATAGCAGGCAGCGTATGCACGGTATGCGTTTGTTGTATCTGTAAATTTAAATCGAGCTGTTAATGATATTATTGGAGCATGAATCAGCCTGGCTGAAATGAGCCGCATTAAAGGCGTCCTAACTGCCCTTCCGCCTTTGACAAACCTAGAACCTTGCACAAAGTCATATCCTTGTTCCAGTTTTTTCACAAATTGAGGAATATCCTCTATGCTGTCTTTGTTGTTGCCGTCGATGGTAATTATCCCTCTATATCCTCTTTGCAACGCCCACCAGATTCCCATACGGAGTTGAGCCCCCTGCTTTCCTATATCATGTTTTATCAGCAGAGTATTAACCTTCAGGCTGCGGAGCCTACTTTCTTCTGTGCAGCCGTCAGTAGAACCGCCATCACAAATGACAATATCAGCCCAATCACTGACACAATATTTATATGCCCGCTTCAACTCCTTAATAATTCTTTCCCCTTCATTAATAATAGGGATCAGCACTGCATATTCTTTGGATTTTTCGCAATATTCATTACATTCAAATCGGGGTACGCCTGATTTTCGCTCGTAAATCATAATTGTCCTCCTTGTCCTTGTGTCTGTTTAACTCTTTATAACAAGTTATCAACACTATTCTTACCACTACTCATCTATATTTGCACTTCATTTATTCATAAATTAACTCTACTGTTTGCGGATATGCTAATAATTGCAATCCAATATTATCAGATAATGATAAGCAATACCCATCTTCGGTTAATTCAATCATCGTAATATTTTTCGTTATATCTCCCACTTTAATAGCGCAAAGCCCATATGGATTTATATTTGTATCAAGCAATATTTTCCCTTCTGTTCTGGAAACTCCGCCTATCCATTCATCATCTGATAAATTAACCAGTACACATCTTTTTTCCCGCTCTATCACTTCTATATCATTTGGATAAATAAAGTTATCTCTATTAATCTCATTTTGCAACGAAACATAAATATAATCTCCCGCTTTCCACACTTGGTCTATTACTCCCTGCTCATTATTTGACTCTATTTTTTTTGCATCCAACAATTGGGTAGTATTAAATTCCGTATTATCAAACTTCAATAATTTCCCAGTCCGATCAACACCATCATTTGATATCTGTCTGCTTATATCCGTATAATTTGTAACATGCAAAGTAAAATCGGGCTCCTTAATCACCGAACAAGCTAAAACAGAAACGTTTTCTAATTTAGTACAGGATAAAGGATACGATGAGAAATAAACATATCCCTTGCCATCTCTCACATGAACAGGGATAAAACATTCTTCTGATTGTTCATTTAAATAATAACAGCCATTGCTTCCATAGGCGTTGTACTGTTCTCCCCCATCCTGAACGCAGAGCAATTTTCTCAGGCCACCCTCCTTAAGTCTATTCTGTGTCCATTCAGTGTCGTATTTCAGAGATAAATCTACATAAGCACCGCCCTGATAATCTGGTAAGGTAATATCAACTCTACAAGTTGATTCATTTATATATTTCCACTCAATCTGGACATCGGAATCAATCTCATTGTTTTTTTCAGCTTTTTCCCAAATAACAGAATAATTAGTTTCCTGTGTGGGGCGATAGTTCATATACAGCTCCCTGTAAAAGAACCAATTTGCTCTTGATGCCCAATATTCCCATAACGTATATTCATTTTTGAGCGTTTGAACATACTTATATTCTCCTTGCTTGAAATCTGACAAATACCGTTCTCTCTGCTCATCGCCCAACACGTGTATAATATAATCCACACCTGATGGTTGATATACATTATTAATTGTTTCTAACGCACCTGCATATGTTGAAAAAATCAAACTGTCCGAAACAGTTTCGGCATATTCATCTAAACCTCTTCCAATTTCAGAATATGTATCCAGCCCTGCCACATATCCTTTATTCCGATAAGAGATATTATTTTTTATCACATTAATGGAAATACAGTATAAAAGCAGCATGGCAAAGCTAAACCATACAACTGCCTGTTTACTAAATATGTCCCGAATAGTAAACAAGCTGTTCTTAAACAGCAATTTGCTATCTCGCCGCTTCTTATCAATAAAAATACGACGTACAAATATGACAATATAGGAAATGACTCCAATATAAGTAATCAATTCCAAAGCAGTATAATTACTCTGTCCCGATCCAATAGCATATATAAAAGCAGCTCCGAAACATGTACTGTGTATAAATAATTTGCATATGCTGATATCATTAATTGTTTTCTTAATCGTTCCTATAATGAAACAAACAACATGCACAAAAAATGATATCGTTAATATGGCGAAACGCCTATCCTCAAAAAAATCAAAAATAGTCAAAAATTTCCCGTAGATATTACCATAATACCAAAATTGATACTTTGTAACTCCTAAATTTGCCCCAAAATATTCTTTGAAATTTCCGTGTGTAATTATAGTTATCGATAATAATGCTCCTAATACTGCGCTGCCTAATGCTACTATATATACATACACTCTATGTTTAATGCTGAAATTGTTTCCAAATATGTTTACTAATATCAAAATAGCAAACAAACTGATTACACATGAATAGCCGAAATCATTTGACCATATAGTCAAAATCCCCAGTAAGAAGAACATGATTGCGGTTTTTCGTTTTGAGCATAGACAATTCATCAAAATATTGTCTTTTTTCTCAGCAAACCGAATGATATAAAAAAGACCAACAAGCATAAAAGGAAGGAATGCTCTAGTAGTTCTCATTGAATGTCCTATTTCCTCAAAAAAGAGAACATCATAAACATACTTATAGTAAAACTCACCGTTCAATCCGATATGAAGCATAACAAATGCTCCTATAGATATAATTCCCGTCACCATGTACGCCCGTTTTCTATCAAGTGACATGGTATATAAAGAAATATAAACAATAAGAGAATACACAATGCTTGTCGTAAAGTTTGTAATAAATACACTTTCTCCAAAACTATCAAACAATGAAATCAATGGGTAATTAACAAAAACTATACCATTTCCCAGATAATTCATAAAATCTTTATATTGCACTTGTCCATTCAATAATCTTCTAAAAATATTATAATTTTGAAAATCCCCATCATAAGCGACAAAATCTCCACAGGCATATCTATACAATGCAAATATGCACGCTGTAAACATACATATGGCGACAAATAGAATATCATATTGATCTATTTTTTTTATTATTTTCATTTTCACTGTTCCTCATATATCACTTGAATTGTGTTTGGAAAATCAAATTCAGAAATCTGATCCGTCTCCAATTCTACATAAATGTATCCCTCTCCTTCATACATATCCAAAATCCTTGCAGTATCATCATTTGATAGAAGATATTTTGCTCCAGTTAATCTTTCGCGATTAGATTCCCAATTCCAAAATAGAACTTTGTTTTCAACAGTTGAAAGCGGTGAAATGATATTGGGAATCATTTTCGTTTTTGTGGAAAAAAATACATTTTTTGTTTTTTTATTATTTTTTTGAATGTATCCATATACTAAATCAATTTTTTTATTCAAAGTAGCATTTTGCGGAAAATCCACCGTATAAGCAGGATTATTGTATCCTTCAAGATATATATCTACATAGTTTGCGTATTCTAAATACACTAAATCATTCATTTTATTCATGTATTGATTGCATATTGTTCCAACTATATCATACGTTTCTGTTGAAAAATCATAAATAACTGCCGATGAATACCATTTTTGTGTATATGACAATTCCAGATCATTTAACCCAATTGCATAGCGTTTATGCAGATAATGCGCCCTTTCTATTAGCGAATTCATAGTAGCGAGCTCTTTTATTCCATGTCCAAACAACATTTTGGAATAGCCCCACACATTCTCATCACTAAGCTGTCCATATACATTGTCGGGATAATTATTTTCAATATATTGAGCAATTATTTTACTATCTGCCAATCTCTCATCATGCCATAAATAATCATTGGAAATATATAAATAGGATAAAAAACTAATCGACATTACTATTATGACAGAATAATAAATAACAGTTCGGGCAACCTTTGTTATATTTAATTTTGAAACCATATATAACAATAAAAACTGTAATAAAAAATACCATTTCATTCTGTCCATGCTATATTGCAATGCATGTTCCGTAAATACATGATTTTCAATTAGAGGCATTAAAAGGATCAAGAAGATTGTTAAGGTATCTACAGAGACCGCCACTTTTATTTTTTTATGTTTTTCGCAAATTAAAAATAGTACCAGCCACACGAAAAAAACAATAATCAATGCAAGCATTCCGCCAAATGAATCTACCAGTGATTTTTCAATGTCAAACAATCCAAAATCTAATATTCTGCTTCTTCCTTTTGCTCTTAGCAAAATTACGTTTATAAATTCATTGAATCCGACCAAATAAATCCTTACAGACATAAAAAGTATAATTGCCAGACACATCTCAGCAATTATTCCACAGGCAATAAAAAAATACTTTTTTTTATGAGTTTTAATTCCTTGAATCAATCCGACAATGCAAAATGCAAATAATGCAAAATACGCAGACCATTCCGTTTGCAATAACATAAACCCGAACAGATAGAATAAAATATAATTCCCCTTAGCTGGAGCGCCTGACTGAGTGATTTTGATATACGACATCCATAATAGCGGAAAAAAAATCATATACCAATTATGCCCCCAGTACGTCATCCCCATAGAATGCATAATTTCTACAGAAAATAAAAAAGTTATTCCGGTCAACAAAACTATTATTCTTTTGTCGGATTTTGTTTGAAATATTTTTTCAAATAACCGCGCTACCAATAATGTTGATATACAAAATAAAACATTAATAAATATGTATATGGATGTTTCATCTGCAGCTAAATTCGCTATTTTTAAAAATAAAATATATGCAGTAAACGGAAATGCCGGAAACGATATATAATAAAAATATTTTTCCGTTTTTTTATCAAACGCGCCCGATGAATATGATAATCCATAATCTGTATCTTCCGAAAATGTTATTAACGGAAGCCATGATATTGCATCTTCATCAGCCTCCATCATTGCCTTGGCATTCATTAAGCATTGATAATTTGTATCAGATGCGCTCCATAACGTATCATTAAAATCGGGATATCGTACTATGCTGCTTATAATGCTGACCAATAATATTGCAATATAAAAAATATATGTTTGTTTGAAGTTAATACAAATATTCATTTATCCTACCCTCTAACAAGTTCTCTCACATATCTCAGCACATTATCCAGCACCGACACATCCTTCACAGCACCCATTTCTACCGAAACATATCCTTCATATCCTTCTTTCTCGAGCAGACTGCACAGGTGTTTATGTTCTTCTCTTTTTTGAATCGGCTTTAAATTTGGCTCGCTTATATGCACATGGCTAATCTGTGACACTCTGCCTTTCAAAATAGACAAATCTTCCCCATTCTCTATAAAAGTGCCAAAATCAAAATTAAGCATAAAGCTTTTTCTATCCACCACATCTATTAAGTCCACTGCTTCTTTTGTCGTGTTAATAAAATTTGTCTGATAGATTGGCGGATTTGCTTCTATTCCAATCACAACATTATGTTCAGCAGCCACATCAGCAATTTCCTGGAAAAACAGGATTGCATCATCCCTTCTTTTTGTCTGAGGCATCACTCTATTCTTAGGGCAGCCAAATACCAGATTCCGACAGCCGATTGCTTCTGCAAAAAATATTGCTTTCTTTGTATACATGACAAGTTTTCGTTGTTCTTCTTCTGTTCCGAAAATATTTTCTGTCTGTCCATACCAAATAGACTGCATAGACGGAATCTGAAAACCATAAGAATCAATCTCGCCTTTTTTCCAGTTTAATATATCCTTTACATGGTCATAAGGACTATCCGCAATAATTTTGGTAGGCAAAATTTCCAGTCCATTAATTCCATATTGGACCATCATTTTATAAACAGCAATATTATCATCTGCGCACCAAGCCATATTGGATACAGACATTTTCATACAATTCTCTCCTCGCTCTCTTGTTCCTGATCTTAAATATCCTTATATTCTTGTACAAAAGCCTTGATTTTCCCCATCAATTCTGATTTCTCACATATATAATTACCTGACCTGCCAAACAATGAAGCATATTTTGTTGTGAACTGATATCTTATCGGCTGTTTCAAAATCTCGTTATGAAATTCTCTCCCTTCCAGCTCATAAAATAATTCTCCCGCAGTTATCGGCTCTGTTGCTGGATGCCATATATTAAGCTGCTTCTCCAACACTTTTTGAATATCACTCCATAATCTGTCAAGCGGATAAAACTGATAGCTGTTTCGGCTGTCAGTAAAATGTAAAGCATTGAAGGAAACCCCATCCAGCAATTCTATTAACTTCTTTTTGTCCCCACTTGTCAATTCTATGCACTGATAATAATCATCCTCCCGCACGGAATAGTACCTTGCTATTTCCGGACACATTGCCATTAGTTCATCCATTTTACTTTTTTTAATCATAAAGGGAATCTTTTTGATATAATCATAAATAAAATTCTTCTTGATGTTTATTCCAAACAGGGCTGGAAGCCTTACAACCAGCGCATCCGCATAAAATTCCCTTACCCACTCCTCCAGCAAATACCTATGATATCCATATGGTTGCAGCCCCTCAGTCACCACCGCAGTATCTTCATTTGGCATTGCCGTTTGCTGCAGTACATCCACCGTGGAAATTAAGACAAGCTTCTTTGGTTCGATGCGCCTTATGTTTTCTTCTGCCTGTCGAATTATTTCCATATCCTTTTTGGGATACTCGTTTGCCAGATATTTCTCGGCTCTTATTCCCGCATATACCAACAAGTCCGGTCTTAATCCATATGCCTCCTCTATGTTGCCCGTGTTAAATCCGCAATCAAATCTGCCGTATTGCCACAAATTACTCCCCACAAATCCTGTATATCCAACTAACGCATTGACGCCCATTAACCCATCTCCTAAACCGTCAGTTTTTCCAAACTGTCATAGCTGTACCGCTTCCGCTTATATACAAGCTCAACCAATATCTGCAAATATTTAATAACAACAGTCATCAGTCCAAACAAACCAAAAAAAGCGAAAGAAAGAAACAGTATGGTTGTTGTCCACCCTTCTATGGGGCTGCCAAACAGGTACACCAAAAGCGAATACATAATCATAAAAACAGTCGTGCAGATCATAATAACCGTCATAGCAATAGAAAACCGATATCCCAAAGATGTAAATAACAGCAGGACATTGATGCCAAGATTTTGCCGATATTGTTTTTCCTGTTTTCCCATGTTATGTTTCCCCAGCATATTTTTTTTGTTTGCTTCATATATTATGTTGCACGTTTTTAGGCCAGAACGGAAATAGACTGCCTTTCTGTATGGTATAATATTATTCATACTTATAACCCTGTTTATGATTCTCCTGCTCAGAATCCGAAATCTTTCACTGTTCATCCTATATGGCACATCCGAAAACCTATCAAATATGCTGTAAAATATTTTGGATGTTTTTCTGACATTTTCATCAGGCGTTGCACTTACAACATCAAATCCTTCCAATGCCTTATAATACACATTCATAACCTCGGATTCCGAATAGTCTATAAATGTACTGTCAAACTCAAACACAAAATCCCCAATCGCCAAATCCCTGCCAGCGTTCATTGCGATTTCCTTTCCCTGATAATAGCTCATATTGAGAAGCGATATATTGACTGTCTTAACAGAGCAGCTCAACCGCTTTACTATATCCACACTGCGGTCCACGGAACAGTCATTTACAAAAATAATCTCGGAATGCTCAAAATTACCTTCAAATACTTTTACCAGAGTCTGAACAAAATATTCAATTTCATTTTCTGCATTGTACAAATACACTGTTGCAGATACAAAATTTTTTTCTTTGTTATTCATTGTCAAGTACCTCATCAAGATCATATACCGTATTTATCTTTCCCGATAATACAGTGATAAAAGTCGGATTCTTGGTATGTACTTTTATCACTGTAGGGCGAGAGTCATCTATTTCCGAGCTTGCCAGAATTGGCTTCATGGAAAAAAGTGATGACTGATATGAAAATACAAAATCATCCTTTAAATATTTTCGCGCTAATTTTTCCATATACGGAAATGCGCTATCTGGCTTAGCATTACAATTGTTGCAATTGTATAAAAAACTGGCGCTGCACTTTCCTCCGCTTCTTTTCTGGCACTCAAACACCGGATGCCTGTCATGGCATTGCTCATGGGGCGTAAAGGTAACTGATGTAAGCGAGTGCAATCCAGTTTTTCCAAACGGCATTATCGAAAAAAACGGACCATCCATAACCGTGATACCATAATTTAATAATTTATCATTCACCTCACACAATATGATTTCACATAATTCATATTTAATCTGAAACTCATCAAATCCAAGCATTTCCACGATTTGATTTATCCCTGCATAAGTCGCATTTAACAGATAGGGCGCCTCATACTCCTTGCCAGAATCCAGCCTGCATATATATGTATCCTGTTCCCTGTAAATATTGGCTATTTTTTGTCCAAGAAGCAGCCTTACACTGGGAATTTCCCCTATTTCCCCCATATAATATCCTTTGAGCAGCATAGCATCGTATGTATATTCCCTAGTAATAAACGCGCCGTCGCACATTTTCGGCTTAAAATAATCATCTGGCTGTACTTCCCTGCAGGGTATTCTGGCTGCTATGCAGAATTTCTTAAACTGCTCGCCGCTTGTCCAAGAATATTCTTCTGATGTGGCGTATATTTTTTCAAACTGCCGATTAATACAAAAATCAAAGTCCTTATTGAATCTCTCAAAATATCCAGCAGATTTTATTGCGGTTGAAATAGATCTTGGATAATGATAACCTTGATGAACCCTCGCCTGATTAATATAAGTCGCTCTGCTAAACGCAACGTCGTCACATTCAATGACAACAACTTTTTCACCTTTTTTCCCGCAATGCAGGGCGGCATAAAGTCCATATAAGCCTGCCCCAATGATGATTTTATCGAATTTCTCTTTCATTTTCGGCAGATTCTCCTTTGTTTTTATGGCTGCTTCTAAGGGCACGGATACCTGATGCAAACATTCCGATTACCATTGCGCCAATCAACAGTACCATAATGCCGCCCCATAAGCGCTCGCTTTTCTCCTGCTTCTGCAGCATATTTATAGTTTCAGCCTGCATGTCGTTTTCCTCTGCAATACCATCAAACTCTGCATCAAGGCTTTTCTGTTCCCCATAATTCTTCAATTTCCCTTGCAATACATAACCTTCGATATCCTGATATGCAATTTTATACCATCCGTCCTCATATACTGCCATGCATATTACAGGGGTGTTCTCCTCCAGCACGGTTTTTATATTGCTGCTTTCATCTTTTTCTTCATAAACTTGAACTTCACACAGTGTTTCCATTAAAATTTGTTCGCCGTCTTCATCAGCCCATGCCAACACCCTGGCATGCATAACCAAGGCAAAAACTGCCATCAAACACAAGTATATTCTTTTCATTGATTTATCTCCTACTTAATTATAAAAAAGCACAAAATGCCCATTGATCACTTCTGTTTTATATTTATTTTCAAGCTGCGCCTGAATTGGATCGTTTGCCCCTAATACAACGACCGATTTTTCATCAAGGTGTTCTTTCAGGGTCTGGGTCTGTTCCTTGTATACTTTAATTTCTGTATCACGCAGCATAAACTGGAGCAGACCGACGGCAGATATTTCGTTGTAATCAACATAAATTATACGGCGGTCATCTTCACAATCCTGTATAAGCCGCTCAATCCGCTGTGCGATCTCAATATCCTGCCTTGCAAGCAAATTGAACGGATACAGATACATTTTCCCAAGCTGCGCTAATATCAAAAGCTGTATAATAACCACTGTCATAAAAATCCATTTTAGGCCTGACCGAATTTGAATGACAGCCAAAACGCCGCAAATAAACATAATCGATATCCCAATCGCACAGGACATCGCATAAAACGACTTAGGATTAAATTCCTTTAGCCTAAAAAAGCTCATTCCTGCCATAAAATATCCCTTCATTGGATTGAGCTTTAAGCTTATACAATATCTGTATACAATCATTGTCAAAATCAGCATTGCTGCCCCTGTTGCCAGCAAATACTTTATTATGCCTTTGCCGTTCTGCAGTATTTCCCCCATGCCCGCCGCAATCAGCACTGGCATAACATAATCCTGATATCTCCCATAAGTAAGGCTGTCATAGCTGTCTGGTATAACATTGTAAACTGCATTTATAATTACCTGAGATAATGCCGATATTAGAACAAACGCGCATACTACAGATGCCACAGGGAAAATACAATTGCTTTCCGATTGCCATCCGCATCTCTTTACTAAACAGAATATTCCCCAAAACGCAATGCCAAAGCCAGATATTCCAATATAAAGAAAACTGCCGCAGATTTCATTAAGAAATGCAGCAAATCCTTTATATGAAAATATATATCTTATTTTTTCAATTTGTCCTTCCAGTGTGTTTATCTCATATAAATCTGTACCCACATTCGGGTAAAACAGCGATGCCATTTGTCCCTTAACAATGTGTACTGCAAGCATGGCCGTAATTGACAAAGCTAAAATTGCCGCGGCACGTTTGAAGTTTTTGCGGTATCTCAGCTCTGCATATATTAACAGGAAAATCAGCCCCTGCAAAATCCCTATGGTCCGCATATGCACTAAATACATATATATACCTGTTATACAAAGCAGCATCAAATTTGCAAAGCTTGGCGCTTTCAAATATTTTATCAGCCAGACAATTAGCATAAGATATACAACTGCCAATAATGTTTCTGCCATAGTCGTATGTGCATAAAAAACAACTGGCGGATAAAATATGGCAGCCGCGGCATATATTTGGTTATCTGCATTATTCCCAAAACCGATGTGCTTTAATATATTAACAATAATAATATATGCCAAACCAAGCATAATAAAATTAAGCGCAACAGCCGCACGATAAGCGATCAGTGAATTGGGGCAAATAAGAAAAATGGGAAATAATATCAGACTATATCCCCAAGCATAAAACGATCCCAGCGCCGTTATTTCACTCCAGTCATATCCCGCCATCTTAGCCGCATACGCCCAGTAGCTGTATTCATCTGGAAATATCGAAAATCCATAAAGCTTAAAAATAACAAAATTAAAGTAGCAAAACAGCAACATATAAAACCATATCGCGTACTGATATTCTTTGCACCTTTGCCAAAACAATTATTTTCTCCTACATAAACGGCGGGAGTGCCTCCCTTAGAGGCACCCGCCATTTTGTGAATTTACTTTGTTACAATCGCATAAGTTCCTAAGCCGGCATTTACTTCAAAGGTTACAGTATTGGGATTATCATCCTCATCATCTACAATATCAATGATGCCGCCCGGGCGAACGCATACAATGCTGACTGTCTTTGTGGTATCAACTCCTTTGGGACGGCCGACAACCATGCCAACAGTTCCCTTGCTTAATCTTACGTATTGCCCATTGCTTCTAACACCAAGATCAATAGTAAGTGTAGCCTCCACCTGCCCGCCTATAGCCTGAGCTGCCGCATTAACACAATTCATTGCCAAATAGCTTTTTTTTGCATTTGTGTCAAATATCATAATGTATGGCGTTTGCCCTGCTTTTATGCCTAAGCTCTTCTTAATGCTGTCCATTGTTCCCGTTACGGCCAGACCCTGTACAGACTTGGCCGCATAAGAGCCTGCGATGGTAGTTTTAACAGATTTTCCTGCAACAGTCATGGATGTCCCTGCCGTTTTTACACTTGGTATGACTTCAGACACCGTTGTTTCCTCTGCATCAGAACTTTTGCTTTCACTCGAAGCGCTTTGTGCCGGTGCCGCGCTTCCGGAACCTGCAAAAGCTGTCGTTCCTGCTCCCATTACCATTGTTGCTGTTAATATAGCTGCCAATATCTTTTTCGTTTTCATTGGAATCATCATCCTCCTTCATTAAAAATATTTATCTTCCAACAAATCATATTATATCACGCAAACTGACAGTTTGCAAGCGCAATCTGTATATTTGTTTTTATGACAAGTTTTTATTGTTATCATTAATTAAACGACATCTTCGCCCATAAAACCATTAATCCAAAATATAAATTCTTCCAATTGATTTTCTAATAATTTTCAGAAGAATATATATACTAACTGCAGCAAAAAAGCAGTGATTTCATCACTGCAATTAAATAAAAAAGGGGGATGGAAAATGCCTGATCGCAAACAACAATATAAAATGATAGGTCTAAACATCGCCTACTATCGAAAATTAAAGGGAATAAGCCAGATGGATTTGGCAGAAGCCGTCGGACTCAGCCGCACATATATCAGCAACATAGAAGCTCCAGGCATGCCTATTGCCATTTCTCTTGATACATTGCTGAATATTGCAGATGCATTGTCTGTTCCTGCACAAAAATTGCTAGACTTTCATGACTAACCAAAATTTATTTTTAGCGAAATTAAAGACTCCTTAATATTTGCGTATTAAGGAGCCCTTATAATAACTATTATGATTTTTATTAAAACTCAAACACGACTGCTGTAAGGGGCGGCATATTAAATGTAATAAACTGGTCTCTGTAATCGCACAAGCCCTTCCTTGCCTTGAGCGTCTTTGACACCTTGTTGCCGTTGCCGCCAAACCTCTTGTCGTCGGAATTTAAAATAAGCTTATACTGTGCGTTCACAGGCACGCCCACCCTGTATTTCTCATACATCACAGGCGTCATATTTATTACGAAAAGCATATTCTGCTTGCCGTCGGCGCTTTTTCTCACAAAGCTGTAAATGCTTCGCTCGTTGTCGTCGGCATTAATCCACTCAAAGCCAGCCCAGTCGTTGTCAATTTCATGCAGACACGGGCTCTTTTTGTAAAGCTTTAAAAGCTCGCCCACAAAATCGTGCATACCCTTATTCAAAGGTTTTGCAAGCAGCCCCCAGTCAAGCTCTCTCGCCTCGCTCCACTCACGCTCCTGCGCAAAATCCTGTCCCATAAACAAAAGCTTTTTGCCCTCATGACCGAACATAAAGGTATAAAGCGCCCTGAGGTTAGCATACTTATCAATCTCATAGCCTGGCATTTTATTTACAAGTGAGCACTTCAAATGCACAACCTCGTCATGCGAGAACGGCAGAATATAATTTTCGCTGCTGTTGTAGCTCATCGCAAACGTAAGCTTATTGTGGTTGTCGCGCCTGAAATACGGATCAAGCTTCATGTACTCCAAAAAGTCATGCATCCAGCCCATATTCCACTTAAATGAAAAGCCTAAACCGTCATCCTCTGGCTTAGCCGTTACCTTCGGCCACGCCGTAGACTCCTCGGCAATAGTAAGCACTCCGGGATACGCGCCATGCACTACGGAATTGAGATGCTTGAAAAACTCGATCGCGTCAAGATTTTCATTGCCGCCGTACTTGTTGGCTACCCACTCTCCGTCACGCTTGCCATAGTCAAGATAGAGCATAGACGCAACCGCGTCAACCCTGAGCCCGTCAATATGGAACTCTCTTATCCAGAAAAGCGCGTTTGCTATGAGGAAATTCTTGACCTCATTCTTGCTGTAGTTGAAAATCTTTGTGCCCCAGTCAGGGTGCTCGCCAAGGCGCTTGTCAGGGTGCTCATAAAGACAGGTGCCGTCAAACTCGCAAAGTCCGTGCGCGTCCCTCGGGAAATGCGCGGGAACCCAGTCAAGGATTACGCCGATATTGTTCTTGTGGAACAGGTCGATAAGATATCTGAAATCGTCAGGATTGCCATAGCGTGACGTCGGCGCATAATATCCCGTCACCTGATAACCCCACGAGCCGTCAAACGGAAACTCCGCAATACCCATAAGCTCCACATGGGTGTATGGCATCTCCTTTAAGTATTCCACCATTCTGTCCGCAAACTCACGGTAATTGTAAAAACCGTCTTCCGTGCCGTCAGGGTGTTTCATCCATGAGCCGATATGGCACTCGTAGATTGACATAGGCTCCTTGGTCATGTCCTTTTTGTCCCTGTCTGTCATCCACTTGCTGTCGCCCCATTTGAAATGTCCCAAATCATATACTCTCGATGCCGTACCAGGGCGCATCTCGGTATAGTTTGCATACGGATCAGATTTGTAAAGCCTTCTGCCGTCGGGAAGCACAAGTACGTATTTGTACATCTGCCCCTCCTGCACGCCCTCAATAAACGTGGCGAAAATGCCGCCCTCCCCGAGTCTTTCCATAGGAGCCGCACTCTCGTTCCATCCATTGAACTCTCCTATGACATAGATCTCTTTTGCGTTCGGCGCCCATACCGCAAAAAAGTAGCCGTTTTTCCTGCCCTTTTTACATGGGTGCGCGCCCAGCTTTTTGTAGATCTCATAGTGTGTCCCCTGACCAAATACATATTGGTCAGCGTCCGAAATAAATACTGTTGTGTCGGTATTCATTTTTTTTACCCCCATTTGCTTTTATTAAATTGCAGCCCCAAGCTACATAAAGTCCCTCTCCCTCAAGACAATCATATCCTCGCTGTCATAACGCTTTGACAAAAGCACATCGACAAAATTTTTAAGCTTTGACTTTTTGGATTTCCATATAGCCTCGTCAACAATATCCCTTACCTCGTCCTTTGTGACCGCATGGTTGCCGCCCTGCATATTTGATATTCGCGTGTAGAGCGCAAGCGTACCCATCTCGTCAATAGAATATTCTAGCGCAAGCGCGTAGTTCTTTGCATATGCCACAAGCGCCTTGCTGTCCATCTCCATCAGGTCAATGCGGATATTGAAGTAATCGGCTATCATCGCCTGCTTTTCCAGAAGTCTTGTGAGCTCCTTCTTTGTGTCCTCCATAATGACTATTATGCCTAAACTCTCCTGATTTAAAAGCGTCGCCATCTCATAAAGCTTCTGCTCTGTCATGCCGTTTGCCTTCTCTATAATAATAGCACCATTATTCAATTTATCAAAGACTTCTTTTAAATTTCTTAAATTTAATTTTTCGCCTGTGATTTTAGCCGCTTTACCTGAGAAATTCGCGTCAATCGCCTGAAACTCGCGCACAAGGTTCTGCGCAAGCTTTACAGTGTCAAGCCCCGCTTCTCCCGTAATAAGTACATTTCCAGTGTACGCTGCAAGCGTCATCTTATCAAGCGCAAAGATTATCTGTTTTTTGATTTTCTTCGTGACGGCAAAATTTTCAAAAAGTTGCTGCTCCTCTGGCGAAAAATCACGTATTTCCTCGGGCTTTGCGCCGTTTGCCTCTTTTCGTGTAGTGGCAAGGATTTTGTCGGAAAGCGAGCTAAGCTCTGCGGTGTTCATCTTGATCTCCTGCGTCTTCATCGCGTCTTCCTTAGCCATCTCGGCTATGCTTTCCTCGTCGTCGGGATCAAGCTGTCCGTCTGAGGGCTTGGCTGGCTTTCGGTTTTTTTGGTGTTTGTCCGCCGAATATTCTTCTTCTGAATAGCCCTCGTTCTCCAAATAATCTTCGCTTATCAGAGAGGCTTCATCATCTGAAAAGCCGCTCAAATCATCATTTTCGGCATATTCCGCATCATCAGCGTAGCCCTCTGCTGTGGCATATTCTTCACTGTCTGGATAGCCTTCGTCAGCAGTATATTCTCCATTGTCTGGATAGCCCTCGTCGTCGGCATGTCCTTCACTGGCTGGATAGCCTTCGTCAGCGATATATCCTTCGCTGGCTGAATAACTTTCGTCATCAGCATATCCTTCGCCGTCTGGATAGCCTTCGTTATCAGCATATCCTTCATTGTCAGAGTTGTCGGAGGATTCACTGTCATACCCCTCCTCTGTATAAGTTTCCTCCTGCGCGGCATCAGAATATTCCCCGCTGTAGGCATCTTCATCATTCACAGGCTCACTGTCAGACGCGCTGGGATATTCCTCATTTTTGTATTCTATCTCCTGAGTGTCCTCACCCGCTCCGCCTGTGTATTCCGCCTCTGTTTCCTCCGTGGCGCGTTCATCATCGCCGCCAATCTCCTCTATTTCAACGAGCGCTTTTGAAAGCTGCTCTTTTGGCATTTCCTCCGTATTGCCTCCGAGTTCTTCCGCCACGAGCTTTTCAAGCCTTGTGGGCGGCTTTTCCTCCTCTGCCTTTCCCTCAAATTCATCTATCATATCATTTTTGACAGAATCATTAAAGTTTGCAATAATTTTGCCTGTCTGGTGCATAACCTGTTTTTTGATTGCGTCCTGATGCTTTTGCGCGCTTTCCTGCTTTATCTGCTCCCACTCGGCAAGCACGTCATTCAGATTCATCTGCCCTGTCATCGGCTTAAACTGCTCCTGTGACGCATCGCCTGATGTATTTTGCACATTCTGCTCAAAATAGACGTTTTCGGCATTTTTCTGTATGCGGTTCTGCTCGGCGTTTACGGACTGCTCTGTGGTATCGCGAATCGTGTTTATGTCCGTGTCCTCTTTAATAACGCGCGCGTCTTCCCCTGGCACAAGCACCTTTTTAATGGCTCCCGTGTTTGGCTTGGGGCTCTCCTCCGAAATGCCGCTTACCATAGCCGCTACCCTGCCCTCCGTATATGAAGGCTTCGGAGGTTCGCTGGCCGCATCCTCGTGAGTCTGCTTTTCCTTTTCCTCCTTGCGTATGATTTCAAGGCGCTCTTTGGGGGAAATATATGTCCTTGTCTCAAAGCTTTTTTCGGGCTCTAAGTCGATATTTTCCTCTGCAAATACATCCTCGTCATCATCAGGGAAAAGCTCCTTCATGCTTTCGGCAACTACCTTTTGTAAATTTATCGTATTATACTGGCTCATATCAACTGCCGCCGAGGCATTGGCATTATGGTTCTGCGTTTCTTCGGGCGCAGGAATCGGATAACCGTCAGTATTGTAAAACTGCTCGACATAAAATTTATCCGTATAGTCTTCATCTACAGCGCCATCGTTTGATGAATAGCCGTTGTTTGAATAGCCATTATTTTCGCTGCCTTCGCCTGCATAATTTTCATCTGCATAGCCGTCGTTTGAATAGGCATTATCCGTGTAATTTTCGCTGGCATAGTTTTCATTAATATATGCGTTTTCGCTGTATGTATCATTGCTATAGCCGTAAGCTTCTGGATAACTTTCATTCACATAGCCTTGCTGGGGGGCGTAGGTCTGCTGATTGTCATAGCCTGCGTCAGCGTAACCTTGCTGATTATCATAACCTGCGTCAGCGTAACCTTGCTGATTGTCATAACCTGCGTCAGCGTAGCCCTGCTGATTGTCATAGCCTGTGTCGGCATAGCCCTGTTGGTTGTCATAGCCTGCGTCGGCATAGTTCTGCTGACCGTCGTAGCCTGTTTCAGAATACGGCTCGCCATAGCCTGCGCCATAATATTCTTCTGTGTAATTCTGCTGCTCATTGCTGTCATTATTCTCATTGTATTCTTCGCTGCTGTAATTTCTGTCGGCATTTGCCGCCATAATCTCATACTTTGCCTTCTGAACCTCCGTCAGCGGCGCGTGAAGCATTTTCAGCTCCATTGCCTTCATAACATATGCGCCGTCGCCAGAAAACAGAATAATGTCATCACATTCCTCCACGCACTTTGTGGCAAAGCCAGCTCTATGATACAGGTAAGCAAGCTCATACGCCCACTCCTCCTGGTAATCTCTTTTCTTTAATTCCTCCAAAAGCTCGATGCGTTCTTCAAGGCTTGCCTCCTGCGCTTCAAGAATACGATAACGTAAGGTAAACACGCCGTTATCCCTCGGCGCGATCTTAACAAATACTTTGTAATACTCAACCGCCGCCACCACATCATCAAGCTCAATCGATACCTCGCACAGCGAATAAATTACGGAGCGGTTTGTCGGATAACGCCCATAAGCGAGCAAAAGCACCGCCCTGGCATCCTCATTGCGCCTGTTCACCCTGTACAGCGCCGCAATCTTCAAAAGCATAGTAATATTCTTGACTCTCCTCCAGTCAATCTTATCCGCTATGTCCGCCGCCTCCGCATACCTCTCCTCGCTGATTAAATTGCCGATCTCCTCTGAACGAACCTTATACTCGTACTTATCCAAGCACCCTCACCTCTGTAAATACTGTCCCTTATATATAAAAAATATTAACATTTAGAAACTCTTAGGCGGCGTCTTTTGCCGCCGCGCGGTTTTTTCATCCTCTGAAAAACGCCGACCTTTGCGTTTTTCTTAAACATTTAGAAACTCTTAGGCGGCGTCTTTTGCCGCCTTAGAGTTTCTTAATGTTTTGTCTCCACCGACAGTTTATCATACAGAAATTTTGATGTCAATGCTGATAGCCGTTCAAATTCGTATATTTTGTGTTTTTTTGACGACTTATATACTAAATCTTTGGTTTTAATGCCTAAAGCATATTCGACAGCCGCGCAAACTGCTCGAGCGTCAGCGCCTCTCCCCTGACCGTAGCCGCAAGCTGCAGCTTTTCAAGCGCAGACAGCACCTTGTCCTTTGTAAGCCCTAAATCCGCGGCATTGCTGAGACTGTTTACAAGCGTTTTTCTTCTCTGGTTGAATGCCGCCCTTATAAGCTCAAACATCAGCTTTTCATCATTTACGTCAACAGGCGGATTGCTGTGGTACGTCAATTTTATGACAGCGCTGTCAACATTCGGGCGCGGCATAAAGCAGCCTGCGGACACTGTAAACATAACCTGAGGCTTTGCGTAATATTGGACTGCCAGAGAAAGCGCTCCGTAATCCTTTGTTCCAGGCTTTGACTGCATACGCTCCGCAACCTCCTTCTGCACCATTATAGTAATGCTTTCAAGCGGAACAGACTTTTCAAAAAGTCCCATAATAATCGGCGTAGTAATATAATAAGGAAGATTTGCCACTACCTTTATTGATTTGCCGTTATTTTTCTCATTTACTATTTTGTTTATGTCCAGCTTTAGAATATCCTCATTTATGACAGTCACATTGTCATAGCCTGAAAGCGTATCCTCCAAAATTGGCAGTAAATTTTTATCTATTTCCACAGCGATAACCTCGCGCGCGTTTTCACAGAGGTACTGCGTCATAGTACCTATCCCCGGACCTATTTCCAGCACAAAATCGTCCTTTGTTATTTGTGCCGCCTTTATGATATTTTCTAGGATATTTGAGTCTATGAGAAAATTCTGCCCGTACTTTTTTTGGAATTGGAAGTTGTATTTTTTTAATATATAAATCGTACCTGTGGGATTTCCGAGAGTCGGCATTTTGTATGCTCCTTTTTTATATATTGTCTGTGTGCCCTTTTAGACTGAAAAAGGCGGGATTTTCATTAATATAGTGGTATTATAATTATATTTGGGGGAAATTTCAAGGAGAAATACTGTTGAAATATAGAATTGCCTATATTATTGTTTACTTATGCTTTTTGATGGAAGCAGACACATTATTTCAAATTTATATATTCGGAAAATAAGATGAAGATTTTATTCACTATGCTTATATGAACAATCATGGAAAAATCGTGGAATCACAGATTTTGTAAGAACTAATGGGTTAGTTCTTACAAAACCTCCGCTGTCAGCCTTCTACGTTTGTTGTAAACTCCTCATCAAGAAACTCCTCAAGCCAGTCAAGGAAATCTCCTCCGCTTTTGTGGGGCGATATTCCTATATCGGTCATTTCCCAGACTTCGCCTTTGGCGCTGCCGCAGATAATCAGCCGATAGGAACGCCCGTCTCCCATGTCCGCAAGCTGGAGCTGTCCGTTTTGGAGTGCGGATTCCTTGCGCGCTTCATTGACTTTTTCGTCGTCCTCCCATATCCACGCTTCGCGAAAGTTAAAGCGTTTTGTAATACGCTCTGGGGCAAATACCACCTGCTCTAATGGGCTAATCGCGTTTTCCCCGCCAAAGCCATCGCCAATCTGCGTAAGATATGCTTTATATTCCTTGGGCAGCCTCACGCCGTAGCGCTCCTCAAAGGCTTTCACCTGTGCGCGCTTTAAGCAGGGATTTAAGCTGATGCCCATTTTTTTGGCTTTTTCTTTTAGTTGAGCGGTTTTCTGTTTGATTTCTGCTGATGTCTTTTGGTTTTTTCCAATTCCAAGCTTTTTGCGCTCAATAATGATTATTTTTTCGCGCCCGCAAAAAGCGGACAAATCTGTGACATTTGTTTTTAGCAAATTGAGGCTGTCCAGCTTTGGAAGCGCCGCAAGACAGCTGACGTCCTCAACAGGCGTATCATATAACCAGATCATTTCAAGGGCAGGGAGCTGGGCAAGCGCGGAAACATCGGTTACTTTGGTGCCGCTCAAAGTAATCTCGCGAAGCTTGGGCAGATTTTGAAGCGGTGATAACTCGGTTATTGCGGTGTCGTACGCTATCAGTTTCTCTAAATTCTGGCAGGAGGACAGGGGCGACAGGTCGCTCAGATTAGGATTTTTATCAATACTTAAAATACTTAGCGCTGGCAGATTTTGAAGCGGCAAAAGCTCCTCCATTCCAATACCTGATAAGGACAAGTGCTTCAGATTCGGCAGCCCGTCCAATTTTGGAATGCCAATCCTGCCATCACATAAGTGAAGGAACATCAAATTGTTAAGCTGTCTAAAGTCACAGGGTTCTATCTCAACCGTATTTCCGTACACAGATATTTCATTCAGCTTATGTAGTTCGCACAGTGGCGACAAATCGGAAATAGCGCAATTATCCAGTGAAATTTCCTCCAAATCTTTTAAACGTGACAGCGGCGAAATATCCACAAGCGGCGGTATATAGCCGGCATTGGGATTCGATTGCGCAAAATATCTAAAGCTTAGAAAACGGTAATGAGTATAGCCCTTCAAAAGCTGTTCTTCCGTCACACCAGGATTGCATTTTACCATATCCGCAAAAGCTTCTTTTTCTTGTATTGTCAATATCATATGTTTTTCTTACCCCCATTATTGTTAATCCCGTGTTATCTTGTATCCGTTAATTTCTGGATATTTTTTCAATAATCAAATGTCCATAAATCGCACTGTCATTCCTTAATCCACTTAACCTGTTTAGATGGTTTTCCTGTCTTTAAGAAATCATCAATGATTAAAAATAAAATGTCCCTGTCACCAGACACCATATGGCGCGGATAGAAATTGCCCCGTATCGCCACAGGCTCCTTGCCCTCCCCGGAATTATAACAGGAAACGCTCTCATCCCAGTCGTCGATGACCGAAATCGCCGACAGCTCTTTGTCAAAGTAGACAGCCAGCGTCTTCATCGAAGATGCCGACCGCGTACTGATTTCCAGCGCTGTCAGCTTTTGGGTGGAATAAAGCTCCTCCAGCTTTTGGAAAATCTCTGCGGAGGTAAGCTTTGCAAGTTCTTCCTCCTCTATCTCTACAGAGGGATTTCCCTCCAGCGCATAAGAAATGCCCGTAATTCTTATTTTTTTGATTGTTTTCACTTTGACAATATTGACCTTTTCCGCAATATCCGCAATGTCCTCCGCCTCATCTCTCCCCCACATCTGCCGCAGTCTTTTTTCCAAAGTTTTCTGAGTAATCCGCCCGCTATAGATTGTCACGTTTTCGGGACATAATGAGGTACAATTTAAAAACATATTATTGTACAGGCAGTGGGTATTGTGCAGTTCTATTTTTTGATTCAGTGCGGCACAATTAGCAAACATACTCCAACAGTTTATAATATTTTCACCTAATACGATTTCCTGATTAAAGCTACTGCAGCCAGCGAACATACCCGATGTATTTTCAGCGCGCAAGGGCAGCTCTATCTTTTGATTGAAGCTTTCACACTGCGCAAACATATCATAACAGTATGCCGCGTACTTAGGCAGTTCAATGGGCTGATTGAAAGAGCTGCATCCCGCAAACATCCGTGCGCATTGCACCACGTAAGCGGGTATTTTTACCGGCTGGTTAAAAGCCTTGCAGTCACGAAACATATCCATGCATCCTGCAACACGTTCCGGTATCACGACCGGCTGATTAAAGCTTGTGCAGCCTTGAAACATCCCAGAACAATGTGTTATAGAGTCATCTAATAAAACTGGAAGATTAAATTCTTCTATTTTTATCTTATGCTCCCGGCAGAATGTTTTAATGCCTATCGGACTGTAAACCCTTACTACATGGTTCTTTTCATCAAAATCATATTCTTTGTCCATTTTGCCGCCCTCCTCTGCATTTCATTTCTAGCATTTTATGTCTCCTCCTTTACTCCTCTTTTTTATCAGCTTCAACTTTTCCCGTTTCTCATTGCACAGCAGCTCATAATTCCGGCGGAATGTTTCATGGGTAAGCGCCTGCCCCTTGACCTCCGGCGTCAAAAGAAGCCGAATGTTCCTGACGACCTCCTTAGACTGTGGCAATAGATAAGAGCGCTTCATCTTATAATGGTCCAGTGCCGCGCACATCCATTCCTGCTTCTGCTCTTTTAAGAGGCGGATGCCCGTTTGAAAATCGCCGTTTTTGCACGTCTGTACCGCAGCCACATATTTGTAACACCCAAAACCGGCCGTGTGTTCCCCGTTAAATTCCCACCCCATGAAAACGGGTTTTTTCTGCCCGAACAGTTCCACAAAGCACTCAAAAGAATTTACCCTGTCAAACTCCGGCAATACGCCCAGCCTGATTGCCTCCAGCAGCTTTTGCATGCCGACCTGATTCTTTTCATAAAAAAGCTTTAGCTGCACCGCTTTCTTTGCCCATGGCTCTCCATACATTGTCGTATAGTATTTCCCGCCAAGCAGCTTCCAGCCATCGCAGCCCATAAGATTTATACCATATTCGCCATTGTTCATAATCTGTTCGATCGTGCCGCACAGCGGAAATACGCTTGCCCACATTTTCAGTTCTGCTACCCCCAGACTGTAACCGATCACCTGAACCAGTTCCGAACGCTCCTGGATATACCGGTGACTGCCATATTTTTTAAATCCGTTGGCACGCAGCAGCGGCGTGAAATCATCTTTTATAATCTGCCCGATTGCCTTTTTAAAGTCATAATTTTCCTCCGTATATTCCATTACAATATCTCCTCGTCCCATGCTGATAATCTGGTATCCTTCCGTAAACGCTTTATTATCACAAGTCTTTTCGCATGTCATTTATAACAAGCGGAAACATATCCCAATCCATCTAAACCTGCCCGCATATAGCAATACTGCCGCCTGAAAACTTTATAAGCTTTTTAAGGGAATACCCAAGCGGGCAATTTTTTGATGGGTATATCCAAAAACAAGCGCATCATTATCACAAGCGCTATTATAGCATAATTCAAAAAGGGTAACAACCAACCGACAAACGCACTTTTTCGGTTTTTGTCAACTGGCGGTTGCGATTTGGGATTATGTTTGAAAATTTAGGGGAAAATTCAAAGGAAATTTTAAGGGAAAATCTTGTTGAAATGTAGGATTACCTGTGCTATAATAACACTCGTAAGAAGAAAAACCGTCCATTGTGACAACAAACGAAAGACCCAAGGGAGGGCGTTCCCTTGGGTCTTTCTAGCTTTTTCGGCAGCTTACGCCGCGGGCATTGCCCTTACTTGATAGTGTCTATCCATCTACATATGTAATAAACTATGATGCCTGCTAGAATGGATATGACAAACGATGAAAAACCATCCATTGTTTCACCTCCTAGTATAATAATGATGTAGTCAATGAAGACTACTTGATTAACAAGTTTCT
>X301_European_Hare__coassemble_902_pt1 | contig 41354 bp, 33 predicted proteins | sample X301_European_Hare__metabat2_low_PE_011 | metagenome-assembled genome bin X301_European_Hare
CTATAACATAGTTTTTTATATTGTCAATTCAGTTTATATTATTATCATTGTTTTTATTTTTAATTTACAATTTATTGCCCCTACAAAAAAACATTGATATTATTAAAAAATTTTATTAAATTTATACAAATATTATTTTTTATCTATGGATTTTTGCCGATATATGTTAAAATAGGTATATATATGTGTGAAAGATGGTGTAAGCAAATGACGGACGTTGCCACAGCTTGTTTTTTCAAGAGATATTATCCCCATGTAATAAAATGGTGGTTGGTTACATATAATCCCGAGGTATTCCGTATATGGCCCTCTCCTGCGGAAAAGGAGGAGGCTTTGCGCATTGAAGCGGAAGAAGAACGCCTTGCGCTTGAACAGAAGGAAAACGAAGCTTCGGCAGATATGGCAGCGTCTGATACTCCGCAGGCGGCGGACAGTTCAGCGTACAATGCCACCACAGGCTCATATTCAGGATTATACGGACAGAAGCCTGTCGATGCCGATACACAGGCGGCTCTTGACGCTATTTTAAATATATCAAGCAATCAGAACAACATTGATTCGCTGATATCCGGCGGCGCGCAAAACCTTGCGCCCGTCCAAAGTGCCAGTAGCAGCTCCTGTAATACCAGAGATGTAATACTTCCGCCTGAACATGACGAGATAATAAAGGAGGCAAACGCCATATATGAGCGCCTCATGCGCGAGGCTGCCGAGGACGAAGCGAAAAAGCAGGCTGAGATTGAGGCGGCAAGGCGCGAATTTGAGGCTTCCCTCACATCATAATAAAACAGGTCTAGACCTTTTTCCCGAGGCTCAGACCTGTTTATTTTTATCCTTTAATTCAAACTAAATAAGCTTTCCCATTTTTATAGTAATATCATCTCATTGCGCATAAAACACATTGGCATTTTCAAAAGCTCATTGATAACATAAATTTTAGATGAAATATGCCAATTTTTAAATCTTATTCGGCAAAATTCCTATTTATACCATAATGCATATACTATAAGTCAAAATAACTTACAGGATATTTCCTGCTGCTTCTTTCAAGCTTCTGCATTATGCGGTCATGCTCTGTACCTGTCTGCGGTGTCGGGCAGTAATCATTCTTTGTGTCCGTAGATGATATTTTGCATGGAATTACATTGCTTTTGCCATATACCGCATTGCCGTCGCTTCCTACATAAAATGTCTGCTGGAATATAAACGTGTCCTTATCCTTTGGATTTCTGTTTGCGCCAAAGCTGAAATTGCCTAAGCTGTAGCAGATGACCTTTCCGTTATATACCTCAATGCCCTGCGCAACATGGGGATGCGCTCCGATGACAATGTCGGCTCCGCAGTCAACAGCGCTGTGCGCAAAAGCCTCCGTCGTGGAATTACTCTCGTAATCATATTCAATTCCTCCATGGAACATAACGCAGATTATGCTGCACCCATTGCCTCTCAAATCAGCCGTAAGCGCTTTAAGGCTGTTCGTCAATGAGCCGATGCTGTTTCCCAAACAGTTCAGCCCTATGAAACCGACTTTTATGCCGTTCCTCTCCAAAATGCAGGTTTCCATTCCTCCGCAGTAAGCAATGCCGTTATCAGCCAAAAGCTGCCTGCACGAGTCATAGCCTGCCTGTCCGCAGTCATAGGTATGGTTATTTGCCATGCTTACAGCCTCTATGGAGCCGCTAAGCAAGGCTCCTACGTGCTCGGGCTCACCCTTGATTGGATATGTCTTCTCAACGACCTGCTCATATGGTGTCAAAGCGCCTTCAAGATTTACAAAAGTAATGTCATCCTGTTCAAAAATTTCCTTCACATTTTTAAAGAAATAGTCATTTCCGTACAGCTCATAGTAGTCACGCCACTGATTTCCTCTGCCCTGCCCCTTGTAGCCGCCCAGCGTACAGTCTCCCGCAAAGGATATTGTAACTGTCCTTATTTCAGCCTGCATTCTCGCCACTTCCTCAGCGTCATCAGGATTAGTCGCAAGACGCCCCTCTGATTTTCCAAAGGTAACGTAATGCTGGTACAGCGCCTCTTTATCATACCCGACAACGGCGAGTACATCAGGATATGCCGCCGCATAATATTCAGCGTCAAAAATAGCGCCGTCCGACATAATCTCAGGCTGGGCATATGCGGTTATGCCACATCCAAATGCAAGCGTAAAAATAAACAATGCAAAAGCAAATTTTTTCTTCACACTACTTACTCGCATCTGTTCCTTAGCTCCTCCCAGCGCTTGTCGACCTCCGCCTGAAACAGCGGTATAAGCTCCTCATTCTCCTTTTTGAAAAGATGCTTAAAGCGTCTCTGCGGCCTTAAAAAGTCCTCTATCGGAAGCTTGTTTTTCGGCTCGTAATTGAGCACCCATTTGCCGTCAATCACTTCAAACATTGTCCAGTAGCAGGTATCTACCGCGAGCCTGCATATGTTCATCATATCGCTCGGTTCATATCCCCAGCCCCTCGGGCACGGCGACAGTACATTCAAGAAAGCAGGTCCCGGCGTGTAAATCGCCTTCTGCGCTTTTGTATACAAATCCTTAAAATTGGCGGTAAATGTGCTCTGCCCTACATACGGCACATGATGCTCCGCTATAATAGCCGCCAAATCCTTGCGCACCTGAACCTTTCCCGTTGAAACCTTGCCTGCGGGCGTCGTGGTGGTGTCGGCATACTGCGGCGTGGCTGACGAGCGCTGCGTACCCGTATTCATATACGCGCCGTTGTCATAGCAGACATACACCATGTCGTGGCCGCGCTCCATAGCCCCCGACAGTGACTGAAAGCCTATGTCGTATGTGCCTCCGTCGCCGCCAAAGGTGATAAATTTAAAGTTTTCCTTTATTTTTCCCTTCTTTTTAAGCACCCTGTATGCTGTCTCCACGCCTGAAAGCGTCGCGCCCGCGTTTTCAAACGCATTGTGTATGTAGCTGTCCTCATACGCCGTATATGGGTACATAAACGAAGAAACCTCAAGGCAGCCTGTAGCGTTGCCTATTACCGCCCTGTCGCCCTCCTCAAGAGCCCGCAGGACAGTCCTTACAGTAACCGTGCCGCCGCACCCTGCGCACATTCTATGACCTCCCGCAAGACGCTCAGGCTTATTCATAACTTCCTTAAAATTATATGCCTTTTCCCAAACCTGTTCCATATTAATCCCCCATTCTTGATGCACCTGCGAATTTGCGCCCTAAGTACAAACGACCTTATTTTCGCAGACCTATGTAATCATACATTCCGATTACTGTATGAGTTTCCGCCATCTTTTCAAGATTTTCGTATACTCTTTCAAAATCCGAAACGGTAATGTCCCTTCCGCCAAGACCGTAGAAATAATTTACGACTTCCGCCTTGGCATGCACCTGATACATTGCCGCACGGACCTCTGCGCCAAGAGGACCGCTGGTGCCCGCAAACATCTCGCTTCTGTCCATTATCGCCACCGCCTTCACGTTTGCAAGCGCGCGCGCTATCTCCTCCTCCGGGAAAGGTCTGAATACCCTTATTTTGATAAGCCCTGCCTTTTTTCCTGTGGTATTTCTGATGTGCTCTATGGCCGCCTTGCATGTGCCTGCCGCCGAGCCTATGATGACTACAGCGTACTCGGCATCGTCCATGCGGTATTCCTCAAAAAAGCCGTACTTACGCCCTGTCATTTTCTCAAATTTTTCCGCAACCTCTAAAATCACGGCACGCGCGTCAAGCATAGCCTGCCTCTGGCCGCGCTTTGTTTCCATATAGTAGTTTGAAACGGCATACGGACCTATGGCAATGCGCTCATCTGCGTTTAGAAGGTAGTGCTCCGGCTTGTATTCGCCTACAAATTCCTTTACCTTGTCATCTTCGATAAGCATGATGTTCTCCACGCCGTGGCTTGTGATAAATCCGTCCTGGCACACCATCACGGGAAGATGAACGTTTTTATTCTCAGCTATCGGAAACGCCTGAATATAATTGTCGTACACTTCCTGATTTGACTCCGCGTAAATCTGAATCCAGCCTGAATCGCGCGCGCCCATGCTGTCCGAATGGTCCGCATTAATGTTTATCGGTCCTGAAAGCGCCCTGTTTACAAGCGCCAGAACTATAGGCAGCCTGTTTGACGCCGCCACATAAAGCTCCTCCCACATAAGCGCCATGCCGCATGACGAAGTCGCCGTCACAGCTCTCGCTCCCGCTGCCGACGCGCCCACAGTCGCGCTCATCGCGCTATGCTCACTCTCCACATGTATAAATTCCGTATCTATTTCGCCGTTTGCTATGTAATTTGCCACATACTGCGGTATCTCCGTAGACGGCGTAATCGGAAACGCGGGCATCACATCCGGATTAATCTGCTTAATCGCATAAGCCACAGCCTCATTTCCCGACAATCTCTCCCTAATAGCCATTTGTTTACCTCTCTCCCTTTCTCACTGTGTTTATGGAAAACTTAGATGGAAGGCTTAGAAAATCTTTTCGTTTTTTCCTTCCTTCATATGTATCGCCCCAAACGGACACACCTTTGCGCATATACCGCACCCTTTACAGTGCTTATAGTCAAAATCCGTTCTTTCGCCCTTGCGGACAGGAATTGACGAATCAGGGCACACAGGCGCGCAAAGCAGACACTGCCTGCACTTTTCGTCGTCCCAAATCGGCGTTGACGTGCGCCATTCGCCCGTGCAGAAGTCCCTTGATGTAGCCGCCTCGTATATCTTATTGCCCTCCGTTATATCTGTCCAAGGACTTTTTTCATTTATTTTATCATGTATCGCCATACTAATCCCCCATTCTTGATGTACAATGTGAAAAATTCATTTTTCACACCAGTCCCCATTATTAATAAGCCTGCGAATTTGTGCCATAAGCACAACCTGCAAAAGCGCCGCCCTTTGCATTTTCCTAAACCCATCTTTCTTTGCCGCAGAATGTCTTAATGCTTCTTTATAATATCAAACGCAAGCTTCAAAGCCTGCATATTTCCGTCAATAACCTCTGGCTTTTTGGCAAATTTATGCTGAAACGAGCTTTCCATCTCTGAAAGAAACTCCTCCTCGCCCATAACGCCCGAAACTGCCACTGTCGCGGCAAGCATGGGAGAGTTGGGATAATTTTTGCCCAGAGTCTTCATGGAAATGTCTCTTGCGTCCACAGTATAGACAGCTCCCTTATAGCCGTTTAAGTGGCGCATTATATCATCCTTTGTATGCTTTGTGTTGACAATCACAGCGCCGTCTTCCTTAAGCCCTTTAGTCACGTCAATGCTGTCAAGCAGCGTTTCATCGACCACAACCACATAATCAGGCTCATAAATATTTGAGTGGACTGTTATCTCGTCATCGCTTATGCGGTTGTATGCCGTAATCGGCGCTCCCATTCTCTCGGGACCGTACTCTGGGAAACCCTGCACATGCTTTCCTGTCTTAAACGCAACATCTGCAAGCAGCAGCGCCGCCGTCTTTGCCCCTTGGCCGCCGCGCCCGTGCCACCTGATTTCAACTGTATTTTTCATAATCACTCCTCCATGCCGCCCTGCGGCTTATAATGTCTTTATATCTGATTTATCCTCACTCTGAACTCCACATCTGCCACGCTGAGTATGTCATTGTCCGCAAGCTCCATAATCTCGTATGCGGGAATAAAACCGCCATTTACAAATGTGTGGTTCGTGCTGTCCAAATCCTGCACAAAATATTTATTGTTCAGCTTTATTATACTGCAGTGCCGCCTGCTTACCGCTTTTGAAATGCTGTCGGGTATTATCCCGTCTGCACCTCCGCCGTCCTTGCCAATGACAAAATCGCTCTCCTTTATGTCAAAGGCAAGCTCACCGCTCCTGCTTACATACAAAAGCTTAAGCGCGGCATCAGGCGCTAAAACAGCTTTATTTACAAGCAAATCGGAAGTGCCAGCCCCGAGCCTGTTTATCCCGTCAAGCGCGTCGCCTATACCCAGATGTCCGCCCGCAAACATAGAAGTAATGTCAATTACCTGCTTTGCCCTGCCTGCGGAAAGAAATTCTGATATGCGCGCCACAGTGTTTTCAAGCCTTTCTCCCCAGCCCAGACCGCCGCTGTAGCGAAATTCTCCCGTAATCGGAAGTATCGCAATCATCGGGCAGTTTTGCTCTAAATCGTAAAATATGTGCTCATATTTGTACCAGACACATTCTTTTTTCAGGAAACCGTTTTCCTCGATTTTCTCACAGACAAAAAACAATTCATAAAGCAAATCTATAATATCATTATTGCCCAATTTGTCAAGTACCTCTGACAAATGTACTATATTTGGAAGTTCAAGGCTGAATATAATTTCCTCGCCGTCATTGTAATGCCTTGCCGTAAACGGAAGCATATTTTGTATATTCTCCTGCTCCAGAATTTTACAGCTAAGCTCAAAACACGGCGCAGGCTCATTAAACTTAAAGGAAAGCTGCCTGCCGTTTTCACTGATTGTCACTTCCGCCGCCTCCTTCTCTTTCGCCAAAAATCCTGACCGACGCCGAAACGTTGTCAAATATGCCGCGTATCTCGCCGTCGCCACCGTCTACACCCTGCATGTTTATAACAAGCTCCCTGTCCTTCAGCCGCCCAAGCATAAAGACATTGTAAAAGCTGTAGCCTGAAATATCCGTGGTGTAGCGCATTTCCCCAAACGGGCATCCGCATATGTCGCGTCTGCTTATCTTACCGCACTCAAAGCCCGCCATATTCGCGCTGAACCTCTTGTAATATTCACCAAGCCGCAGATACAGTCCTTCGTCACTTAAACCGCCGCTGCCTTTTGCGGCGTTCACCGCCATTTTTTTATCCTGTGAAAACCAGTTGCAGCCCGCCATAAAACGCTCATGCTCCATTTTAAGGCATGACGGCACCATTATTTCCATCGTGTTGTCAAATATTGTGTATTTTTTGTACAGCATGCAATTCCACCCTGCCGCGTCAGCTTTCTGAATCCTCTGTTTTCCGATAAAGCCTGCCAAACATTTCCTGCTCCACTATGCACATATTATGCGCGCTGCCGCAGTCCGCAATCAGATAATCTCCCGTCCTGCCAAGCATATACTCCTCCGACTTTGGCGTAAAAAGCTTGACGCCCCTCGTAAGCTGCTTTGCGTACACCTTCGATGTCTTTTTGTTCGTGCAGAGCTTCATGCGGTTTATAAGGTCTATGTCCGCGGCGGAATCCTTCACCTTAAGCTTCGGCGTGTATTCAAGCGTCACATCATAGCTGTCGGAAAGCCTTTTGTACTCCGCTTCAAACCCGGCTCTTGTCATTATCCTTACCCTGCTGCTTTCACCCACCAGAATATAAATGTCCTCATCTATCGTAAGCTCCGTATCTCCGCCAAGCGACCTCACAATGCACTGAGTGCCGACCGGCAAAAGAGATGCCGCCTCCACATACCCTATGCTGTTCATTTTGCTCTCGTACTTCTCCATTCCTTCTATGTCGGGCTTGCACTTTTCCAGGTCAATTATGTCAAAGCTCTCAAAATACTCATTCATCTTATTTCCAAAATAAGCCTCGGAGTGGAGCACGGGATAATACTGTTCATACTTTCTTTCGCTCAAAAAACCGCCCGCGCGCTCGGCATGGCCTCCACCCGTGCCTATATCCTGCGCCAGAAACTTGGCAAGCTCGTTTGCACGCACCTCCTTGACGCAGCTTCTCACGGAATACTTATACCCCTCTGGTGTATGATTAAACACCACACAGGTATAAATCTCATCTACCTGAATAAGAAAATCGCTTATTATGCCGAGAAGGTTGGGATCGCAGGGCTTTGTCTGGATAATGGCATAGTGGAAATCATTGTTGTATATGTATTTAATAAGCGCTATTCCCGCTATCTCAAGCTCCTCAAGCGTAAGGTTTGAATTTTTCAAAAGGTGGAGGATTTTCTTGTCGGTGGCGACAGCCTCGCGCATATCCATGTCAAGCGGGTAAAAAAGCTCGGTAAACTGGTTTGTGTCGCGGTAAAGCCCATAATAGAGCGCAGTGCCCAGCCTTGTGTCATCATTTACGGGATAACCCTCGCGCACAAGAAGCTGCCACACCAGCGTAGAACAGCTCCCAAGATTCGGGTTTATCTCATATCCCGCCAGACCCGCCGTGGAAATTTCCTTCTCGTGGTGGTCTATGACCGCAGTATTTTCAGCGTTAAGCTTCTGCACGTTTCCCGCTCCGTGCTGGCAGTCCACGGTTATAAGTACGCCCTCAATTTTCTCTTCCTTTGCGGCACGGTACTTTATTGGTATGCGCAGCTTTTCTATCATAAGCTTTAAATCCGTCTTTTTTATACGGTATCTGCCGCTGTATATGAGCGATACCTTTTTTCCCCTGCTTTTAAAATATTTGTAAAGGGCATACCCTGATGCTATCGCGTCAGCGTCAGGATTGTCGTGTGCCTGAATCGTAATTGCGTCATATATTTCCAAGTCCTTTAAACGCAAATTAATTCCCCCTCTTTGCCTTTTGACTTTTCACATATAAAACGCTGCCACAGCTTAGTGACAGCGTTCTTTAATCACCTATTCTTCGACACTGTAGTTTGGAGCCTCTTTTGTTATATGAATGTCATGCGGATGGCTTTCCCTGAGGGCTGCCGCTGAAATCTTGACGAACCTGCCGTTCTGCTTCAGCTCCTCGATCGTCGCCGTGCCGCAGTACCCCATGCCCGCACGGAGCCCGCCCATAAGCTGGAATACTGTGTCCTCGACATTTCCCTTGTATGCGACGCGTCCCTCGACGCCCTCGGGAACAAGCTTTTTAGCGTCTGTCTGGAAATAGCGGTCCTTGCTGCCGTTTTCCATTGCGGCGATTGAGCCCATTCCCCTGTAAACCTTGTATTTCCTTCCCTGATAAAGCTCAAAGGTGCCGGGGCTTTCCTCGCAGCCCGCAAAAATGCTGCCCATCATGCACACATTTCCGCCTGCGGCAATGGCTTTTGTCATATCGCCCGAATACTTGATACCACCGTCCGCTATAATGGGAATGCCATAATCCTTTGCTACCGCGTATGAATCCATAATTGCCGTAATCTGCGGCACGCCAATGCCGGCCACTACTCTAGTGGTACAGATAGAGCCCGGTCCGATGCCTACCTTGACAGCGTCAGCCCCCGCCTCGATAAGAGCCTTTGTGCCTTCGCCCGTAGCGACATTGCCCGCGATAACCTGTAAATCAGGATATTTCTCCTTAATCATTCTAAGGCAGCGCAGCACATTCTCTGAATGTCCGTGGGCGCTGTCAAGCACTATGATGTCTACCTTGGCATCGACAAGAGCGCTTACCCTGTCAAGCACGTTTGCCGTGATGCCTACGCCCGCGCCGCACAGAAGCCTGCCCTGCTCGTCCTTTGCAGAAAGCGGGTACTTTATTGTCTTTTCAATGTCCTTTATTGTGATGAGACCTTTAAGGTTGTAATGGGCGTCTACAATAGGAAGCTTTTCTTTTCTTGCTGCCGCGAGAATCTTTTTTGCCTCGTCGAGCGTTATGCCCTCTCTTGCCGTGATAAGCCCCTCTGAGGTCATCGACTCCTTGATTTTCTTTGTGTAATCCGTCTCAAATTTTAAATCTCTGTTGGTAATGATGCCGACAAGCTTTCTGCCCTCCGTGATTGGCACGCCTGAAATCCTGAACTTCGCCATAAGCGCGTCGGCATCCGCAAGCGTATGCTCGGGAGTGAGCGAAAATGGATCTGTGATAACGCCGTTTTCAGAGCGCTTAACCTTGTCCACTTCCTCAGCCTGCGCCTCGATAGACATATTTTTGTGAATGATGCCGATGCCGCCCTGCCTTGCCATTGCAATAGCCATCCTGTGCTCCGTGACGGTATCCATTCCTGCGCTCATCATAGGAATGTTGAGCTTGATCTTTTTCGTAAGCCAAGTAGATAAGTCAACCTGATTTGGGATTACCTGTGAGTAGCCCGGTACGAGGAGCACGTCATCAAAGGTAATGCCTTCGCCGATAATCTGACCCATTTTTCTTCCTCCTGTGAATTTTATTTTTTCATATTTTAATATGTTTATTATAATTGTTCAAAATTATACAAGAGCAAGCGCCGCTTGTCAAGCACAAAATGCCTAAATTACAGGCTAAAATCACTAAAAATCCTATTTTAAACCATAGGCTTAATCAGTGAATATTTTTCTCGGGATAATGCCCCTGATTGCTTTCACAAAGTCGTCGTCAAAATTGAACATATATTTCTGGTTCCCCTCGTAGTAGACGATATAGAGCTTCTGGTCGGGGAGGTCATGGCCTGCGCTGTAATCTATGGTCTTTTTAATCTGCCTGTTCTTGTATGAGTCGAGCTGATGCGAATTTGCAGGCGCCGCTATCTCGATTTTGCCTATGTCGATAGTGCCCGCCTTTTTCCTTCTCGTCTTTGCCATAATCTTGTCAACCGATATTTCCTTGTCGATATAAAGATACTCATACTCGATGTCCGTGAAAAGAAAGACAAAATAGTCCGCCACGCCGCATATAATCGCAAATATGAGAAGTATTACATTTGCAAACAAAAACGACGCGAAAAGAAACAGAACCGTGGGCACGACGCACATAAATCTGGCGAAGCCCTGCAGAGGCCCGCGCTCTTTTTTTACCAGTAATTCCTTATAGCTTTCATTCATAATGATAAATCAATTCCTTCCGTTAATTAAATTTTTTATTTATTGTGATTTTTGTATCATACTATATCTTATTACAAATTCGGACAATATTCAAGGTTTAGAAAAAATTAATACTAATACAATTGACAGTGTGCGCCTGTAAAATATATTATAAGAAGCAAAGAGCGGCTTCTTATAATCGGAAGCAACCATCTGTTATTTAATTGGAAAAGAGTGAAATATATGGAAGTCTACAATAAAAACCGCGACAAAAACCAGTCAATGCATGATGAGATACGCGAGCAGAATGCCAAGCTAAAAGGCGCTCCGTTAAAAGAAAAATTTTCTTATTTTATGGAGTATTATTTTAAAATAACGCTTGGTATTGTCATAGCCGCCGTACTTATCGGCTGGATGCTCTACTCTATACTGAGCGCGCCGCGCGACACCGCGTTTGCCGCCTTTTTCTTTAACTGTTATGGGGATTCGTCAAACACTGAGCTTGCGGACAGCTTTGCGGAGCATATGGGCATAGATACGGACAAGCATGACGTGTATATCGACTCGGCAATGAACATCGGCGAGGCTGTAAACGACGTTGACTCATATATCAGCATTGAGAAAACCATAGCCGTGATCGCATCTGGCGAGCTTGACATTATCGTGGGCGACACTGCCGCCGTTGACTATTTTGCGCGCGCCGAATACCTCTGCGACATAACGGCAATGCTGCCCGAGGATTTGCTTGAAAAATACAAGGACAAGCTCTATTACGCCGAATTTGGCGAGGAGCGGAAGCTTGTCCCTGTCGGATTATATATTGATGACTCTGTTAAGATTAAAGAGCATTTTCACTTTTACAGCGAACCTATCCTTACCTTTGCCGTAAACTCAAACAGCACTGAAAATGCGGTTGAGTTTCTGAAATTTTTACTGCCAGATTAGCTTTTTCCACTGCTCTATCTGCTCCTCGGTCATAAAGCCGTTTGTAGTGCCGACAAAACCTATTTTATATGACGCAAAGAGAAGCGCGTTCTTTATCGACTCCTTTGCGTCGCCTGTCTTTACATAGTAATGAAGGAAGGCGGAAAACAACGCGTTGCCCGCGCCTACGGTATTTACGACTTCATTTGTCTTCACCGATTTGTACTCGAGCACTGAATTGTCCTCCCTGGTGTAAAGGATTACGCCCCTTGCGCCTATGCCCACCACCACTATCTGCGGATTGTACTTTTCCCTGCACTCATTTATGCAGTCGTACGGATCGCTGTCAAGGTCGTCATCGCTTATATAGAGAATGTCCGCCGCCGAAAGGAAGTCCTTTTTATGCTCTATTTTCTCGGCGCGCATGCTCCTCACGTTGACGGCAAGCGGCTTGTTGTACTTTTGGGCAAGCCCTATAAGCGGACGGCAGAAGTTACAGTTGGATATGAGCACCATGTCTTTGTCCTTTATCTGGCTTTCAAACAAATCATAATCGTATTCCGCCGTTCTTATGTCCTTTACGTCCTCAAAGGTCTGTTTTTGACCCTTGCAATACAAAACCACGGAAGTGGGCATACCGTCAAGCGTGGGAAGCACATAGTCGGTTTTCAGGTCCACGTTGTTTATATGGAGATATGCGGCTATCTGGCGGTTTGACATATTCCTTGCCACCATGCTCATAAAATCAACATCGTTGCCAAGCCATCTGAGCGCCATCGCCTCGTCAAAACCCGTGCCGCCCATGTCCGTGTATATCAGGTCGCGTGAGCTCTCAAACTGCCTGTACGGAACGGGTAACTCCTCAACCTTCACTATCGTTTCATACTGTACAAAACCAGCTACCATAAATTTTCCCATATCAATACCCTTCCTTCCTTGATTACCCATCAAAAATATATGTAATGCGCCTTTATATGCTCTCGCCTGCCGCTTTCAGCTCGTCAAGCTTTTCCTCCACCGCGCTGATTGCCGTAAGCAGCTTCCCTGACATAGCCTCCGCCTCGGCGCACATATCCCTTGCGGACTGTTCGTCCTGCCTTGCTATCGCCTTGATTACCGTGTCGCCCGTCTTATGGAAAGCGGCGTGCAGCGTGCCGATTTGATTCCATTCGTTTTTAATTTTGGGATTGTTTACATTCATGACAAGATAGTAATGCCCGAACGCACAGCGGCTTGGATTAAGCTGCAGCGGCTGCTCCTTCATGTCCGATACCATAGCTTTGAGCTTTTCAAGCCATGCCATATGCGCATTTTTCGCGTTTGCGAGGATAGCCTTGACAGCGTCGGCGGATATTACCTCCCCGCCCTTTTCAAGCTCTGCAAAAAGCGCCTCGGATATCTTTGTCAAATCGTCGTCTATCTTCTCTATATGCTTTGCGCACTCGGCGTTTGCCTCCGCGCGCGTGGTAACGGATTCCGTTTTCAGTATGATGTTGTGCGCGCCATCGCTGTTTTGCAGCATTGCCTGTTTCATATGCGCCGTGGAATCCTTTATGCCGACTATCATGTCGTCAACGTCGGCTACCTCTTTTGACACTGACGAAAGCATCTGCGTGTTCCTGTCCATTGCCTCCTTGACTAAATCTATCTTTTCGCTCATGCTCCCCGTGGATTTGACTGAACCCTCAATGCTGGTCTTACTGTCGTTTGCCGTCTCCTTAATGCTGTTGAGAAAGCTCCTCATGCCGACTAAGTTCTGCTTTGTCTCGTCTGAAAGCCCTCTTATCTCATCGGCTACTACGGCAAAGCCCCTGCCGTGCTCGCCCGCCCTTGCCGCCTCGATTGACGCGTTAAGCGCAAGCAGGTTTGTCTGGTTTGCTATGCTCTGCACGCTCTCGACAAACTTATCCACCTCGCCCGCAAGCGACACGAGCTGATCGATTTTTTCCTCCATCAGGCGGCTGTCCTCCATCACCTGATTTTTGTATGTATTGACCTCGTTCAAAAGCTCAGTGCTGTCATGGTTGCAGCTTACAAGCTCGTTTGTGTTTGCATGGAGCTGCTTTAAAATATCGGAGGCGTTTTCTACTGTCAAATCTACCTCCTCCATCTCCGCCTCTGTCTCGCGTATCATTTCCTCGTTTTCCGCGCTCATCCGGCTCATCTCCTGAGCGTACTGGAGCATTTTATTGGAAACAAAATTCATCTCGATGCCTAGGCTGCTCAGATTGCTTGACGCCTTTACAAACTCCTGCGCCGCCTTTGAAAGATTTTTCAGCGCTTCAGCCTGCCCGCTGTTATATACAGGCTTTGCCTGCTGTTCTCTTTTCCGACTAAACATTTCTACCTCCGCCTTTTTCACAATTTTATTTTTTGTCCCGCCCATACTGTTTTTATAACTAATTAATATAAGTTTAGCACATTTTTTGATTATTTTATATAGTTTTTATCAGTTTTCTTAAATTTCTTAAATTTGTTTGCCGAGCTGTATTTATTATGATAGAATTTAATATATCGGAATTAAATATTGGAGGTTTTCTGATGAAAGAGCAATTATATACGATTCCCTTAAATGACGCGTTTGCCGCTGATGATGAGTGTCCGTTCTGCTTTATTGAGCAGAAACTTGAAAACGACCTGCTTGACTTCACACTCGGCTCGTCCTCATCATATATGGAGAGTGACATACGCGAGCAGACTGACAAGGAGGGGTTCTGCCGCTATCATTTCCACAAGATGTTCCAGTACGGCAATACGCTGGGCAATGCGTGGATTTTGAAGACGCATTATGAAAAAATGGGGCGCGAGTTTGCCGACGAGGTAAAGCGCTTTAAGCCTGTGAAGCTCTCGTTTATGGACAAGCTGAAGCGTTCTCGCGAGGTAAACAATTCCATGACAGCGTGGTGCCTTGAAAAGCAGAAGTCGTGCTATATCTGCAGGCAGTATGATGACACCTATGCGCGTTATATAGATACGTTTTTCTTTATGTACAAAAAAGACGAGGCTTTCAGGCAGAAAGTGGCGCAGAGCAAGGGATTCTGCCTCGTGCATTTCGGTGATTTGTGTCAGGCCGCCGTGGAAAAGCTCCCTGAAAAGCAGAAGGACGAATTTTTTGAGATGATTTTTTCCCTTATGCAGGAAAATATATCACGTATTTCGGGTGACGTCAGCTGGCTTGTTGAGAAATTTGACTACCGTAACCAGGACGCCGACTGGAAAAATTCAAAAGACGCCATCCAGCGCGGCATGCAAAAATTAAAGGGCGGATATCCTGCCGCCCCTGCGTACCAGTTTAAGAAATAGGCGGTTTTTCTGTACACTCCGCCATTTCCCTGATTAGCTCGATATATGCTTTTATTTCCCTGTAGACAGCCTCATGCTCCGCGCCCGAGGCTGTTCTTTCTTTTATGATGCCGCTTATCGTAAGCGCCGTGAGCTTTTTGATTTTGTCGCGCCTTGCGCGGTCGTCCACGCCGTTTATCTCGGTATTTTTGATGAGCGCGGATACCTTTTCCTGCAGCGTCTTCTGCGCCTCCAGGGTCTGGGCTGTGACCTCCTCGTCTTCTTCGTCCTGCGCCGCCTCCAGAAACAGCAGCAGGTATGGATAGCTCCTGCTTACGCGGTTCTTGGCAAGCTCCAGCTGCTTAGCCATCTCGAAAAAATTCTTCTCGCTCTCGTCGACAACCGTTGACATCTCCAGAAGCAGATATTTGACGCTGTAATCATACACGAAAATATAAAGGCCTGCCTTTGAGCCGAAATAGTGGAACCACAAGCCCTTGCTCACTCCTACCGCCTTGACCATATCGTCTGTGCTGGCGTGCTTAAAGCCGTTTTTTGCAAATACCTCAAGAGCGCCGTTTATCATGCGGTCCTGTTTTTCACGCGGCAGGTCAAAAAATTTTTCGTTCATTTAAAATTTCCTCTCAGTTGGTGCTGTTAATTATTTATACCCTTATGTTTTGTTGACTTTTCCAGTCGATTAATATGTTACCACAAATTTATAAAGTATTCAATAAAATTTTACACATATTCCTGTCTTTGACAATATTTTGAAGAAAAGCCTGACGCATATGTCCCGTATGCGGATTTGGCGGACAATACATTTTCAGAAAAGACGTCGGATTAAAAACGCAAAAACGGGTAAGCGTCCAAAAGACTCTTACCCGTTTTTTTATTTTCATGCAGCGCTTGACGCTATTATCTTTAATTTTCCAGTAAACTCTGCGACGCCAAAGCCGTTTGGCAGGATAAAGTGGTCGCCTTTTTTGATATACTGTCCGTTTATCAGCCCGTCGCCTTCAATAACGCTCATTATCATAAAAGGATATTTCTGCTCAATCTCAGCCGCGGAATCTATGTCAAGTTTCCATACGCGGTAGTATTTGCAGTTTATAAGTTCGTTCAGGCAGTTTTTCGCGCCGCTTACGGTATCAATAACGCTCTCGTCCGCGGGCTTTGCGGGCACTGTTATCACGTCAAGGCTCTTTTGTATGTGGAGCTGCCTTGGTTTGCCGTCAATCGTGCGGTCGTAGTCATACACGCGGTATGTTATGTCAGAATTTTGCTGCGTTTCAAGCAGTTCAATGCCTCCCTTTATCGCGTGGACAGTTCCAGGCTCTATCTGTATGAAGTCGCCCGCTTTCACAGGTATATGGCGCAAAAAGTCGCCCCATCTCTTATTGTTTATCATATCGCACAGCTCCTGCCTGCTTTGAGCGTTATGACCGATTACAAGCTCCGCGCCATCTTTCGCGTCAAGTACATACCAGCATTCCGTTTTCCCAAGCGATCCGTTCTCATTTTCAGCCGCGTATTTGTCATTGGGATGTACCTGAATGCTCAGATCGCTCTTTGCGTCTATTATCTTTATAAGCAACGGGAATACGCCACCGTCTGAGTTCCCGAAAAGCTGCGGCTGCTCTTTCCACAATTCGCTCAGCCTCATACCCGCAAAACGTCCTTCTCTCACAGTGCAGTCGCCGTTTGGATGGGCGCTTACGCCCCAGCATTCTCCGGTATTGCTGTCGGGTATGTCATATCCCCACTCGCTGCCAAGTCTGTCGCCGCCCCATATCATTGACTTAAACACGGGATTCATAAACAGTATTTTGCCCGCCGCGTTTTTCCTGTTTATGCTCAAAACGGCGCCATTCGACTCCATAACCGACTTATACCAGTATGCCGAGTCCTTCGCCGTCCTCTTTTGAGTGGCGTAATCAACATACACCAGCCCGAACCGCTCGCTGTAGCCCTTGTCCCATTCAAAATTGTCAAGAAACGTCCACAGAAAGTACCCTCTTACGTCAACGCCGTCGTCGCCTGCCTTTTGGAGGCTCGACAAATATTTGTCAAGGAAATCTATCCTGTTGGCATCATGGACGCGTCCGTCCTCCGATACCCAGTCATGGCACGACATTCCATTTTCCGTAATATAAATTGGCATTTTGTAACGCTCGTACAAAAACTTTACTCCCCAGTAAAGGCACTGCGGCGTCACAGGCCAGTTTATTGCAGTCTTGGGAAATCCGTCCGGTCTGTTGACATATTCAGGTCTGCCGTCCTTTCCGCATCTTACGAAATACCCGTTATAGATATTCTGTCCCATAAAGTCTATGGGCTGATGTATGAGCTCCATATCCTCCTTCGTTATATCCGGAAGATAATCCTTGTATTTTTCAAGCCCTTCTTCGGGATATTTTCCAAGGAAAACAGGGTCGGAAAACCACGGCACATTCCATGTCCAGTTGTTTACCGGCTGGTCGAAGCCAAAGTATACGCTTCTCGCCGCCTCTATATCCTCTTTACTGTCGGTATACGGATAAGCCACGCCGCAGGTGGGCGCAAAACCGATTTTTATCGGCTGCTTTGCATATTTCCTGAGCTGCTTTACCGCCGTGCCATGCGCGCGCAGGACATTGTGCGTTATCTGAAACACCTTAGCGGGCGAAAGCTTAAGCCCCGGGGCGTGTCCGCCGGTCAGATACCCCAAGCCCACAAAGCACTGCGGCTCGTTAAACGTAATGATATACTCCGACAAATCGGAAAAATTTTCCGCTACAGCCTTAGCATAATCGCCAAACCACCCGATTATCTCATCGTTTAACCAGCCGCCTTTGTCCTGAAGCGCCTGCGGCAGTTCCCAGTGATACATCGTGATGTAGGGCGTTATGCCGTTTTTTTTCATCTCGAAGATCATATCGCGGTACATCGCAACCGCTTTTTCGTTTACCTTTCCAACGCCGTCCGGCATAAGGCGCGCCCAGCTTATCGAAAAGCGGTACGCCTTCACGCCCAAAAGGCGCATCATCGCGAAGTCTTCCTTATATCTGTGTATATGGTCGCAGGCTGTATACGCATCCTGTCCCTCGTACACGCCGCCGTTCTTTGAAAAATCGTCCCATATGCACGCACCCGCGCCGTCGCCGGCATCGCGCCCCTCTATCTGATAGGCGCTGCTTGCCACTCCCCACACAAAATCTTTCCTGAACATATTTACCTCTTTCCTGCGCTGATTTTGCGCATATCGGATTACAGGATAGTCCTGATATACCTGCTCAAAACCTCCGCCGCCTGTTTATGGCACAGATATCCCGGATGGCTGCGCGAACCGACATTGCTCTCGTCAGTATTTGGAAGCTGCAGATACGACACCCTCCTGTCGCCTGTTTCTTCTATATATTCTCCTATCGCACCGCACAGCTCTATCTGCAGATTGATACCGAGCATCCCGTAGCACCATATTATTTTGGCATTGGGATTACATTCGCGCAGTGTGCGCAGGAAATCCTTCGCCGCCTCCTTTACCGCAAGTATGTCCTCCCTGCAGTATGATCCGTCCGGGTTTTTACGCATTTTGTGATGTTCGCCCGTGTTTTCATCCTTCCACTCAGGCTGTTCAAAGGAGCTTGCGTCGTTCGTGCCGAGATTTACCACTATAAAGTCAGGCTGCCAGCTTTTAAAGTCATTAGGCTCATACCCACCCAGACGCTTGTTCTCTTCGCTGAACATAAGGCTGCATATCTCCCTGTAATATTTCGGAAGCGCGCCTCTTAAATTATTGTCCCATGTATTGCATATTCCCCATCCGCTCTGTGAAAATACACGATAGTCCGCGTCAAGCTCTTTTGCGGTAAGATACGAATAGTCGCGCAGTGCGGAGAAAAACATAGGTATCCAGTCTTCCTCCTGCTTTGCGCCAAACGTCCCCTCACCCGACGTTATGCTGTCTCCGATAAATTCAATTTTCAACGCTTTGGGTTCGACAGGATAAAACTCGCCATCGCTTCTTAGGGCGTGTATATGGATATATGAATTGCCGTCGTCGCTCATTGCCTGAAGATCCTTATAAAAACGCACATTTTTTATTTTATCCGCGCTCATTCCCCTAAACAGCCACACCCAATATCTGCCCTTCGGAAGCATCTGCCTTCCAATCCAGTCGCCGTTTACAGTATAGCTGAACCATGGCTCAAACGTATCATACGTAATTTCGACCTCAACCGCAAGCTCGCTTCCCGACACATTGCACTCAAAGCCGCCCGCTGTCCAAAACAGCGTGAGCGGCTCGCGGCGCTTTGTCGTCCTTCCGTGTATTTTAAGCTCAGGTATATCTTTAACAATAATTTCCCTCAACATCTCAATCCCCGCATTCTCTTAACCAAACGATAATTAACGTCTGCCTATCTCCGTATCGGAAGACGTAAGCCTGCTGTTGCTCTTTATGTAGTCTACTATATCGTCAAGCTCGGTAAATGCAAGCCCTACATAGCTGTCCGCCGCTCCATAGTAGATAGCTATGCGTCCCGTCGCGCTGTCATGTATAGTCGCGCATGGGAAGCATACGTTAGGGACAAAGCCTCTTTCCTCGTACCACTCTTCGGGCGTAAGCAGGAAATTCTCACAACGGTATTTTACTATTGACGGATTATCTATGTCAAGTATCGCGCCGCCGACAGAGTATACATATCCGCTGCATGTGCCCGCAACACCGTGATAGAACAAAAGCCACCCTTCGCTTGTCTCGATAGGAGCGGCACCGCCGCCTATTTTAAGCGACTCCCACCATTCGCTGCTCTTGCCCATAACGTGCCTGTGCTTGCCCCAGTATACCAAGTCCGGGCTTTCGCTTATGAAAATGTCCCCAAACGGCGTATGTCCGCTGTCCGACGGACGGCTTAGCATCATAAAGTTTCCGTTTATCTTTCTGGGGAAGAGCACCGCGTTCCTGTTAAACGGAAGAAACGGATTTTCAATGCGCGTAAACGTCTTAAAGTCGGTAGTCTTTGCCATTCCGATTGCCGCGCCGTAAAAATCAACGCACCATATGATATAGTATGTGTCCTCTACCTTCACAAGCCTTGGGTCATATGCGTAATACGGCATAAACGGCTCCCCGTTTTCATCGACGAAATTGATTTTTTCTTCCTCAAAATCCCAATGTATGGCATCCTTGCTTCTTCCAAGATAAATATATGATATGCCGTTTGTCTGCTCTCCGCGGAATACGCCGATAAATCCGTCACCATACGGCACAACTGCACTATTGAATATTCTCGCCACTCCCTTTACCGGATTCCTCCCTATTATGGGATTTTCCGTGTATCTCCAAACAGGGGCGTTCTTTAACCCCTCAGGTCTTTCCTGCCAAGGCATATTAGGCACTGCCGGACTAATCATTTTTACCTTACTCGTGTTGCTCATATCAAAATCCTCCATTAATAAAAAATAATAAATAAACTATGATTTTATGATGTTATCAAAGATACCAGATAAAACGGTACTTTGTCATCGCTGTGCGTCTGTATGATTTCTATTTCAACCGTATGTACGCCATGCGGCATATGTTCGGCAAGCGTGTCAAGATGCAGGCTGTCGCCCCAGTCCTCATCAAAATTAGCATCGAGAAGCTTTGCGTTTTCCCTGTCGCCGTCAATCACCGCCCTTGCCACAGGCGCCGGCCTGTTTACGCTCTTTCTGTACTGCACTCCTATGCATGAAGCCTCAGCCTCAAAACATATGCGCGCTCCTTCCTTATCTGCCGTCCAGCCATGTCTGAATATCTCGCGTATATCGTTCTGCGGCATGCTGTCCGCTTCAAAGCCTTCGCTGCACTTCAATATCTTCCCGCAATTATAATTCTGATACCGCACCGAATTTTGATACGCGTTTTGTGATAATAACGCCGTTTTATTGATTGCGTCATCGTCCTCGCCATCCGGCTCCGGCGCCTCAAGCGAATTGTAAACCTTATCCAAATATCCCGTTATTACGTCCGCCATAAGCGCATGTCCAAGATCATTCGGATGAAGATCGTCCTCCGTAATGTCGCGGCTTGTAAAAGTCTTGTCCAGAACCTTTGCGTACAGTGTCGGTTTCATGCTTACGCACGGAATGCCGTATGCCTTTCCCACCTTTACATGCTGCTTTTCGGCATTTACTCCGTTATCGTAACGCACACTGTTTACTATCAAAACGGCAGGAGCGTTTTTATCCGTATAAATCTTCCTTATCAGTCCTTCGTAGGTTTCAAGGAAATGCTCATTGTCATCGTCGTTTACGCTAAACTCCACAACCGTAAAGTCAATATCATGAGAAAGCAGATCGCTGTCGGCTCTTGCGACGCCAAACTGCGATGTTGTGCCGCCTATTCCCGCGTTTAAATATTCGATTTTCGTGTCGGGAAATTTCTCACACCACCACTTGTACACAAGATAAGCGTAACATGTCTGCGGTGTCGATGAAAGACAGCCCTGCGTAATCGAGCCTCCAAGGAAGCCGACTGTAACGCCCTCCTTTCTCTTCGCCTTTCTCATCACGCGTTTCAGGCGGCGGCTGCTTCCTTCATTTAAAACGCCCTTTTCCAAATCAATCCCATAATCCAATGCATTCATAAGCTCAAACCGTCTGTGCCCCTTTCATGTATTCAAGATTTTTTCTGATAAAATCGTATCTTTGCTCAACGCACTTTACAGAGCGCAGCGGATCGCACGGCGTGTTGAAAACATAATCGGTAAGCTTGTCTATCGTTGTAGAGGCGACATGGAGCCTTGTGTCGCTCGACGCGTAATAAATGTAAACGTCGCCGTTTTCTCTTGCTATCGCGCCGTTAGTAAACACTACGTTCGACACGTCACCTACGCGCTCTTCTCCAAGCGGCGCAATCAAAAATCCTCCCGGCTCCGCGATGACCCGCGCCGGATTGTCAAGGGCAGTCGCAAACGCGTATATGACATATCTCAAGCCCGCCGCCGTATTCCGTACTCCATGCGCTATATGCAGCCAGCCCTTCGGAGTCTTTATAGGCACTGCGCCCGCGCCGTTCTTGGCTTCCGTTATGGTGTGGTACTTTCTCTTGCTCGTGATGGTTTCCTCGTCTATTACGGCATGTGTGATATCGCCGCACAAACCAAATCCCACGCCGCCGCCGCTTCCCGTATCTATAAAGTCGTCCATGGGTCTTGTGTAGAAAGCGTATTTCCCGTTTACAAATTTCGGATGAAGGACTACGTTTCGCTGCTGCGGCGAGTTAAGCGTCCTTAGGTTCTCAAGGCGCTCCCATTTTTTCAGGTCCTTTGTCCTCACTATGCCCGCCGCCGCCACAGCCGCCGAAAGGTCGTTTGAGCCCATATCCTTGCTCTCCGAGCAGAATACGCCGTATATATAACCGTCCTCGTGCTTTGTAAGGCGCATATCATACACATTCGTTTCGTCAGGACATACATCATCCAGCAGAACCGGATAATCCCAAAATTCAAAACCGTCTACCGGGCTATCGCTCTGCGCTACGGCAAAAAACGATTTTCTGTCATTTCCCTCCACGCGCGCGACCAGATAAAATTTTCCGTCAAGCTCTATAGCCCCGGAATTAAACACCGCGTTTACCCCCAGCCGTTCCATAAAGAAGGGGTTGGTTTCAATGTTCATATCGTATTTCCAAAACGGCGGTATATGATCCCTTGTGAGAACCGGATATTCATATCGGTCATAAATGCCGTTGTAAAAATCGCTCTTTACATTTTTGCGGTGTATCGTTTCCTCATATTTTTTCATAACCCTTGCGCGGTTTTCTTCAAACAGACTGTTGCTCATTATTCTTCTCCAATCTTTTTATAACTTCAAAGCACATTCGCCCGTTATGATACGGGCATTTCCAAGGCTCAACTATAGGTTTGTTCTCGTCAGGCTCCCCTTCTTTTGTCACTCTCCAGTACCACTCTTTCCCTTCAACATAGTCGGGACGCCTGTCAAAAAGATTCATCCGTATAAAATGCCACTCGTTAAGCGCGGCATCCAGGTATTCCTCCCTGCCGCTCTTTTCATATCCGTTTAAAAAGCCTACGACCGTCTCAGCCTGAACCCACCAGATGCGCCACTCGTCCACCTTTCCGCGCTCGCATTCGTTCGCCAGCGAATTTCCGTCAAACGCGGTCCTGTATATGCAGTCCGTCAAATCAGCCGTAATCGGATGCATCTTGCGGGCGTACTCTTCATCGCCAAGCACGTCTACGCTCCTGTCGACAAGCCATGCCGTCTCAATGTCATGCCCGTATGAGTGAAGGTCAATTATCGTATTCCATTTGTCATCAAAGAACACCTCCTGACGGTGAAACTTTGGATTATAAATCTTTTCCGCGATAATGTCCATCATCCACTTTATCTTACCGGCAACCTTCTCATTACGGTCCACTCTGTAAAGCTCCGTGTACGCTTCAAAAACGTGAAGCAGCGTATTCATGGTTTTTTGCGCCATAACGCCGTTCTCGGAAAGCTTTTCATTGTCAATCTCATTAAATTCCCTGTCAAACGCTTCCTTATAGCCCGCTTCGTCGCGCATCCTTCCTTCGATTAGGTCGTACAGGCTGTACGCCATGTCAAGCGCCTGCCTGTCGCCGCTCGCCTCATAATAGGATGAAAGCGCATAAATCGAAAACGCCTGATTATATGTGTGCTTTAACGTCTCGCATGGCGTACCGTCGAAATTGACCGACCAGAACACACCTCCGTTTTGCTTATCCCAACATGCGTTCTTTAAAAATTCAAAGCCGTGGCGCGCCTCGTCAAGAAGGGCTTTATCCTTGAGAAGCGTATACGCGTTTGAAAAAAACCATGTGATGCGGCTGTTTAATATGCAGCCCTTTGGCGCTTTCCTGTCCGTATTCAACCCGTAGCTTACATATCCGTAATACCCTCCGAAGCTGTCGTCTCTCATATTTTTCCAAAAAGGTATCAGATCGTATTTAAGGTGCATGTCAATCTCGGTTTTCATTTTCTCAATCTGCGCCGTTTTGCTCTCTCCAACATTAATCATCCCAGATATCGCTCCTTTTCAATAATTAACTTGTTTTTAGTTTAAATTAAATTAATCATTAAGTCAATACTCAATACCGCTTTTTTTGCTACTTTTGCGCTTTTTTCATCAATTCTTTGTTTTTCACAGTTTATAGCCAATTTATTTAGTATATTTTCACAATGAGACTATATAGTTTTTAGCTAAAAATAAATTAATTTTTAAATTGTTTTAAGCGCCACGGTAAAAGTTCCGCAGGCTGTGAAACAGTCTGCGGAACTTTTACTGCCTAAGCGTTTATTTTTTTTACCGTACCCCTTTCGATAAGCCGTCCGTTTACAACATGGATATTCGTATTGACCGTAAGATTTTCAATGCGCTTCACTATGCACGAAAGCGCAACCCTTGTCATTTCCCCTATATCGACCAGATAAGTAGTCACCTTGGATTCGCCGTACTCCGGATAGAGGTAATCGTCATATCCCACGACCGATATATCCTGCGGCACGCGGTATCCCTTTTCTTCAAGCTGCTTTATAAGCGCGTACGCCGTCACGTCGTTGTTGCACACAAACGCCGTAGGCATGTCGTCCGGAAAAGACAGTTTATAGTCAAGCCCTATAATACCGTCCGCCCTGTCCCTGTCCTGAATGACCCATTCGCTTCTGTGCTCTATGCCGCTCTCCAAGAGCGCCTTGCAGTAGCCGAAATACCTGTCCGTAATGCTTTCCGTATACATGAGCGTCCCCACAAACGCAATCTTCGTGTGTCCGTTTTTGATAAGATAATCCGTCATCTTATACGTGCCGTAAAATCCTGCAGATATTACCGAGTCAACTGTGCCCTCGCCATCATAAAAATCCAGGAACACCATAGGTATTTTTTTGTTGCGGTAGAGCGCCTTAAGATACTCCGTCTTTGGCTTTCCTATAACTATTATGCCGTCAACGCGTTCCAGCTCAATAAGGCGCGGCAGCGCGCCCGCCTCCTCGTCTCCTGCCGGCACAACCTCAAGCATGGTAAAACAATTCTTCCTCACGGCGCGGGTGGCAAGCTCCTGATACATTTTCCAGTAAAACGATTCAAATTTTTTAAAATAATTCTCAAAGGTTATAATGCCGATAGTGTACGAGCGCGAGCCTTCCCCTGCCTGCATGTGTATGGGCACGTAGCCCATCTCATCGGCAATCGTCTTTATCTTAGTCCTGAGCTCTTCGCTTACTCCTTTCTGACCGGAGAGCGCCTTTGACACAGTGACCACGCTCACGCCGACTTTTTGCGCTATATCCGCAAGCTTAACCGCCTTGACCATAGAGTCATCCCCTTTTTACGCATTTAATACATTTATGATATCAAACTTATCAAAAATCCGCAACTTTAATTTCTGCTAATCCCTGTAATACCATTTATCCATATCGTCCTGTGAAACAGGCGCAGGCATATATTTGCGCAAGAGCTTTTCCATAAAAAAGGTTTGTGCATAACAGCACAGCCCTGGCAGAACAAACGCCATGGGAACAGGTATCAGGAACACCGCGGCCGCTCCCAGAAACCAGAGCGCCACAAACAGCACGGTATAGGGCAAGTGGCGGAAAAGCATGAGAAACGCCAGCTTGAAGCAATCCCATTTTCCCATGGTAAAGCGCGACATGACAGGCCATACATATATAAACAGCCCCGCTGCCACAAATATAAGAAGCGTATATCCCGCGCTCATAAACGCTGCCGCTTCCGACTCCATGCTGTCCGCATATGTCCTGTCAAGATAAAGCAGCGCGCCGAGTGCAAAAAACACAAGCGTCATTATAAATGCGTTTTTCAGGTTTCTTTTATACGCGCCTAAAAATTCCCTCATCACATAGCCTTCGCCTTTTCGCACACTCTTTGCCATAGTATAATACATTGCAGTGCATGACACGCCTATCGTCACGACAGGCAGGCAGCCTATAAGCCACATAATAGTAATCCCTATAATGTTTCCAAGTTTGTCCACCGCGCGGAAAAACAGCGTATCAGAGCCAAAAATTTTATTCATACCGGTCCTCCACTATAAAAACGCACCTGAAACCAAAGCCTATTGGTTCTTTGATTTCAAGTGCGCATAGTTCATGTCGCTATTTAGTAAGCGCGTCAAGCGCATCCTGTACCAGCTGCTTGTTAGACTCTATTGCCTGTGAAACGCTTGCATCCTTGTTTACCGCTATGCTGTAGAATACAGCGCCTATATCCATGCCGGGAATAGAATTCCAAATATCCGAATTAGCCTTGTAGCCTTCTTTGTACGCCAGCTCAAGCTGATCCTCGTCAACAAACGCTGACATGAACCAGTCGGGATTGTCCCTGTACGAGGTGTCACCCTTAAACCAGTTGTTAAGCTCTTCCCATACCATATATACGCTTGTCGGATCCTCAACGCCTACGGGGATAAAGTAATAGTTCGTTACCTGTGGCGCAGTCATGCTTCCATCGCCGCTCGGGCCTATAGGAGCAGGACAGATTCTTACGTCAAAGTCATGCGTGTCAAGCTGCGCGATAAGCATATAAGGCTGTACAAACGAGAACGCATACTTTCCCGAGAAAAGGCCGTTCCAGTTGTCGTCCCAATCGTCCTGATTCAGAGGTCTTGCCGTTCCGTTTACATTGTACATTCTGTCAATGAGGTTAAACACTTCTACTGTCTTGGGATCGCTTAAGCCCTCTGTCGTAGATGCAGCAATCTGAGCGTTGTTTGAAGCGCAGAAGCCCTGAATCGTGTTTGTGAATATGCTGCTGTAGCCGTATACGTCAATATTTCCGTCGCCGTCCGTATCCTGCGTTAGCGCGTCAATATATTCCTCGAACTTATCCCATGTCCACTCGCCTCTTTCCGCTAATTTCTCCGGGGCTTCAAGATTGAGGCTGTCAAGCATCTCGGCATTGTATGCCATATAAAGCGCGCCGGAAGGTATCTCGGATGTATTTGTAAAGAGATAATCGTCGCTTCCGAGCAGATTAAATCTTGTAAATATCGTTTCGTCATTAAGCACGTCCGCGTCGGCGGGAGCTATCTCGGAAAGCTTCTGCGCATATCCGTTCATAACGGGCGAAATGCCAAACTGCAGATCCGCAAAGTAAATATCGCAGTCGGGAGTGCCCGCCGTTACTGAGGTAGCGATACTGTCCATAATACCGTCCCAGCCAAGGTTTACATAGTCAATCTTGCAGTTCCATCTTTCCTCTACCTGATGAACGGCGTCAAGCTGCATCTGCGCTGTCTCCGCGTTGTCAAAGGTTCCGCCTGCAGCCGTAATATCGTCAAGCGTGTCATATCCGCTCTCATAGAATATATCCCACCACACGCCTATCTTGATGGTACGTCCGCCCAAGTCCTTCGCCTCCGGAAGGTATGACGCTTCAGCCGCTTCGCTTGAAGCCTCTCCGGCAGTGCTTTCAGTCTGCTTCGCGTCCGTCTCTGCCGTGCTGCTGTCCGCAGCGGGAGCGTCCGTACCGGCATCCGGGCTTTTGCTTGAGCCTCCGCAGGCGGTAAGCGACATCGCCATAGCGCAGCTTAAAACTACCGCCGCCAATTTGTTTCCAAGTTTTTTCTTTTTCATTGAACCTTTCCTCCTTTTGATTTTTAATTTTAAGTTAGTTTAAATTTATTCGTTTACGAGCTCGTGAAATCAGCCGACAATGCCGCTTCGCTCCACTCCCTCGACAAAACGCTTTTGAAGCAGGCAGTAAATAACCACCACCGGCACAAGCATCAGGATAATTCCCGCGTACAGGTAAAGCTGCGTTATTGCGGAATCCTGTATTTCAAGCGCCTGCGCTATAGTCGCCTGCACCGTCGAGATCCTAAGACTCATAAGTATATTTGAGTTAATCGCAAACAGATGCGAATAGAAGGTGTCATTGTACTGCCATACCATAGAGAAGATGCTCACTGTCAAAACAGACGGCATAGCGTTTACAAGCATAATCCTAAAATAGGTGTAAAACGGACCCGCACCGTCGACAACAGCCGCTTCCTCTATCTCTTTAGGAAGTCCTCTGAAAAACTGGTTAAAAATGTAAATGTAAAGCCCCGACCTTAATCCACAGGCAAGAACCGTCATTATGTACATAGGCACAGGCGTACTAAGCAGATTTACCGGCTTTCCCTTTATAAGGCTTACAATCCCTAAAATGTCAAAGTTCCTAAACTCCGTATACCATGGCAGCATAAGCGTATCCGACGGAAGCACTATCGTGAGTATAACGCACCCGAACAATAGCTTTTTGAACGGAAAATCGTAACGCGCAAATCCGTACCCCGCCATTGAGCAGACAATTACCTGGATAAACGTAAGCGAGCCCACATAAAACACTGTACGGATAAGCGTCTGCGGATAAGCCATCGTCTTATAGACGGTGATATAATTGTCAAGCGTCCCTTCCATCGGGAACAGTACCACAACAGGATTATAAAGATCATTTTTTGTAAAAAACGAACTCGCAAGCATCGAAATGACGGGGCCAAGTATTATGTAGGCAATGCCGACCATTATTATAAGCTTGAGCAAGGCTACCAAAAACGACTGCACCGTCTTGCCCTTCTTTTTAAGCCATATCTTATCCTCAAAGCTTAGTTCGCGCTTAATCAATGTTTTCACTCCGACACCCCCTAGTTATAGTAGAATACCCTGCTTGAAATAAGCTTTGTGATTATCACAAGCACTGCGCAGACCACAATTGAGCTTACAAGGCTCATCGCGACGCTGACGCTCCAGTTAAAGTTTGTAAACGCCATCTCGTATGCCTCATTGACAACCTCGCTGTTCATAAACGCATCCACTATCGTATATACCACATTTGTCACAATAAGCGGAGACACCATAGGAAACGTTACCTTCCAGAATGTCTCATACGCTGTCGCGCCTTCTATCTTAGCCACTTCATAGAGCGCTCCCGGTACAGACTGCAAAGCCGCGATAAATATGATAATCTGTACGCCTGATGCCTGTACTATATCGTAGATGCGCCCCACCGCTTCAATAATATAGCTGGTCAGCGCCGTGGGCATACCCAAGTCCACAAGCATCCCCATAAGGTACGATACGTTTACGCCTGAATTTACATCCAGCTCAGTCGACACCGCCGCAACGCCGCCCAATACAGTCTGCTGCGCCAGCGCGAGCGAGTCGCTTATCGCCCCCGCGTTCATGATTATCGGCAGGAACAAAATTGCGCGCATAAGCGTTCTCCCCTTAAATTTGCTGTTCAGTATTATCGCGATAAACAGACTGAAAAATATGATAAGAGGCACGTCTATAAGCATATTCACTATAGAGTCGACAAGTATCTGGTTGTAATCCGCGTCTTGCAGAAAGATATACTTAAAGTTGTCTATCCCTGCAAAGTCAAGCGAATACCCACCGCTGTCAAGCATCGTCATATTGCTGAAGCTGAATACCACCGCCTGTATAAAGCCCTTTACATAGAACCACAGAAAACCTATCAGCCACGGCGCAATAAAGATAAAGCCCGTCACAGCACGTTTCTGCATAAGAGACATTTTTTTCTTTTTTGCTTTCATGCCGCACCTCCCAACACTTTATAGCTCATTGCATCCACAGCGACCCCGTTGACAGTAACAGCGTCGTCAGTCTTATTAATGTAAATCGTCACGCCGTTGTCATATACCACCTTCGCCACGTTATTTTCAAGCATCTCGTGGTGAAGCATCTTAGCCCCCTGAACCTGCGACAGCGCGTCGTTTAACGTATCATAAATTTCATATGCATCCTCAAGCCACGTCGTATAGCACACGGAGTACATATCCGACGAGGAAGTATATTTGATATTCTGCGAATCCTCGTAAGAAAGCGTGAACTTTGGTGCTGAGCCGTACTCTATCCATGTGAGCAGCAGTTCCCTGTCAACATCCTTATCCATAAGGTTCAGGGACTCTCCCGTGTAGTCGATGCTTCCATGTATAACCATCTCGTAAAACGGTATCTGTTCATCTATTATATAGAATTTACTGTAGTTTACGGGAGCGTTTGTAATATCGCTCACATACCCGAATGTATATGCGTTTCCGCCGCTCTCCATAAGGCTCTTTCCGGTATCCTTAAGCTTGTCATACTGCGCCTTTACTATGCTTAGAGCCGCCTGTCTGTCAATCAGCTCAGTACGCTTTTTGTCAGATGCCAGCACATCACCCAGATCACGCAGCGCAATTCCGCTCACGTCAAGCTTTTGTATCTTGTCTGCAAAGTGTCCCGTATACCACGGCAGGAACTTAGGCGATACCACATAATATCCAAGCTCATCGTACCAATTAAGGAAACTGGTCTGGCGCATCGTGGCGGGGTTAAGCGCACCAAGCTGTACTACATAACCCGAATAATACTTTGAAGCCTCTAGCAGATTGTTAAAGCGCTTCGACGTGTACGAAACATTCTGGAACGCCGTATCGACAAACAGGCCTCCGCCGTTTTCCTCGAGCCTTCTGCTTAGCTCTTCAAGCTCCGTCTTGCTTCCAAGCTTCTTTATAAGCTTTATCTTGTCAGCGGCATCATGATATACTCCGCCGTTAAACCAGCCCAGATAGTTCATACGCACATTTCCTATGCCCGATTTGTACAGCGAGTCAAGAAGCTCTCCCGCCTGTTCATATGTCGTCATAGCGTATACCCCATCATATGGTACTCCCATAAAATGCTTTTGTATCTCGACTCCGCCGAGTATATCAAGGTAGAACGGAATATCGCCGCTCTTTGATGCCTGCAAAAGCGCGCCTTCTTCCACAAGCTGCTCACGGTAGCATTTAGCCATTCCCGAATAGTCCGCCTCGTCTCCCGAAAGGAACGAATACAAGACGCTTAACCTCTCATTATAAAGATTGTTCTCTACCGCGGGAACGTCCGCCGAACTTCCGCTTACGCCGAACATATTCAAAAGCTCCATTTCCCTCACGCAGAACTCGGCGTAAATATTGTTGTAGGCGTTCATTCCGCCTGAAACGCTCGCGTTTATCACTCCAAGTGCATCGCCGCCCGTAATCCTGCCAAGGAACGCATACTCTCCATCCTTCATCCCGAATATGGGAATCCTTGCGTTTTCCGTTATTTCAGTAACGACATAACTTTGGGCTACAGGATCTATGCCATAGACATTCTGCATATATGTCTGGCTGCTCTTGCCGTTGTTCAGGTTTATCAGCGCTCCCGAACCGTCAGGCACTACCATATATCCCTCAGCCTGCGTCCCTGCGGCTCCAAACATCGGAAGGAGTCGTATTCTCGTAATTTTTGCGCCGCCGCTCTCTGATATTTCGTTAGTGCACACAGCCGCCTCAAGACCGTTTTCAGTAAGCCTATATTCCACCGGAATCGTAAACGACAAAATCTCCGCGCCTTCCGTTCCTTCCATATCCGCGGCATAGTCCTCCCTTGTATAACCGCTTTGTTCAAACAGCTTGTTTAGCTGGCTCATCTGAATTTTCGCGCTTTTAGTCGCTTCATTCAGCGTATATATTCCATCCTTAAGTGTAAATCGTCCTCTTACCGTCCTTTGGTCTTTCTCGTCAAGCTTATCGAGAACTAACGTTTGAAGCCTTTCCTCGCTGATTTTGTCCGGGACTATGCCTGTCGAGTTCTCAGGATTTTCAAGCGTATAGATATACTTTATACCGTCCTTAATCTTCTGCGCTTCAAACTGCTCGTATTTTATGCTCATATCGTAATTGTTCATCGTGCCTCTTATGCTTGAGCTGTTGTAATACACGATTTCAAAGGTAGCGCTCAAAAGGCTTTTGTTCACGCCGGTCGCAACCGTATCTTCCTCCCGGTCAACAGGGTTTGAGTATGTAATATGCCCTGTCGCCTTTTCATATACGGCGATTTCGGAGGTTTTCGTGTTCGTATAAAGCTTAAGGCTGTCATTCTCCGCCGCAAGAACCATTCCCGCAACGCTTGGGGCTGTTTCGCTTATCGGACTAAACTGCCCCCCCTCATGCGCTTCATATCCCTTAATGTACTGCTTATACGCACCGTAGTTAAAGTAACGGATTACAAAGAATGCGGCGGCAGACGCCAAAACCAGCAGCGCAACTATGACAGCGGCTATTTTCCATTTCTTTTTCTGTTTCATAGCAATCCTCCATCCACTCTTCTTAAATCCTCAGCATCAGTTCGTTGTAGATGCTCTCGATAAACGCAAATACCTGACTGATAAGCGAAAGCAGCAGCGATGCAAGGAAAATGATTATCAGCATTGCCACAAAGGTAAACACCATTGTCAGAAGGGTCTTGCCGACGGTATAGTTATGCACCGTCATAATGCCTGTAATGACAAGAAGCACGAACCACACAATGCCAAGTCCCATAAGAATGTAGTAAAAAGCTTCCTCATCCGCAACTACAAACCGCGAAAGTATTATCGCGGGCACAAACGTCAATATCATAGGCAGCATGGAATAGCCTGTTACGGTGACTATATCCTTAAGCCTGCCCTCACCGTTCATAAGGCATGTTATCGACCAATTGCCCACGCAGAAGAGAAAGAAGAGCACCAGCACGGACATAATCTCGGCAAAGCTGTTTATCGCCATCGGATTTACATAGTTCACGACAAATCCCGCGTACTGCCTGTTTGCCGAAAAGCACACACCGAACAAAAACACAAACAGTATTGCCAGCGGTACGCTCCCTCGCCCTCTGTGGCGTATCTCATAGAAACCGTCAACCGGATGCGCTATCGTATAAAACGCGTATTTTAACTTTTCCCTAGACATTGCCCGGCCTCCTTTCCTTAATCATGCCAAGCACACGCGCCTTAAGCACCTTTTTCCAGACTATGCAGAGCGCTATAAGCGTTATTATCGCCGTCAGTATAAAATTCAGATGCTCCTTTAATATCTCGTTGCGGTAACGCTTGTAAGCGATGGAGTAATACTGCTTGTTGTTGCCTGTCTTAAAGCAGTCCATAGCCTCCTTATTCTGTCCCGCCGCAAGATAGCTCTTTCCGATTCCCACATATGCAAGCTCAAAATTGGAGTCAAGCTTGAGCACTTCCTTCCAGCGCTCCACCGCCTGCGTTTCGTCGCCGTCATAGCGAAGCCCCACCGCCTGATTTATAAGGCTTCCGTATTTTGTCGGCGCAAAGCGGTCTATAATATTCTTGTTCGAGTCAAGCGCCAGGATTTCCTCGCCTATCGTATCTATCGCGACAGGCGTGGTAAACGTCCCCTCCTGACTGCCTATACCGCCGAATATATATAGAAGGTTTCCTTCATGGTCGTAAGTAAATATCCTTCCGCGAGTCGAGTCAATAACGGAATATATTCCCTTTTCCCTGACTACCACATCCACAATACGCGAAGGACCCGAATAAGTTCCGGTTGCCCTGTACGACAGATCACCCGAGAGGTAATCCCCCTTCTGGATAACGTCCTCGCCGCTCGGATTAAGACGCCTTATCGACTGCTTGCCCTCGCTGTCAATGTTTGTCGCATACACAAAGCCGTCGTCGTCTATCTCCATTCCCGTAAACTCAGTAGGGATAAAAAGCTGCTGTCTCGCTCTCTGCTCCTTGGTAGAAAATCTTCTCCAGAAAATCTCTATCGGCGATATTTTGACGTTTATCGTACCTGTAAAACCGATGAATCCGCCTTCCTCGTTAAACGCCATAATGCCCTCAAACTGGTTTTTAGCTATCACGTACACGCGATCGGCATAATCGACAGCCACCTTAAGCGGTGAAAAAACATATCCTTCTTCCAACACATCCGACTGCGGATTTTCAATAATCTGCACCAGATTTCCGTCGCTGTCAAGTTCCACCACGCGCCGTTTTCCAGTGTCAGCGATATAGAGGTTTTTGTTTGACGACATATATACGCCGCTCGGCGAAGAAAATGTATCGCTGGCGTTGTTGTTGCTGAAAGAGTCGATTATCTTAATCAGGTTAAAATCCGCGTCCGTCACCACAATGCGGTTGTTGCCCGTGTCAGCGATATAGACGTTCCCATCCTCGTCGGTGTTTAAGTCCTGCGGGCTTGAAAAGCTGCCGCACCCTATATTGTCTCCCGTAATCATGCCGTCCGGCACATACGCCGCGGGCGTATATTTAATGTCTTCATAATAGTCGTAATTATACGTCTCGTAAGGGACATTCTGACCTGCATACACCGTGATGCCGCCTAAGTCCGACGTTAAGACAAGAACCGCAGCCGACACCGCCAGCATACCCTTTAAAACTCCTGTTTTCTTTTTTTTCATAACCGCCCTCCTTATCAGTCCTTCATTCCGGAGGTCGTCATCGTTTCAATGATGTTGCTCTGGCATATAATGAAGAAGGTGATTGGTATTGCAGCAATAATAAGCTGTACAACCGCACCGGCACCCTGTCTGGCGGGTCCGCCGCCGACTATCTGATAGAGCGCGTACTGGAGCGGCTTTAACTGCTCGCTTCTAAGGAAGCCGCTTCCCGTATTCGCCCAAAGCGTCTGGAACTGGAATATTGCCAGCGTAAGCCACGCGGGTTTTACGTTCGGCATAATGATGCGGAAAAATATCCTGAACTCTCCCGCACCGTCAAGCCTTGCCGACTCGATAAGGGAATCGGGTATCTGCTCCATAAACTGCTTCATAAGGTAGAGCCCCAAGCCATACGCGAACGCAGGCATGATAACGGCAAGGTAAGTATTGTTGATGCCAAGCCACGAAATAATCATATAATTCGGTATCGCCGTGACATTGTACGAGAACATCAGTGAAAGCACAACCATCTGGAACAGAAGCTTTTTTCCCGGGAAATTATGCTTTGCAAGCGGATATGCCGCAAGTGACGCACAGAGCACATGACCTACAGTGCCGCACCCCGTAATTATAAGCGTGTTGAGCACATACCGTGAAAAGGGAACCCATGAACTTGACATGAGCACATACAAATCCCCGAAATTGTCAAACGACGGATTTCTCACAAATATATGCGGTGGAAACCTGAACAGCTCATCAAGCGGTTTAAACGAATTGTTTATTATCATCACAAGCGGAAGCGCCATAAACACGCCGCATATACCCATAATCACAAACAGCGCCGTATTTCCCGCTATTGAGCGGTTAAGCTGCTTGTGCCTTCTTAATCTTAATGCCCGCGCCACTCTATTCACCTACCCTTCGTAATGCTTTTTGTATGATCTGGTTTGTGCCGACCATCAGCGCAAACAGGATTGTCGCGATAGCGCAGGCGTACCCCATCTCATAACGTGTACCGCTGCCGTAGTCCATAAGATGAGTGACTATCGTCGCGCCCGAATAATTTACGCTCGGATTGCCCGCAAGGTTTATCGAAATGTCCGCGACCGCAAATGACTGCGTAATCTGCATAACCGCGCCAAACATAAGCTGCGGCTTCATGGACGGAAGCGTTATGTACCAAAGCTCCTGCCAGCGGTTCTTTATCCCGTCCATCGCTCCCGCTTCAAACAGGCTCTTGTCAACCGTCTGCAGACCGGCTATAAATGTCAGGAAGCCCGTTCCCAGACTCAGCCACATCTGCACCACTATCAGCACAGGAAGCACATATTTCTCCGTCTGCATCCACTGTATGGGCGCATATGTAAAGCCCCAGTCCATAAGCCAGCCGTTTAAGTAGCCGTACCTGTCGCCCGATATGATAATCGACCATACCATGAACGCGTTGCCCGAAATCGACGGCGCATAGAATATCAAAGTAAGAAACGCCCTTAGCTTTCCTTTAAACTCGTTGATAATCCATGCAAACAGGAAACACATGATATAGCTTAAAGGACCTGTTATGACGGCAAAGATTATTGTGTTTTTAAACGCCTTTTTAAATACGTCGTCGTCAAGTATAAGCTTGATATAATTTTTCCAGCCCACAAAATTAGGAGCCTCCAGCATATTAAAGTCCGTAAAGCTTATGACTATCGATGCCATTACGGGCAGCACCGTAAAAATGAAGAACAATATGAAATACGGCGCAATCATAACATAGCACATTTTATTCCTGCTTATGTCTTTCTTTATATACTGCCATTTTGTTTCGTTTGCCACAAACTCCGCCCCCTTTCTACCTGCCCGCGTCGGATGCGGTCGTCATGCCGAACTCCTGACGTTTGCCTGTTATCTCTGAATTTATGTACTCGATATACTCATACATCGCTTCTCTTGGCTGCATCTTCTCATCTCCCGTAGCCGTCGCTACCGCATAGAAAGCGTTGTTTACGTTACGCCACGTAAAGTAGCTTCCGGGAACCTGACGTATTCCCTTTACATTTTCAAGCTGCTCTTCAAGCGCCTCGTAGTCATCCGCAGGCCACGGCAGATTGGCGAACGCCTCAACATTAGCCGTCGGATACCTTGCCGCCTCTCCCATAAGTCCTTCCATCTCCTTACCGTAGGAGGTCTGCGTATCGGCTGAGAGCCACCACTTCATAAAATCCCACGCGGCATCCTTATCCTTAGCGCCGTTCATCATCATGCACGCAAGTCCGGTACTCGCCGAGGTATTGTTTACCGTACCGTTATCTTCCTTTACTCCGGGAAGCGTCGTAAATCCCCACAGTCCCTTTATATCGGGTGCCGATACCTCAAGCACATTGTACGTCGTATAATCGGCTATGATAATCGGCGACTCTCCAGTACGGAAACGCTGCTCAACGCTTGTCACTCTGTCAAGCTTATAATCCGTGTAAAATTCACAGTATGCCTTGAACGCATTGATTGAATCCTCCGTATCAAGCGCGGATGCCGTTCCGTCCTCATTGTAGAGCTCCCCTCCATACTGGTAAAGGATGCTCGTGAAAGTAAGTTCATTTGGCAGCATACCAAGGCTCATCTGGTTTTTGCTAAGCTCCGATATAACCACTTTCATATCGTCCCAAGTCTTTGGAAGCTCTATGCCAAGCTCGTTTAAAATATCCTTCCTGTAAAACATCATCTCAAAATTCTGTGTTTCGGGAAGCGCATAGAGCGCTCCGTCAAACTTAAACTGTTCAAGCGCGCTTTCTCTGAAACGCCCCGCAACCTCCTGCCAATCCGGAAAAGTGCTCAAATCAACAGCAGCGCTTCTAAGACCGTAGTTTACAGGCAGATCGTTTGACGAGGCTGTAGAGCCTGTAGCGGAAGTCACTACCGCTCCGCCCGCGTTCGCCACCTGCAAAGCCACGTCTGGTCCTTGTCCTGCAAGAGATGCCTGAAGGAGCGTATTCATGTCCACAAGCATTACATTTACATTGATACCCGTCTTTGGCGTAAATGTCTCGTCAACAAGCGATTTGATAACGTTCGCCTGATCGCGTCCGCTGCCTACCCATACCGTGATAGTACGGCTCTCGCTTCCTTCCTCGGCAATGTTTCCGATTGCGTTGTAATCAACTATGAACGAATAGTAAAGCTTCTTAAGCTCGTGTCCCGCCTTGCTTATAAAGGAGTTGTTCATCTTAGGCAGGGGGCTGTCCGGCGAAAGCACATAGAGCGCATCAAGCTGCAGCGGCTGCGACTGTGCATTTGCGATCCAGGTTCCGAGCGCGCTTACGTTCGTCTTGAAATCGCCTACCATTTTAGTTATTTTTTCAGTGTCCTTTATTATGTCTTTAAGCTGGTCGCGCATCGTTATAAGCACGTTTTCCTCACTTCCTCGCACTCCCAGCGCTTCCAGATTATTCAGGATATTGTCCAAATCGTCCTTAATCTCCGAGAGCGTATCTCTAAGTCCGGGAAGCCTTTTTTCAACCTGATAATCGCGGTACTGGTCGGGCGAAACGCCGGTGATGCGGATAATGCTCCTGTACGCGCTGTTTAATTTCGTAACCACGCTCTGCACATCACTTACCGACTGTGCAAAATCCCCCAGGACCACCTGCATACGTATTGTATGCGGTCCCTTTGTCAGATAAAAGCGGTACGGATTGCCGTCCTCATCGGAAAGCCTCATCATTTCCCAGTCGTCATTATACGTAAAGCCGTAATGGCTCATCTCGCTAAAGGGAACCTCGCCGTCAATCATAAGCTTGCGCGACACATATATGCCTTTCACAAAGTTTTGCTTTTCGTGAAGTGCGATATTGTAAAAACCGTCCTGCGGAGCGTCAAATTCCCATTCAATCCACTGTCCCGTATGACTCCAGCCATTCCCTCCTATCGTATTGTTCTTAAGCTCCTTTGCGCTGTAAGGCGAAATCGCGGGTGAAGACTGATCCTGCGTGGGGTAAAGCATACTTGAGGATTTTTTCTGCGCATATTCAGCCTGTATCTCGATAACCTCTCCGCTCGTGTCCGTTGCGCCGCCACTTGTCCACTGTTCATACTTAGTCTGATAATCAGGCACCTCGTCCTTGTTCTCAAACGTTACAGCCCCGATAATCATCGGCTCTCTCTGCGAAACTATCGTGACCGTATGCGTTCCCTTTGTCAAATACACTGAAAGCGGTTCAACCACATATCCGTCCGTATCGTAAATCTGGCTCGTCACCCATTCAGGCGCTTCTATCTGGGTCGGCTTCAAATCGTTCCCCTGATTGTCCGTCTGCCACTCGTCTATCGAGTTTACCCATACCCTTGAGAACTCCACTTCCGCGAGCTGCCTGTAGGGAAGCTTTCCATCAATAAAAAAGCCTCTCTCGATTGATGAACCGTTTCCCTCCACGGGAAAATATGTAAGCGCCATCTGATACAAGCCTTCGCTCTCAATGTCAAACTCATATTCCAGCATTCCCGTATCATATGTATATACGCTTTTTCCCTGCCGTCCCTCATAATTTTCCATTATCTCAGGCGCGGCATTGCCGTCATAACGCGCAAAGTCTCCGCCTTCGACGCTACAGCTCTTCTTCGGGCGCGCAGCGTCCGGATACTGCTGTATATACTCGTCATAGTCAAGGTACTCCGCAGTATAGTTGAGCACTTCCTTGTAATCGTCAAGCGAAAGCTCTGTCTTGGCGCATACCGCCGCGCCGTTTGCGCCTGCCGCCGCCAGAAGCGTACAGCCCACGCCGAAGCAGACAATTTTCCTTTTCAGCCTTTTTTTCATCTACTGTTCCCCCTTATCATCAAGCGGATAGTTTTTAAGGTCTGGCAGCTCGTCCCTCGTTATAACGTGTTCATGCCCGTATACCTTCTTTACCATATCCGTCTGCGTATACTTTTCAGAAAGAACCTCAAGCTCGCTGTTCTTTAGCACAAACTCGCCGTTCCATGTTGCAAAATAACCCCACATCGCGCCGTCTCTCTGCGCTAAGTCCGGATCAAAAAGACAGCCGTTTTCCGACAGGACTATCATTTTATCCGCGTCCGTATAATCAAGCACATCCAAATATTTTGGTGTCTGCGGCGTATACACCTGCTCTCCCGGATAAATGTCCTCGCCTATGATGTCAACATACTCATCACCCGGATACCATCCCTTGTCCTGCCCGTTCCATACCCAAATCAGGTTGTCGAGCCCGTACTCGTTCGTCAGTCTGTCATATAAAAGCATATACAGCTTCTTATACGCGTCCGCTCCGGAGGCTCCCCACCAGAACCATCCGCCCGCCGCCTCATGCAGAGGACGCCATAAGATTGGCACCCCCGCCTCCTTTAACCGCAAAAGCTGTTTTGCTATCGCGTCTATATCCTCATTTAAAAGCTTGTAGCCTTCCTCATCGCTGCCGTTCATAATATCCGCCAGATCTATGTTGGTGTGTTCCTTATAAAAACCCGAATACCATGTGCCTGTAATGTATTTTTCCGGAGCGTTCCAATGCCAGCAAAATGTCACTATCCCACCCTTGTCCCAATACTCTATCGCATGTTCCACAGCCTTTGATCTGCTGCCTTTTGCCACCCTCGACGGGCTGTACTCAATCAGGTCAAGTCCGAGTATCGCGGGGTATTTGCCCGTCGCCTTGTATATCGCTTGATTCTCCTTCCCGTACATGCCGTTTTCGCAATACTGTCCCGACAAAATATCAGTTCCGTATATATCGCACATATATTTCATAAGGCGTCTGGCATTGTCGGAAGCGTTCTGATTGGAAAGAACCGGCTCTATGTCAAATCTGTCCTCGTCAAGCGGCTGTGAATCATTAATGCAGACCTTCTCAATCTGGATCCAGCCCCAAAACTTCTTCACCGCGACAGTGTGCATGCCTTTTTCCAGATAAACGCGCCGCGCCTCCGAGTCGGTAAACTCCTTCCCCTCAACCTTAATCGTTCCCATGCTCTCGCCGTCGATTAAAAGGTAGTTTTCCTTATATCCCCCGTCAACGCTCCTGCTCACTACGTTAATATCATAAAATCCGCTGTATGGCGCTTCTATGTCAAGCTCCATTTCATCATCGTCATGTTCAAAGCCTTCAAGATAGTCCGTCCCGTTTCCTTTGGCAGCCCTCACGCCGCCTGTCAGCTTTGCCTTATCAATCCCATATGTCAAATCAACTTCACCGCCTGTCATTTCCGCATTATCCTCCCTTACAGCATCATTATCGCTTTTGGCGCATCCGGCAAGCAATACAGCCGCCAAAATAAATACGATTAAATTCTTTTTCATTTTTACCTAAAAACTCCGTGTATTTTAGTTTGCAAATTTATTTTTAACCTAAATATACTATATCACATTAACCCTATATATACAATGTTTTTTGTGCATTTCAATGTTTTATACCTTTTTTATCTTTTTTAATTGTGCAATTTTTACAACAAATGTCATCATTTTCTAATATAATTGATATTATTTTATATTGCCAAAAAGCTAAAATATATTTTTTCTTTAATAACGGATTTTAATTTATACGAGTGTATGATATAATTTTTTAAATATATTTTAACTGAACTTTTCCGCTCATGCTGATTCGTAAAATTAATGTTTTGGAGGTTATCATGATAAAGAGATTTAATTTGGAAGCAGACGACTGGCATTTTAAGCTTAGCCAAGAAATGCCTGACATAAACGCGGGCTTTGAGGACAGCATCCCTCTGCCCTCTACCGTTTCACAGCAAAAAAAGCCGCCAGTTGACGATGCAAGAAACGACGGTTTTCTGACAGACCCGTTTCGTTTTGAAGGCTATGCGCTTTATGAGCGCAAAGTAAGCCTCCCACCGGAGTGCGAAGGCGATATTTTCCTTATCATGGAGAGAACGCGCGTAAGCCGTCTTTGGATTAACGGCAGGTACGCAGGCTCCTGCAACAGCCTGTGCACGCCGCACCGATACGACATAACCGAATTTTTTACGCATGAAAATATGCGCATAACCATTATGATAGACAATGTTTCATATCCTGTCGCAGGCGGGCATATGACGTCTCAGGACACGCAGACCAACTGGCTTGGCATAACAGGCGGCATCTACATTGAGTGCCTAAGCCGCCCCCGCCTTGAAAATATCAGGCTTTATCCAGATGTTGATTCCGAGTGCGTAAAGGTGTCCGCCAACGTCTGCGGCGGCAGCGCGGATATTGTTGTCAGTGTGGACGGCTTTCCGCAAAAAAAGCTTACGCTCTGCGGCAGCGGCTCTTTTATATATAAAATGAAGGGCGCGCAGCTATGGAGCGAGCATCACCCGT
>X301_European_Hare__coassemble_909_pt1 | contig 37869 bp, 39 predicted proteins | sample X301_European_Hare__metabat2_low_PE_011 | metagenome-assembled genome bin X301_European_Hare
CCAAAATCCTGGAGTCCACCGAAGAAGATGCCTCCGATGATACCCCATAAAAATACAGGAATCCATCCAAAAACGGATGCCTGAATCGGTCCGTTAATCGGACCTGCGCCCGCGATTGAAGAAAAATGATGCCCCATGAGTACCGCAGGTTTTGCGGCTACATAGTCAACACCGTCCTCCATTTCAACAGCAGGCGTTTTTCTGCCGGGGTCAATACCCCACTGCTTTGCAAGCCATGCGCCATAAAAATATAGCCCAGCAAAAGCAAGACAATTGCAGCTACGATAATTAAAATCGCAGACATAGTTTAACACCTCTCTCTTTTTCTTTTACTTTATATTGCGAAAGAGCTTCCTGAGACTTTTCCCCCGTCTGTTACAGAAAAAATCTCCGCTGGAAGGCTCCATTGCAACCACGGAATAATGGCTCCACCCCTGCAGGGTGAAGCGGTAACTCTTGTAACGCTTAAGCTTTTTAATATATTCCGCCGCCTCATCGTCAATATGTCCTGCCAATATAATTAGCACGATATCCGTACTTCTGTGATTGGAATGTGGGACTACCCTCGCCATTCCCTCCGCCCATGCAGCCTCGTCAAAATATTTAGCTTCATCCAGACCAAGCTTATCTGTTGTCGCAAAGAATACATACTCATGGGATTCCGCTTCCGAAAGCGTCGCCGCCTTTACAAGAAAAAACTGCTCATTATGAGAGTGGAAAACCGCCTCCGCAGCAAACGGCCCGGCGACATTCTCTGTATTAATATTGTAATATTGCCTGTAAGACTTCAAAATTGCCTGAAGCGCCTCATCGACCGTCATTTCATATCCATCCCCTAAAGAGCTTTTTAATCAGCCTGCATATATCTTTTCCATATAATAAGCTATTCCTTTTGTCGCAATTTGTCAAGTATTCTAATAGAGAGTCCGCAATGCCAGACAGTATCAACGCTGCGCGGCAATAATTTCATCCTCCGTCGCCTTCATAGCTTCAAGCGTCATAGTTAAAAGCTTATCCAGCTCCCAGCCTAACTGCTCTGCGCCGCGCTCAATCACTTCCCTTGAACAGCCTGCTGCAAAGCCCTTGCTCTTATATTTTTTCTTTAAGGATTTAAGCTCCATATCCTTTGTGCTCTTTGACGGACGCATTAACGCCGCCGCCCATATAAGTCCTGTCAGCTCATCTGCCGCAAACAAAACTTTTTCCATCTCATGCTCGGGAGCAACATCAAGCGTCGTGCCGCAGCCGACTGTGATTCCATATCCGTGCGACACAACTGCATGGATGATATCCTCTCCGACACCGCCTTCACGCAGAAGCTCTGGCGCTTTCAGGCAGTGCTCATCGGGGTACAGTTCAAAGTCGATATCGTGCAAAAGCCCCACTATCCCCCAATACTGCGCATCACCGCCATATCCAAGCTCATTGGCAAACCATTTCATTACAGCCTCCATTGTATACGCGTGCTGCAGATGAAAAGAATCCTTATTATATTTTTTTAATAATGCAAGCGCGTCATCTCTTGATATACATTCCATTTTAATTCCTCCAACATTCTTTATTTATTTTCCAGTGCTTTATTCATGCCCCTTGTCCTGTACTCAGTCCAATCCACGGTACATAATTGAAGCTGTATTCTATATTCCTATATGTTTACTATGGTATTATACCTAGAAGCGTTTCCGTTTGCAATACCTTAAATAACAATTTTTACGCCAAACCCTAAACCTATGTAAAAAAATAATCCAGCAGTCTCTTTGAAATGCCGGATTATTTTACAAGATTACCTATACTGTTTTAAAGCTGAAAATTTCACCGAATTGTCCTCGGCAAACAATTTGATCGGCTTTCCGCTCGCGCCGTATATCCTGACCGTGAGCGCCGCCATGCCGTCGATATAAAAGACGCCTGCTGAGCCCTCCTGTATGTAGGTAAAGCTGTATTTTTCATCAGGCTCTAAATCCACCTGCGTTTCCGCAATAAGCGTCCTTCCCTCGTTGAACAATAGCTGCAGCTTGTTTTCGGCGGGCGATATGGATATCAGCTTGTTCTTTTCCGTTTCGCCGTTGTAATCAAAGCTTAATCCAAAAGCGCCCTCGCCCTCATACTGAAATTCCCCTGTAATCATAAAGCTTTCGTAACAGTTAAATGCGTCAATATATTTGAATCCTGAAGCATTATCCGCCGCAATGTCAGTTTCCTCAAAATCAAGCTTCTGGGGCTTTGAAAAATCCGCGGCTACATTATCGACGGGCGCAAGCGCAAGCTCCTTGTTGTCCTTCTGGACTATTTTCTGCACGACAAGATTTCCTGCCCAAGCCGAAACGCTGGTGTTGGAGCTTACCGACTCCGACCTTCTCGCCCAGCCCGCCATATAAACGTTTTCGCCGTCTTCAACGTGCTTTGCCGCGTAAAACAGCTTGCCGTCCAGCCGCTTTGCCTCGCCGTAAGGTCCATACGGCGTATCAGATGAGGCATACCACAGCGTATCGTCCTGCGCCGAATATGTTATGTACCATGTATCGCCCATGCGGAAGGTATCGCTGCACTCCAGATTCCAGAAGTCCCCCTGCGTATTGGTAAATATAATCCCGTCATACGAAACAGTCTGCAGGTCTGTGCTGAGCGTATATTTCAGTATTCTTGCCGTACCGTCTTTTGACGCTGTGACTGTCATCTCAATCGCGTCGCTTTCAGGATTATAGTACGCCTGCGGATCGCGGAAATCATTTTTCTGTCCAAGCTCATCGGGAGGCGCGATTTCCCAGCCGTCTATCTTTTCAAAGCTGTACGGGCTGTCCCCCTTTGCCGCCATTATCTTTTCCTTGTATTCTCCCGAATCAGTGTGCCCCGTATAGAAAAAATAATATGTTTCCCCAGTCTTTACCACCGAACCTGTCCCGATCCAGTCGTCCTGCCCCCCGTCGGGCGACGCTTCGATTATGGGGTCGTCATATTCCTTGTATGCCACAAAATCCTCTGTCGTCGCAAGGTATGCCGAATGGTGGTAGGAATCGCCCTGATCCTTTAGGTAATAAATATAGTAGACGCCGTCCTCGTAATAAGGCATCGTGTCTCCCACATAGGGCTGGCTTGTGCCGTCAACAGCAGGCAGGAAAAAACGGCTGTACGTGTATGCCTCCTCCTGCTCCTTCGCGGTAGTTAATTCTCCATTCTGCCGCCTTTTCCATAACCGCAGCCCGCCTTTCCGCCGCCCATTCGCCGCTTTTGAAACAAATATCATTTTTCCGTCTATCCGCACTGCCGCCCTACATGTTTTGGACAATCTCCTCACGCTCTGGCATTACGCGCAGCGCGCCTTTTTTTGTAGTGATAAGCGATGCCGCGCTGTTTGCAAACCGCAGCATTTCCTTTAAGTTCTCCTCTGTCAGCCCTTCAAGCCCATGCTCTAATACATAGTGCAGCACGCAGCCGCAGAAGGTATCTCCCGCGCCCGTGGTTTCAATCGTTTTTTCGTTGAGCTTTGCGGGCGTTTCAACCATTGCGCCGTTGTAATAAGCGCGGCTTCCGTCTTTTCCCATCGACACGAGAATAAGCTTTATCTGCGGATAGCGCGTCTTTATCCACTCAGCGCCCTTTGTGTAATCCTCCTCGCCTGTAAGCCACGTAATCTCATTGTCCGATATCTTCAAAATATCGCAATACTGCAGACCGCACATCACCTGCTCTTTCGCCTCGTCAAGGGAATCCCACAAAGGCGGGCGCAGATTGGGATCAAAGGAAATAACCACATTGTTCGCCTTTGCAATGTCAAGCGCCTTTTTTGTCGCCGCGCGCACGCCCTCATGCGTCATTGACAGCGTTCCAAAGTGGAAAATCTTCGCGCCCGCAATCAAATCCTCGGGAATTTCGCTCTCAGCAAGCATCATGTCCGCCCCTGGATTGCGGTAAAACGAAAAATCCCTGTCGCCGTCAGGAAAGGTATGCACCAGCGCAAGCGTGGTATGCACGTCCTTGTCCATACGCAGGTAGTCCGCGCAGATGCCGACCTCCTCTATCGCGGACTTTAACTGTGTGCCGAAAAAATCCTCCCCGACTTTCCCGACAAACGCCGTGCTGTGCCCAAGCTTTGAAAGCATCGCCAGCACATTGCACGGAGCACCGCCTGGATTTGCCTCAAACAGCGGATTGTCCTGCGCGCTTGTTCCGTTTTCGGTAAAGTCAATCAAAAGCTCTCCCAGCGCCACAACATCAAAAACCTTCATGTATAAATCCCTCCATCTTTTTACACTAACACTTACGCCAACACTAATTCTGTATTTTATACTTAACTAAATCCATATGCACTGTGCCGTCAGCATAGAAGGAAATGCCCTCCGCCTCCTGCTCGGTATAGAGAATGGCGCTAAGCGCCTGCTCGCCGTCGTTTACGAATATCTCCACGCTGAACCTGTCAAGGATTATCCTAAGCTTTAATTTCCCGCCGCTGCTGTTTACGCGGCTGCGTCTCTGGTGTATGATTGCCCTTCTTGAACCCGAAAATTTCCTGTCGATTTTAAGTATGGAATCACTTGGATGAAAGCTCAAAGACGTATAATATTTTTCATTCTCCGCAAAGTGAATGGCAAACTTCTGATAAACGTCCTGCCCTTCCTCCTGCCTAAGCTCTATCTCCATATCAATCATACGCCCGCTCACGCCGTCAAGCCTTATCTCATCTGAAAAGACAACATCGCGGTACTCCTTCTTTTCACTGCGCAGGTTTTCAAGCTCACGGACAGGCTTTTGGAACAGTCTGCCGTTTTTTATCGAAAGCTCGCGCGGCAGGCTCATCTGCCCGAACCACAATATATCCTGCTCCCTGAAATTACAGGTATCCCAGTTCTGCATCCAGCCGATCATCACCCTGCGTCCGTCAGGCGTGAGCATCGTCTGCGGCGCATAAAAGTCAATGCCATAATCAACCGACTGGTCGTGCTGCTCGGTAAAAACTCCCTTTTCCTCGTCAAAATCACCTATAAGGCAGAGCGTGCCGTTTCCGTTGTGGTATTCAAACTCATACGGGAGCATATCCTGCGGGCTTGTAATCAGCACCCATTTCCCGTCTAATTTAAAGAAATCAGGGCACTCCCACATCTTCCCAAAGCGGTTTTTGTTGGCTATCAGCACATTTTTGTACTTCCACTCAAAGCCGTCCCTGCTTGTGAAAAGCAATATCTGCCCGCTGCCGTCGGCAGGGCGGTTTCCGACTACGCAATAATATGTACCGTCTTCACTGCGCCACATTTTCGGATCCCTGAAATCATTTCTGCTGCATCCCTCGGGCAAATCCTTCGTGTCAAGCACGGGATTCAACTTATATTTTTCATAGTCCACGCCGTCACCCGTGGCAAGGCACTGTGTCTGTATCTCGCGGTACCCGCCGTTGCTCTGCCGCTCCCTCAGTACACCTGTGTACATCAAAAGCTGCCTGCCGTCAGTAAGTTCAATGGCGCTCCCCGAAAAGCACCCGTCCCTGTCATACACCTCGTCAGGCGCAAGCGCCGCTGGAAGATACTCCCAGCGCAGAAGGTCATCGCTTACCGCATGCCCCCAGTGCATAGGTCCCCACTGCAGGTCATACGGGTGATACTGGTAAAACAGGTGATATTTGCCGTTGTAATACGAAAAACCGTTTGGATCGTTCATCCAGCCTGTGCGCGTGGACAGATGAAAGGCAGGGCGATCCTTGCTGTCTATTAATTTTTCGGAAACCTCCTCATATTTTCGCGCTTCGCGTAATGTTTGACTTATCATAGCAACCTCCATGTCTTTGCTCTGCGCCCGCCGCGCGCCAATATCCAAAGGCAGGGCGGGCGCCGATTTGCTCAAATACCCCACATTGAGCTGCGGGGTATTTGTTGTTTCTTCATATTTTAATTACTGCTGATAATATGCGTCAAGATACTTCTGGAAAATCTCAAGCATATCATTGAGTCCGTATGCGTCAAGGCTCTTTAAATAGTCGTCCCAGTCGGCGTCTGTAAAGCCGTTCATAATCCATTCAGACCTTGCCGCGTTGATTGTCTTTGTGATGTCCGTCTGGAGGTTTGACAGCTCCTCTGTGTCCTCCTGGCTCATAAATACGTTGGGATAAACATATTTTGTATTCATGTCAGGCGTATAATAATCCTTAATCCAGTCAAGACGGTACTGCGCATCGTCAGGACATGTCACATACACGCCGTAATACTCATCCAAAACAGCCAGAGGTCCGTTTACGCTCTCAGCCTCTCTTACTTCTACAGGAGAAGCGTCGCCCAGAGGCGCATGCTGGAGCATATCCTCGCCCTTGTCGTTTTTGCCAAGCACAAAGATGTCAAACTCGTCATCCTCGCCATATGTGCCCCAGTTGTTCTGCGGCGACTGGAACGGATCATACATCTGGTCAAGCCATGCGCATACAAGCGCGGGATTTTTTGCTACAGCGGTTACTACGCATCTGCCGCGGTCATATCCGCTTGTGAAGGAGCCGTTTTCGGGAGTGATGTTTCTGGTGTCTGCCGTCAGCGCGGGGAGCGGAACCCAGTCAGTGATGTTGTCAATATTTGCAACGTCCCAGCTAAAGCATACGCCATAGCGCCCTGATTTGCCCTTTGCAACATATGTCGCCCATTCCTGCGTGAATGCCTCAGGATCGATCAGTCCCTCCTCATACAATGAATGAAGCCATGCAATGCCGTCTTTAAAGCCCTGCTGCGTTGCAGTGCATATTACCTTTAAGTCGTCCGTAACCGCGATATGCCTGCCCTGGTCGCAGTCGCCGTAGCCCTCGCCAAATCCGTTGATGAGGATCGCGGGATCCTGATTGCCGTCGTTTACAATGCACGACATCGGGATAATGCTTCCCTCAATTCCAAATTCCGCCTGCAGCTCTGATGCGTGGTCACGGAACGCTATCAAGGTCTGCTCAAACTCGTCTACAGTCTGCGGAACTTCAAGCCTCAGGAAATCAAGCCATTTCTTATTTATAAAGCTCATATCGCCTACCGTCTGGATTGCCGTCTTTTCAGAGCCAAGCTGCTCAATCCACGGCAGCGCCCATATATGCCCGTCGGGAGCAGTGCTCATAGCCCTGTATTCGGGATATTTGTCAAACACTGTTTTGAGGTTCGGCATATAAGCGTCTATGTACTCCTCCAGCGGAATGATTACTCCCTGATCCGCGTATCTCAAAAGGTCGTTATCGCCAAAGCCCGCCGTAAACACAAAATCCGTCAGCGTGTCAAGATTAGCCATTGCCAGAGTAATCTTATCTCCCCACTGGTCGCCCTGAATAGCTGTCCACTCAATCTCTACGTTTGTCTTTTCCTGCAGGCGCTTAAAGATTGTACGGTTGTTCGGATTTGATTCCGTATTTGCGGGATAGCTTATCATACCTGTCAAAGTAGCCTTCTCCGCAAGCGGGAACTTAAGCTCCGCCGGGTCAACCTCCTGCAGCTCGCCCGTATTCAGCTCAGGCTTTTTAGAGCCGCCGCATGCCGTGAGAGACAATATCATGCCCGCTGCCAAAACCATAGCCATAATTCGTCTGAAATTCCTGTTTTTCATACTAATGCATCTCCTTTTTTGTTTTATGATTTTCTCTTTTACACATTTTACATTTTACACAATTGCATAAATCCTAGCCCTTTACGGAGCCCGCCATAATTCCGTTGTCAAAATATTTCTGGAAGAAAGGATACATTACCAAAAGCGGAAGGCTCGAGATAATGATTGTCGCGTATTTCAGCAGCTCGGCAAGCTGCGCGCGCTGAGCCGTACTCTGCATATCCGAAATCATTCCCGACTCGGGCTGGTTCTGTATCAAGATAGCCCTGAGCACAAGCTGTAAAGGCTGTTTTGCCGCGTCGTCAAGGTAAATCATCGCGTCAAAGTAGCTGTTCCACATTCCTACGAACTGCCATAAAGCCAATGTCGCGATAATCGGAGTACATACGGGCAGCAAAATCTTAAAGAAAAACGTCAGCTCATTCGCGCCGTCCACGTCAGCCGCCTCGCGAAGCTCCCCAGGAATGCCCTGATAATAAGTCCTTGCGATTATCATATTCCACACGCTGAACGCGCCGGGCAGGATAATCGCCCACATGCTGTTTAACAGTCCCATATTGCTGATCAGCAAGTATGTCGGTATCAGTCCGCCGCCGAAAAACATAGTAATCACGAAAATCACGTTGAAGAATTTTCTTCCCCTGAAATCCGCCCTTGACATAGGGTAAGCGGCAAGCATGGTAATCAAAACCGAAACGACTGTAAACACAACCGAATATACAACCGCATTCTTAAAGCCAACCCATATCTGCTTGTTGGAAAGCACGCGCTGGTATGCGGTAAGCGTCCATTTGCTGAAATCGAACGTAATGCCCTTGTTCTGCAGCGTGATGGGATCGATGAACGATGCCACGATTATATAAATCATAGGAACTATGATTGCCACCACAAACAGCCCCAGCAGTATGTACCCCACCATAAGCAGCGCCTTATCCTGTAATGAATATCTTGCAAATTTGCTTTTCTTTTTCATATTAGTCTCCATTCTGCCGCCATTGTCCGGCAGCACGATTCTCTACACACCAACTTCAAATGTTTATGAAATCGTGAAAAATGCCCGCCCTTGGCATTTTTCGGCGTGAGATTTAGAAATTCTTCGCGAGCAGCCATTGCTGCGAGTGATTAGAATTTCTTCTCACGCTATAGCCCCTGACCTTCATTCATCTGCGAAACAATCTTATTCACAGAAACAAGCAGGATAACATTGATTATTGTGTTGAACAGACCTACCGCCGTTGAAAAGCTGTAGTCCCCGTCGATAAGACCTTTCTTGTAAACGTAGGTCGAAATTATTTCTGATGAAGCAAGGTTTAAGTCAGTCTGCAGCGCATACGCCTTTTCAAATCCGATACTCATAATATTGCCCGCCTGCATAATAAACTGGATAATTACAGTGCTCTTGATTGCAGGCCACTCAACGGCTTTGATCTGCTGGAAGATATTCGCTCCGTCGATAACCGCCGCTTCCTTCAGCTCCTTGCTGGCGTTTGACAGCGCCGCCGTATAGATGATGGAGCCCCAGCCTGCGCCCTGCCAGATGCCGCTCGCGATGTAGATTGTCCTGAATGCCTGCGGCATAGTCATAAAATTGATCTGGCTGCCAAACAGAAGGTTTACAGGTCCCGTAACTGACAGGAAAATTCTTACGATACCGCAAAGCACGATTACCGAGATAAAGTTCGGCATATAAAGCGCAAGCTGTATCTTTTTCTTTACCCCTGTCCTCTCAATCCTGTTTAACAGAAACGCAAGAAGTATGGGAACAGGAAAGCCCCACAGCATACCGAAAACGCTCAGCTTCAGGGTGTTTGCCAGATAGCTTAAAAAGTCGGGCGACGACAGGAAGCGTTTAAAGTGCTTTAAACCCACCCAGTCGCTCCCAAGGATTCCCTTGATCGGGTTGTACCTCTCAAAGGCAATCAGTATGCCGCCCATCGGTATGTACTTGAAAATAATCGTCAGGGCGAATGCCGGCAGCAGAAAGAGCGCGTACAGCTGCCAATGCTGTACCACATACACAAAAGTATTGTGAAGTCTTGTGTCTTTTGTTTTGGTACTTGTTTTCATTCTTTTTTCTCCTTTCCTCCTTTATTTTACATATGCATATATTATTTCTTTTGCATTTGTAAAATAAAATATTTTTGTTGTAGTTATATAATATCAGCAGATATGTTCATTGTCAATACTATTTTTACACTTTTTGTTGAAATTCTTTTACATTTGAACAAATTTAATTTTATTATACGGCAATTAGTGTTCAAATTACACATATGTTTATTACATTTTTAAATGTTATACATAAATAATTTACATTTTTACATTTGACTACTTTTTACTTATGTAATATAATGTAAATAATCGGTATTACATTTGTATATTTTACGTTTTTATCTGTTGGTATTTATGCCGAATACATATTTTTAAAAGCCGTATTACGCATACGGAGCTTTCATTTCTGCTGCATACGGCTGTAATTAATTATACGGAGGAACTATTTTATGGCGGATAGAGTTACCATTCAGGACATAGCCGACGCGCTTGGCGTCTCCAGAAATACTGTGTCCAAGGCAATCAACAATACAGGAATCCTTGCCAACTCAACCAAGGAAAAGGTTCTGCAGAAGGCGGTGGAAATGGGGTATAAGCAATTTTCATATATTGATGTCCCAAGCATGAACCTGAACAAGTCGGCGCACCTGCAGCAGGACGGCAGCGCGGCGTGCGAAATCGCCCTTTTTACTACCACTTTTCTCGGCGGTTCGCATTTTGCCTCCACTATGCTGGATAAGCTGCACAAGGAAATAGCGCAGCTGGGCTACAGTCTCACCATGCACCATGTTACGTCTGAGGAAATTGAAAGTCTGAGACTTCCCATTTCATTTAATAAAGAAAGAACTGCGGCCGTTTTAGGTATTGAAATGTTTGATTACAATTATGATAAGATGCTGTGCGAGCTGGGAACTCCCACGCTGTTTGTCGATACTCCCGCAACCACAAGCGAGCCTTTAAAATCGGACCTGCTCCTTATGAACAACCACGACGGCATATACAGCTTTGTCGGGGAAATGCTGCGCAGGGGCAAAAAGCGGATTGGCTTTATCGGCGAATACCTGCACTGCCGCTCATTTTTCGAGCGCTATATGAGCTTTAGGGATGCCATGTACCTGATGAAGCTTCCGATTATCGAAGAATACTGTATCACAGGCAACAAGGAGGGGGCAAAAACGCCAGGATATAGCATTTACCGCGAATATCTGTATGAAAGCTTCCAAAAGCTTGACGAGCTGCCCGATGTCTTTATCTGCGCAAATGATTTTGTGGCGATAGACGCCCTGCAGGCGTTTAAAAGACTGGGGATTTCGGTGCCTAAAGATGTATGGCTCTGCGGATTTGACGACTCGCCCGAGTCAAAGGTCACTACGCCTTCGCTCACGTCAATCCACATACACAGCCAGATTATGGGAGTGTGCGCGACGCAGCTTCTGCTTTCACGTATCAAAGAACCGTCACTGAATTATCGGACAGTTTACACGGAAACCAACCTGATATACAGAGAGTCTACCGGAGACTAGCGCACAGCGCGAAAGGGGGATTTTATGAATAATCTGTTTAATCCTGAAGGACCTGTAATACAGTTTATCACCAAGATAACATACAGCGCGTACCTGAATATTTTGTGGTTTATATGCTGTATTCCCATTTTTACGGCCGGCGCTTCGACTACGGCGCTGTTTTATGTCACGCTGAAAATGGCAAAGAATGAGGAAGGAAATATCACAAGGGCTTTTTTCCACTCATTTAAAGAGAATTTTAAGCAGGGAACGAAAATATGGCTTATTATGCTGGCTGTAGGCATCGTGCTTGGAGTTGACGGATATGCGCTTTATCATCTGAGGTTTACTAATATATTCTGGACTATTATCACTGCAGTATTTGTGATTGCCGTCGCCGCGTATGCCATTATTCTAATGTATATTTTCCCGCTGCTGTCAAGGTTTCAGAATACCACGATGGCGATGTTCAAAAATTCCATTATGATTGGAATGCGCTTTCTGCTGTGTACTGTCCTGATGGCGGCTGTTTACTTTTTTATGGCTGTCATTATAATAAGGATTTTTACGCCCGCCATTATTTTCGGCGAGGGGCTCTGCGCGCTGATATGCTCTTATCTGCTCTCAAACGTGCTGCTGATGTGCGAGGGAAAGGTTGAGGATTGAAGCGCGGCGCGGAAACGGAGAAAAAGATGAGACAGGATAATGAAAAAGATAATGACAAGACAAAATCGCTTGAAACTCTGCGCAGCCTGCACGGAGTTAAAAAATTACAGTACATATGGGATTACTACAAGCTGCCGCTGTTTATAACGGGGGTTGTGCTGTATGCCGTCATATATGCAGCATACAGGCACTTGACTTACAAAGACACTTCGCTTTATGCCGCTCTGGTTAATGTAAACGCCGGCGAAAGCCTGACGGAGCAGCTCGAAAACGGATTTTTAGATGCCGCCGGCATAGATGCCTCCTCAAATAAGCTGCAGCTTTACTCAGGGCTTTACTTAACAGATGATGCTGACAGCCCCTACTTTGAATATACTTATGCGTCGCGGGTAAAAATTCTGGCTGCCATTGACGGCGAAATGCTTGACGTTGTTTTGCTTGACAAGGAGGCGTTTGACGCATTTTCGCAGAACGGGTATCTGTGCCGCATTGATGAGCTGCTTTCGGAAGAATACCCTGATTTTTACAGTGACATAGCGCCTTTTATTGAAAATAACATTTTCATAAAAGAGGATAATTCCTCTGATGTGCTGCTCGACTCCTCCATTCCGTACAGCGCGGTCACGGAGGAATATCCTATGGGCGCGGATTTGTCGCAGGCAAAGCTTATCAGACAGGCGGGATTTGATGAGCCTGTCTATTTTGGGATTATCGCCAACTCACCGCGCAAGGATATGGCTGTCAGGTATCTGGAATATCTTTTTTATGGGGAGTAGGATTGCTGTCATACTCGTCATACTCGCTGAAAATCCATTCATTTGAAAACAGCAGCCTGATGTTACCTGCGAGGCAAACAGCGCTCAAATAAAGCTCAGCTGCCCGTCGTCGTTCTCCCTAATCTGTGAATACGCGGGCTTTGAAAGCGGCTTGTTCTTGGCGGCGCCCCGCACGCCGAAGCTCCCCGCATACCCGCTGTCCTTTAGGATTTTGCTTATCCTGTCATATGTATCGTTCATCTCTTTTTCGCCGCCTTCATAGACAGCCATAGGCACACCACTCTCAAATACGGCGGTAAAACCGTGTTTTTCAAGTAATTTTACGACTTCCTCCTTTTCCATACACAGCCCCCTTTCCGTTTAAAATATTTTGTTCCGCGTTGCATTGCGGACTTTCTATTGTCATGAATTAAAGCCGCCTGCCGCTTACTGCGCGGAAACTACCGCCGCCTTCATCTGCGATACATAATCGCACACAGGCTTGATACAGTCTTTTCCATACTGCGCTATAATCTTCTCAATCGCGCTGCCCACAATCGCGCCGTCTGAGCATGACGCCATCTCCTTAGCCTGCTCGGGCGTCGCAATGCCGAAGCCGATTGCACAGGGAATATCAGACACAGCCTTTACCTGCTCCACCATCTCGCTGATGTTTGTAGTTATTTTGCTTCTGACGCCCGTCACGCCAAGCGAGGAAACACAGTACAAAAATCCCTGTGCCTCCCTTGCAATCACGCTGATACGCTCCTTTGACGTCGGCGCGATCATTGAAATAAGGTCTATGCCCGCGTTCGCGCACGCGCCGCTGACTTCGTCCTTCTCCTCAAATGGCACATCAGGCACTATAATCCCGTCAATCCCGCACTCCGCGCACTTTTTTGTAAATTTTTCCGTACCGTATGTATATATGGGATTCATATACGTCATAAATACAAGCGGTATGTCAGTCCTGCTGCGCACGCGCTTAACCATGTCAAAAAGCTTATCCGTCGTCGTGCCCGACTTTAAAGCCCTCTCGTCCGCCGCCTGAATAACCACGCCCTCCGCGATAGGATCCGAAAACGGAATGCCAATCTCAATCAAATCAGCGCCCGCATCAGCCATTTTGGGGATAAGCTCCTCGGTAGTCTCCAAATCAGGATCTCCCCCCGTCACAAAACCGATAAACGCTTTTTTATTGTCAAATGCATTTTTTATCCTGCTCATCTTATACCTCCATAACCTCGCTCTGTTAAATATATAATATATAATTGCGAAACATATCCTAAACCGTCCAAATAGAGTTTTTCAAACTCTTAATATATGTAAATCATTAAAGAAAAACGCCGTCCTTTGCGTTTTTCCTAAACATTTAGGAAGTCTTAGGCGGCATGCCTTTTGCCGCCTTAGAGTTCCTTAATGTTTTATTCAAAAATCTGCACTCCTCTGTACCTTGCAATCGCCGCCACATCTTTGTCACCGCGTCCAGAGATATTTACAACTATTATCTGATCCTTTCCCATAGTCGGCGCAAGCTTTCTCGCATAGGCAACGGCGTGCGCACTCTCGATAGCAGGAATTATTCCCTCCGTCCTCGAAAGATACTCAAAAGCGTCAACCGCCTCCTCGTCCGTAATCGGCACGTACTGCGCGCGCCCTGTCTCGTAAAGGTTTGCATGCTCAGGTCCGATTCCCGGATAGTCAAGCCCCGCCGAAATAGAATACACAGGCGCAATCTGCCCGTACTCATCCTGACAAAACAGCGACTTCATTCCATGGAAAATTCCCACGCTGCCGTTTGCGATTGTCGCTGCATTCTTTGGATTATCAACACCAAGCCCCGCCGCCTCGCAGCCTATCAATCTGACACTCGTGTCAGGTATAAACTCATAAAACGCGCCCATAGCGTTGCTGCCGCCGCCTACGCATGCAATCACGGCATCAGGGAGCTTCCCCTCCGCCTCCATAAGCTGCGCCTTTATCTCCTCCCCGATTATTTTCTGGAAATCCCTCACAATCATCGGAAAAGGATGCGGTCCCATCACAGAACCAAGCACATAAAGCGTATCGTCCATTCTCGACGCCCATTCACGCATCGTCTCATTTACAGCATCCTTAAGCGTCATAGTGCCCGTCGTCACAGGATGGACCTTCGCGCCGAGAAGCTCCATACGATAGCAGTTAAGCACCTGCCTGTCAGTGTCCTCCTTGCCCATGAAAATTTCACATTCCATATCCATAAGCGCCGCCGCCGTAGCCGTAGCCACGCCATGCTGTCCAGCTCCCGTTTCCGCTATAACGCGCGTCTTTCCCATCTTTTTTGCAAGCAGCACCTGCCCCAGCACATTGTTAATCTTGTGCGAGCCAGTATGGTTTAAATCCTCGCGTTTTAAATAAATCTTCGCGCCGCCCAAATCCCTGGTCATCTTATCCGCATAGTACAAAAGCGACGGTCTGCCCGCGTACTTTACCAAAAGGTCGTTCAGCTCCCTCTTAAAATCCGCATCGTTTTTGTATTTCTCATATTCCCTTTCAAGCTCCTGAACCGCGGGAATAAGCGTCTCGGGAATATACTGTCCTCCGTATAATCCATATCTTCCTTTTTTTTCGCCCATTTTTTCTCCTCATTTCTGTGCCGCATTTGTCAAAAACCATAAACATCCAAAAAGCCCATGTCGCGGCACTCGCACAAGCCCTTTATTCCGCCACTCCCTCGCTGCTTTAACCACTCATTTGTATCAAACAGCCCTAACCTGTTCAATAAACAACCTAATTTTCTCCTCGTCCTTCACACCGTCAGTCTCAACCCCCGTGCTCACGTCCACACAGTAACACCCAAGCTGCCCCAAAACCTCACGCACATTAGACGCGTCAAGACCTCCCGCAAGGAAAAACGGCTTCACCGCCTTGCCATTCTGAGCCATCACATCAAGACTCTCCCGCAGCACCTCCAAAGGAAACCTCACTCCCGTGCCGCCAAGCTCACCCTTTTTGTAAGTGTCAAAAAGCATAAAATCCGCCGCCTCCGACATCCTCTCCGTCACCTGCCGCGCACTCTGCACCTTCGTCGCCTTTATGACAACAGTGTCAGTTTCCTCTTTCACCTTTCTGATGTATTCTTCCGGCTCATCACCATGAAGCTGCACACAGTCAATAATCCCCCTCCTGCACAGACTTATAACATGCTCAATCGGCTCATCCACAAACACCCCCACAGCCCTGATACGCTTATCAAGCCTTCTTTTCATCTCACCAGCCTGCTCATCCGTAACAAAACGCCTGGTATTCGCAAACACAAACCCCACATACTCAGGCAGATACCTGTTCACCTTATCCACATCATCAACCGTCTTCAACCCGCAAATCTTAATCCCAGTCATACCACCTTCACCATTCCAATAAAAATATCATCATTCTCGCAGCTCATCCAACATTCTTTTTTTATCCGCACTCCGCATAAGCGTCTCCCCAATCAACACCCCATTCACTCCAGCCCCACGCAGCGCCCTGATATCCTCCGCTGTCTTAATCCCGCTCTCAGCCACAAACAAAATATCACTCGGCACAAGCCCACGCAGCCTAATACTGTTATTGATATCCACCTCAAATGTCCGCAAATCCCTATTATTCACGCCAATCATCCTCGCCCCAGCAGCCATAGCGCTTCTAATCTCCGCCTCATCATGCGCTTCCACCAAAGCCGAAAGCCCCAGTCCATCACAAACACTCTTGTATCTCTTAATCGTATCCGTATCAAGCAACGCCGCAATCAACAACACACACGACGCCCCCAAAAGCTTAGCCTCATAAATCTGATACTCGTCAATAATAAAGTCCTTCCTAATAGTCGGAATAGCAACCTCCCTGCTTATTCTTTTAAGGTACTCATCATCTCCCTTAAAATAATCAGGCTCCGTCAGCACAGATATACAGTCCGCCCCCGCACGCTCATAATCCCGCGCAATCTCCAGATAAGGAAAATCCTCCGCAATAATCCCCTTAGACGGCGACGCCTTTTTTACCTCACAGATAAAGCTTATGCCGTCCTTGGCAATCGCCCTTTCAAACGGAAACTCAAATTTCCCTTCCTCCTGCGCCTTTTTCAACGCCTCCGCCTTTACAGCCTCAAACGGCGCCTGCGCCTTTTTCTTATCCACCCTTATCCTAGTAGCCTTCGCCAAATCATCTAATATCATAACCTTCTCCCAATACCGCTCATATCAGCCCAAACCGCCGCAACGCGCCATTTTCGCAAACCCGCCGCCATCACATAAACGCCTGCCTACTCATTCGTAAGCTTCACAAATTCCTTAAGCTTTTCATACGCCTTGCCGCTCTTTATAGTCTCACGCGCTATATTTATGCCCTCCTCAATAGAGCCCGCGCCGCCAGCCAGATATATCCCCGCGCCCGCATTCATAAGCACAGCGTCCGCCTTTGCGTCAGTACACTCACCCTTTAAAATACTCTCAGTAATCTTTGCGTTTGCCGCGCCGTCGCCGCCAACCAAGTCAGACTTGCTGCTCCTCTTAAACCCAAACTGCTCAGGCGTAAGCTCATATTTCTTATACTCGCCATTATTAAGCTCCACACACGTAGTCGGCGCGCTCACGGAAATCTCATCAAGTCTGTCCTGCCCGTAAACCACAAGCGCACGCTTTACGCCAAGCTTCTCAAGCACATGCGCCATAGGCTCTACAAGCTCCTCGCTGTACACGCCCATAAGCTCCAGATTCGCGCCAGCGGGATTTGCAAGCGGTCCTAAAATATTAAACACTGTCCTTATGCCAAGCGCCTTTCTCACAGGACCTACAAAACGCATAGCCGCGTGGTACTTCTGCGCAAACATAAAGCAGATATTTCCCTTTTTCAGAACCTCCGCGTTCTTATCAGGCTCAAGGTCAAGCTTTACTCCGAGCCCTCAAGACAGTCAGCCGCTCCGCTCCTGCTCGAAACGCTCCTGTTGCCGTGCTTTGCCACCTTGTAACCCGCCGCCGCTACGACTATGGATGCCGTCGTGCTTATGTTTATCGAATTTGCCTCGTCGCCGCCAGTCCCTACTATTTCAAGCACGTCGCCCTCCACAGGCACTTTTATCCCATGCTTTCTCATGCCCTTGGCAAACGCCGAAATCTCCTCAACCGTTTCGCCCTTCATGCGCAGCGCCGTCAGAAACGCCGCCATATTCATCTGCTGCGCCTCGCCGCTCATTATCTCATCCATTACCTGCTCAGCCTCCGCCGCCGTCAGGTTTTCCCTCTCCACTACCTTTGCCGTTGCCTCTACTATCATTTTTACTGCTCCTTTCCTTTCGCTGATGTACAGCCTGTCATATTATATTTTTCATTTACATTTATATTGATAAAAAATTTTTCACCATATCCTTGCCCGCAGGCGTCATTATCGACTCAGGGTGAAACTGCAGCCCGAAAATTTTTCCGTTTTTGTGCTGCACCGCCATCACCACGCCCGCATCGTCCGCCGCCGTGACTTCAAGCGTCTCTGGGATAAAATTCCTGTCAGCCACGAGCGAGTGGTATCTTGCCACGTCAAGCTCCTTTGAAAGCCCCTTGAATATCGGGCATTTCGTGTCTACCGTCACTCTGCTCTGCTTTCCGTGCATAAGCTCCGGCGCGTATGTTATCCTGCCGCCAAGCGCCTCGCAGATTGCCTGATGCCCGAGGCACACGCCGAGCAGCGGGATTGTCCCGTCATCATTCACGGCGCGTATGAGCTCCTCGCATATGCCCGCGTCAGAGGGCTTGCCAGGTCCTGGCGAAAGCACTATATGCGACGGCGAAAGCGAAAGTATCTCGTCAACTTTCATTTCGTCATTGCGTATAACCTTGAGCTCCTCTTTCCCGCCAATCAGCTCGCCGATTGCCTGAACAAGATTAAACGAAAAGCTGTCGTAATTGTCAACAAGTAAAATCATTTAAACACGTCACCTCTATTCTAATAATATAATGGTTTTAATAATCAAAACTTTAAAATCATCATCTTTGTTAATAGTCTTAATAATCAAAACCGTTAAATAATTGCCAAGTGTATTCCAATACGCCTTATCAGCGCTTGGGGCTACAATATTCTTCTGTCAGTCTTATCGCTTCTATTACGGCTCCTGCCTTATTTGCACATTCCTGATATTCATTCTCGGGTATTGAGTCCGCCACAATGCCCGCGCCTGCCTGCACAAACACCTTTTTTCCTTTTTTAACCGCTGTCCTTATCGCAATGCACACGTCAAGGTTTCCGCTGAAATCAAGGTAGCCGATAGCCCCGCCGTAAACTCCCCTCGGCACGGGCTCAAGCTCGTCAATTATCTCGCACGCCCTGAATTTCGGCGCGCCCGAAAGCGTTCCCGCGGGGAGCAGCGCCTCGATTGTGTCAGGACACGTTTTCCCCTCGGCAATCGTGCCCGTGACAGTGCTTGCGATATGCATTACCTTTGAAAACCTGTGGATTGCCATATAGTCGTCGACCTTGACGCTGCCGTACTCTGAAATACGCCCGAGGTCATTTCTCGCAAGGTCTACAAGCATATTGTGCTCGGCGCACTCCTTTTTGTCGGCAAGAAGCTCATGCTCAAGCGCTATGTCCTCCTCCTTGTCTTTCCCACGCTTTCTCGTACCCGCGACAGGGAAGGTCATAAGCTTTTTGTCTGTGAGCTTTACCATCGTTTCAGGCGAAGTGCCCGCAATCTGCATATCGTTTATCTGCATATAGTACATATACGGCGACGGGTTTGTCGTGCGCAGCACCCTGTATGCGTTTAAAAGGCTGCCGTCGTAATCCGCCTCAAACCTCCTCGAAATAACACCCTGGAAAATGTCGCCCTCCCTGATGTAATGTTTTGTCTTTTCAACCATTTGGCAATATTCTTCTTTGCTGAGGTTACACGTAAACTTCGGCGCGGGGAGCGGCTCCTCATATGGCGCGGGTTCAGTGATTCTGAGCGTTTCCACGAACGCATGCAGCTCCTCCACTGCCCTGTCGTAGCCTGCCTTTCCGTCGGCGGTCCTCGCGTTTACGATAATGCAGAGTGTGCGGCGCAGCTGGTCAAAGGCGATTAGCTTGTCGAACATCATAAGCTCGAAGTCATTTACGTCGCTCTGCTTGATTTTTAGCTTTGGCTCGGCGTACTGTATCATTTCATATGCAAAGTACCCGACAAGCCCGCCCGTAAATGTCGGAAGCCCCTCTATCTGCGGTGAGCGGTATTTTTCAAGTATGCTCTGCAGCGCGGCTTTCGGCTTGCCTTCCTGTATGCGCACCATTCCGTTTTCCTTTACCTTAGTTATGCCGTTTTTGCAGGAAACGTTAAGCTTGGGGTGATAGCCCAAAAATGAATATCTGCCCAAATTGCCGCCCTCCACGCTCTCCAGAAGGAAATACTGCTCGTCAAGCGCAGCAAGCTTTCGCAGCATAAGTATCGGCGTAGTGTCGTCAGCCAGAATTTCCATGCATACCGGAACGTATGTGTAATCCTTTTCGTACTGCTTTACCTGTTCATATGTCGGCTTAATCATCTTTTTACCTCTTTTCCGCTTTTCTTTTATCACATATTTTTTTCAGTAATATCTCGTATATGATGGCAAATTATTCTCCAATACGCTCTTGTTTGACGTGTGAAAAAGGGCTGCGCCGCCGCTTAATCAATTAATTTCAAACCATATGCGTCAAATACATCAAAAAAGCTTCTGTCCTAAATACTTAGGACAGAAGCTTATAATAAACCTCTGCGGTGCCACCTAAATTGATGTATCGAAATACATCCCCTCTGCACGTACCATCATACGTCTTCCTCTATAACGGGCGGAAATCCCGTCGGGCATTACTAGAGCATAAGCTCGTTGCTCCCGCCTTCCCAAGTCCATTCCCCGCATCATTGACTGCCGCACTCACACCGCCTGCGGCTCTCTGAAAATCTCATAATGCACGTACTATTCTTGGTCATCAGTTTGAAATATTTATTCTTTACTTATAATATTCCCTTTGCGCGGCGATGTCAAGGAAATTTTTTAACTTTTTTACCTCTGCCTTTTATTTTCACTATACAAACTTCACAAGATCGTCAACGCTTTTTCTCTTAGGCGCATCAGGAGCTTCATCCGCATATCCGACTGCGACAAGCGCGGCTACCCTCTGCCCCTCGTCAACGCCAAGTATCTCTGCGACCTTGCTCTCGTCAAAAATGCCGAGAATTACAGAGCCTACGCCTTTGTCATGCGCTGCAAGGCAGAAGGTCTGTGTGGCAAGTCCTGTGTCAAAAACCTCCCAGCGGTCTTCCTTGCTGGTCGTGTATGAGCCGTCGCGCTCAAAGCCGCTCCTGCCATGCACGAGCGTAACTACGACAAGCGCCGCCGCGCCGTTTATTATGCCTTTATTGTGCTCAAAGCCAAGCGTTGCCTCGTCTGCGATTCTGCTCTTTATGGCAGCGTCCTCAACTACAACATATCTTGTGACCTGTGTGTTTTTCCATGACGGCGCATATGCCGCCGCGCCGATTATCTCCTGCATGAGCTCATGCGGTATCTGCTGGGCTTTAAATTTTCTGATGCTTCTTCTTGTCTCGATACATTTTATTGTTTCCATATAAAATCCTCCATTTCTGATGAGAATAACGCGCCGCCAACATAACGCAAACGGCAACGCCTGCTTTTGTGGTTGCTTTAATGCCAATTATCAGCATATATTAAGTATAACTAATATTTAGAAGAATTGCATTAGTTTTTTTCAATTATCTATCGCTTTCCGAAAAAAATCAGTCCTGGTGAATACGGCATAACATTTAACTAATTGGCTCTTATTTCCAGTATTTCCCTATCAGTTCATCTGCCTCTTCTTCACTTTTTTGATACTCCTCAATAATATATCTGCGTGTATCTTCCTGCGGAATCTTGCGCCTTTTATCAGCACGAATGATTCCTATGATCTCACCTTCAAGCATTCCCTCTTCCCTGATTTCCTGAATTGCAACACACATATCGACATTCTCCTCTCCTTTGGGGTATTTGATTTTTGAACCTGTCACAGCGTTGATTACATCTACTGCCTGCCGCTCCACGCTTTTAAAGCGTTCGTCCGAATTTACCATGGTCCTAAGCTTTTTGCCATCCGAAGAATACTTAATGTACTTCATAATTTCACGAAAGCTGGTACTGAATTCATCTATTTCTTCATCAGACAATAGGCTTGGAGCAATCAGATTTATGCGGTAGTCAGCTGCATATTTCAATATCTCCTCATCACATTCCGCATACATTTCCCTTAAGCACAGTGCGCCGTCCCACGCATCCGCTCCAAAATAAATTGTAAGTGTAACCACTGGCAGCAATCTGTCGTTTTTCCAAAATCCGCTCAAATATTCATCGGCTGTTGGTCTGATATCATTCCTGTCTGGCTTTTTGTGTGATTTCGCCGTTTCTGTCACCTGCCGAGAAAGCTGCAGGAAATCATACAGTCCGTTTTTAACAGGCATCGCATAGTTAATTTTTGACTCATTCTCTATTGCCAATATACAATAAGCCACTTTTCCGTCAGTCATTGATGCCAACAGCTTTATTACATCCCTGTATTTCTGCTCCGGTACATCCGCATTATCTGCTCCATATGGAAGAGCAAGCTCAGTCGTATCCAGTTCCACCAGTCTGTCCGAAACAATTTTTTTACTGCCATGATACAGGAATTGATTAAACACATCCGCAAATATATCAGGACGCCTTATATAGTCTTTTGTTATAATATCTGCTTTGCCCATATATATTATCTTGCCCCTTTTTATTTTATGTACCAATGATAACACATATCGATTTAAATCTCAATCAATTCTTGTTTCTAACAACATTGATTTGTATGCAAAATTAGTGAGAATTATTTTTTCTTTCAGGAACGGGATTTATATATTGAAAACAAATTCAGCCGATTTTTCCAGTAATAACAGACTTAAATCTGTCTAAATCCGCCTGTGTAGTGATTTTAAAGTTGTTTTCGTCGCCTGCAGTCATTGCTATGTCCATTCCTGCAAGGATTGCGGGTTCGGTTGAGCCGTTTATTTTCATTATATCATCTGGCGTAAGTGCTATGTTTGCCTGATAGTATTTCTTGAAATTAAAAAGCTCGGGCGCCTGCCCGGCAAATATTTTTTCCCTGTCTAAAAGCTTTGATACAGTGTCACCGTCTTCGCTTAAATATACTGTGTCCTTCATTGGCAGCACTGGCATAACGCCGTCGTGGTCTTTAAGAGCCTTGAAACAGTCTGAAATTTGATTTTGGGTAAGCAAGGGACGTGCGGCATCGTGGATGAATATTGTGTCACGGTTGTCAACTGCATCTGCGCCTAGTGCGTCTGTGGCCAATGCATTATTTTTTCGCTGCAAGATTCCCTGCATTCCGCTCAATATAGAGGTCTGGCGGTTTGTGCCGGGGTTGGAGAAGCCCTTCAGCTTGTCCGCACGGATTTTATGTTTCTGCGCGTCTGATATGATGGCATCACGCCATTCCTGCGCTGATACTATCTGTATTTCATCAATAAATTCGGAGGCGGACAGCGTTTCAATCGCGTATGTAATCAGCATTTTACCGTTTACGCGTATATACTGCTTTGGCATTTCTGACTGCAGGCGGGAACCGATGCCGCCTGACAATAAAAGCGCTGTGTTCATATTTTTCACCCTGTTTTGAATAATCGGAGTTATTATTGCTGGTGCGGCTGCGGCATGAAGGAATTAAAATTTTAATTCGCGTATGTTCTGAAGTGTCTCGCCGTATGGCCTGTCCTTGCCAAAAAGGAGTGTCGTGCCGAGGACAAAGCCCTTTACTCCTTTGGGAGCGTATTCTAAAATGCGCTGCGCGCTGCAGGCTCCGTCCCAGTAGAGCTCAAAGTCCATGTCCTCCTTCAGGGCAAGGAGTTTTGTGATTTTTTTGCCTACATATGGAAGATACATCTGGCCTGCGTTGCCTGGATTTACTGACATGACGAGGACTTTTTTTACTATGCGGAGCATTTCCATTACGGTTTCCACGGAAGTGCCGGGATTTATCGCTATGCCTGGTATCATGCCTGCATTGATGATTTTCTGCAGGGTGGTTGACGGGTGGTATTCCGCCTCTGGGTGAATGTACACTGTGTCGCCTTTGCGGAGATTTTCGAGGAAAAGGGCGATTGTATTGTTTGGGTGTTCGACCATTAAGTGGACATCAAGGGGCTTGCTTGCCGTGCATGCTATGTAGCGCATGTCGTTTAGGGACATTGCGTAGTTGGGGACATAGCGTCCGTCCATTATATCTATGTGGAAAGAGTCGATGCCTCCTTCTTCTAGTGCTTTTACTTCATTTTCAAGGCTGCCGTAGTTGGCGCACATCATTGAAGCTGTTAGTTCAAAGTTCATAATGGGTGCTCTCCTTTTTGATCTTTTTAAAGTTCAGGTATGAGTTTCTATCATATAATATCAGGCATTGCCGTCATCCTGTTAAAAAAAGCATCTTCAACCGACATACTTAAAAAATCCTTATCCGCAATCTGTATCCGTCGTATAAGCCCAAGGCAGGCAGCGCCCAAATCCTTATTTATCCCCTGCTCAGTCACAGGACATAAAGCCAGATATCTCCTGTAATAGTCAAGTATTCCTTCCTGTACTGCCATAAAGCATTTGATGTCACTCTCTTTTCTGCTCTCATCGGCATAAATCGGATTTCCCGTTTCATCAAAACCAATCACTGTCGGATGCGGAGCCGTAAGTATTGTTTCTATGATATAATAATTTTCAAAAACACTACCTGAGCTTTCGTCGCGAATATCATAAAATGCCTGTATATCCAGCCCTTTGTCAAGCATGTTTTCAGGTTCAAGCTGCATAAAGTAAAATCCCTTTAAGCGGTTTTGAACCAACCGCTGTACATACATCTGGGTTGTCCCTTTTGCCACAAAATCAAAAAATGCGGTATCTCCGTCTTTTATATTCAGTCTGTCTACGTATTTTAAATAATTGGCGCGTGCTGCAGCCGCCTTATCAATTATTACTTTTTTATATTTAAGAAGTCCTGTCTCTTTGGAAGAAATGTCTTTCTCATCTAAGACTGACGCATCTATGCCGAATCTGTTATAAAGGCTGTCCTCCAATGTACCGCTGAATTTCATTCCGTCTACATACCGTATATCCTCATCGCTCTGCATGCCACTTCTGACAGCCGCTGTCCTTGATGTCAGGAAATACAATGAATCATCACCCGCACCGTAATTCTCTGCCGTAAGCGCATATATTTTTTTTATGAGATATCCGTCCCTTGCTCCAAACCATATATTTTTTATGGACTGCTCATTGACCTTTTTATAGAGCCATAGTACAAAATCACAGATTATCGGCGCACACATCAGGTACCCGATATCATATGAGTTTTTGACCTTTATGCGCCTGTCCTCATTTTCAAACCAGAACGGGCTGTTAAAAATTTTTGACACGAACATTCCAAGCTTAATCCTGTCTGACACAGAGGCATCATATTTTTGTATTCCAAGTCCTCCCGCCGCATCAATCAGTTCGGCGGCACTGTACAGCTGGCACCCTTCTATCCCATGCGAGCGGGCGCTTTCCACATCCGCAGCAATATCATCTCCGATATGTAAAAAATTACTGTCACTGCCTTTCTCACAGGCTTTCAGGATATCAAAAAGTCCCTGCCTTTTCCCTGTTTTGTAATCGCTTGAAGCTAAGATGTCCGTATAGCCGTCTATACCGCACTTATTAAGTATTTCCCTTAACTGCCACTTATTGTAATATGTGTCCGACACAATATATACCTTCCTGCCTTTTGACACGATATCTCGAAGTATGTCGCATACCTCTTTTCTCGGAATAACCAAGTTATAGTCTGTATCCCACTCAAGCTTTGCAAGTTTTTCCGCCGTAATCCCGTTCACTTCCAGGGCATCTTCATAAGCGTTATCGTCCAACATATGCCTGTATATTTCTTCCAGTGTCGGGGCTGCATTTTTTGAAAGCTCTTTTTCCGCTCCGAGGCGTCTTTGGCAGAAGTTGTCGATATTGATGTTGTCTGCCTTAAGCCTGCAGTTGACAAGCTCTATTACATCTTCCGCATACAATGTCTGGCGCTGTACCAGTGTATCAAACAGATCAAAGCTTACTGCATCCGCTTTCTCTATCTTTTCATTCAGTTCTTTGCGGGTTATGCCTGAAAGTTTTGTAAAGTCATATGTCTCATTTACAGGCTGGAGCAGATTGCTGCCTCTTATGTCAATCAGTTCTATGCCTCCCTCCCTGCAGGTCTTACCAATCCGCTTTGAAATCGCCCTGCACGAAGCCGGACGCGCCGCCACAATTATCAGGCTGACTCCTTGCCCGGCTGCCGCATTTAACGACATTATCTGATGTCCATACATAATCCCGCTTTCCCTGAAACTGTCCAAAAGCCCTATTATTTCAAAGTGTCCGTTTATCTGTGACAATAAATTTTCCGTTTCAACGCCTAATCCGTATATTGCCGTCTTTTTATCTTTATATTTTTCAAAAAGCTTTATAAAATCCGGCACCTTATTGTCACTCCTTTTTTGATATTCTTTCCTCTACCGCTTTAAGAAGATTGCGTTCAAACGCAGGCATTGAAAAAACTTTCTCATATACCTTCCTTGCCTGTACTCCCATCTGCGGAAGCTTTTCTTTGTTTCGTATGCTCCATTTGATAGTTTCCAACAATTCATCAGCATTTTCGCTTTCAAATACAAAACCGTTTATTCCATTCTGTATGTATTCCGCCGTGCCTGCAGCGCTTGAAATAATACAGGGCACCGAATGCATCATTGCCTCTGCCGCTACTGTAGGCATTGGATCTTCGCGCGACGGGCAGACCAATATATCGGTATTGGCAAGCATCCTGTCTATTTCATCCCTGTCTACACACCCTGTAATATATACCTGCGGGCTTCCTTCCACTTCCTCCATTATCTGCTTGGCGAGCATAGAAGTATTCTGCCCTACTAAATAAAACTCACACTTATCAAGCAGTTCGGCGGAAAGCTTTTTGACCGCTGATATCAATATATCCTGTCCTTTTCTGCTTTCTATGTACCCTATTGTAGTGAAACGCACCTTGGTTCTGTCCTGCTTCACCGCTGTATCTGCCTTTTTAATGTCGTCAACACCGTAAAGCAGTTTATTTACAGTCAGATTGGGAATAAACTGACGTATTGCATCTGCGGGAACGGAGCCGACTGAAAATATGTCAAGGTTTCTCATATCCATGTTTTTCAGGATATCCTTGTCCACCCCGTCATAAAAGAATGGAGAATCATGAAGCCACCATATGAACGGCATATCCTTGTCTCTCTCGGAAAGAAATACGTAATAGCTTATGGTATTGCATATAATAAGGTCAAAGCTTCTTGTCCATTGCGTCTCGTTCATTGTCTGTATCTGCAGGTTCTCATCTATTATGACAGGAATGTCATTATCCATTATGGAAGCACGCAGTAATCCGTCAAGCATCGAAGCAAATACTACTTCATAGCCGTTTCTCTTGAGTGTCTCTGCCGCATTATATAAAGCCAGCGCAGGTCCTCCCAGTGTCAGGTCATGAGACATAAGGAGTACTTTTTTGTTGTGGAGCGGGGTACTGTTTATAACATTTTGGGCATTTCCATAGTATTTGACCAGCATATGGAAAGCTTTGCCGCCCAAAAGTCTGTGCAGGTCAAAAAAATGGTATATCCTGCTTTCCTCTGCCCCGAGCGCCAAAAGCTGTGACTTCATTTCTTTTATGTAAAAGCTTAAGACCACGATTGCATCATATTGAAGCTTTATGCCTTCTTGGGGAGAGTATACTTTTATTCCGTCAATGTATGTACCCTGCTTGTCCTTTGAGTTGTCCAAAAGCGCGGCTATGTTGTCTTTGGCAAACCATTTTTTGTATCTTTGGTAGTATTCGCCTGTTCCGAAGAGAAGGTATTTCAAGGTTGGCGCCTCCTTGTCTTAAATAAACGTATATGCACTTCTACATTTTGGTGTTAAAGGTTTTTAAATATATAAAAATCCCGACACAGGTATTGATAACTTTATACCTATATCGGGACTACCTTCATTAATTGATTATCTTGTTTACTTTATATTTTCCGCAAAAATATAAATTGTTTCTTTTTTATCATAATAGCCTACTCCATATATATCCTTTTCAGCCATTATCGACAACATATGCTTGCTCTTTGAACAGTCTATTGTATACCTCATCTTCATAAATATTGAAGCACTTAGTATTATGTCGCACGGTATATTCGGCTTACTCATAACTGCCACTTTCATATTTCTATATGTCAGGGCATTTTTCATATCCGATAATACAAAAGTCTCCATATTCCATAGCATTGCGGTCTCTTCCTGTTTTCCAAATCCGCCTATCGAGGAATCCTTAAATTCTGATACATTACCCATTCCTTTGGTAAGCTCTTTAAACAATTCTGTTCCTTTGCAGAACACAGGTATATCTGCCCCTGTGTCCAACATACACCTAAAGGGAATGTTATTGATATGTGCGGTAAAAATCGGTCTTGGCGAATACAAGGTAATATTTAGAGGAAATTTCAATTCAGTCATACCGTAACTCCCACAAATCCTCTAGTGTCTTCAGTTCGTTCATACTCATAAGTCTTGCCCTCTCTCATAAATTCCAGCCTCCGCGCCACATAGTCTTCATCTGTCATGCTGCAGACCACAACTGCCGATTTAACATTAATGCCGTCGTTGTCTAAATACTCAACATCTGTCAAAGCAACCCATTGATCGGGATACTTATCATGTATCTGCTCCCATGTAAAACGCTGTCCCGTAGTTCCTTCCATAATAAACACCTTACCTTTCCAAGCATCATCATGTGCACATAAAAGATTATAATTTATTATAGCATAGTTTTACATTCTGCTCAACGGCTTACCGATATAAGTATAAAATTGTCAATGTACTTTTTTAAGGTATATTAGCTTTTTTATATACCCATATATCGATTATGATCGCATCAGTGTCTCTCACTTTTATCTTCAAAATTGTTGATTATCTCAAAAAACCTTGATTTACGGACATACAAGCAGGATTTCAAGCTGAATTTACTACCAATTTACTACTTTTGAGGGACAAAGCCTTGATATGCCGCTCGGAACCCTGCAAGCCCGAACATCCGCACACAGCATTGAAAAATATGCCTTCTTGGGGAGAGTATACTTTTACTCCGTCAATGTATGTACCCTGCTTGTCCTTTGAATTGTCCAAAAGCGCGGCTATATCGTCTTTGGCGAACCATCTTTTGTATCTTTGGTAATATTCGCCTGTTTCGAAGAGAAGGTATTTCAAGGTTAGCGCCTCCTTGTCCTATTGTTTTGACCACATATGTCACTTCTATATTTCCATAAACTTTATCTGTTATCCTACTCTGCTTCATAGATATCAATTGCATGAATATTTTCTTTTTCTAATTGACTATGTATCTGACATGATGCTCTGTCATTTACAGTCACTAACACATTATAGTTGTGACATTTTGATTTTATCTTGTCCAAAGAATAGACCATTTTTCCATGAAACATTGTCCCGACCTTTTCCATATCATTATCTATAAAACAGTAAACCCTCTCTTCTCCAATAAGCGAAAGTGTTTTTTCACCTAATTTGCCCGCGCCAAAGAGAATATAATTACCGCTATATTTCTTGGTAATTTCTTCCACTGCGATTTCTGCGTCTACATATGTTAATCTTGTATTCCCCTCTGGCAGCATTCTTTTTTCAAACCTAAATGGCTGACCGACAACCAGTTCTTCTGATGGTTGCTTCCGTGCAACTAATACAGCATCATTCCATTCACTGACCCAGCTATCATTTACATCCATTCTTGGCACTCCAGCCACCGAAACATGATACACACATAATTCTGCCCATTTAGCCAAAGATCTTAATCCATCTGAATAATATCTATAACAATCAAAGGGTGCTTTATGTTCATATCCAGAACTTGGTGCAATAACTATCAACAACCCGCCCGGTTTCATTACTCTTGCAATTTCTTTTATGGTTAGCCAAGGATATTCTATATGTTCAATGCTTGTCCCGAAATGACAAGATCATAGCTATTGTCATTTAATTCACTCCATGCATATGCATCTTGGAGAACAATGTTTACATTGGGACCATATTCAAGATCTAATCCTGTATATACATATCGAGCATCTGCAAATAACCCTCTTTGCGAACCATTTTGATCGCAGCTGCCAATATCTAATATTTTTACTCTATCCTGTTCTTTCTTATCCCAGCAATCTCTGTACCAATTAATCAAATAACTTATCCTATTATATGAAGATATGTGCATATTATTATCCCCCTTAGTTTAATCTGTCTCCCTGTGATATGGCATACAGAACCGTGTCATAATCCGAAAAAGAATAGTGCCGCAGATATAGTTTATAATCAGAATAAAAGCTTAAAATAAGCTCCGGAAGTTCATAGATATCTTCCAGTCTGTGATAGATACTGACTGCCAGTCTTGGGTGCAGTCTTGTGATTGTATCTTTAGCTCCAAGCAGGGCTTCTTTTTCTGCTCCTTCTATATCCATCTTAATAAATGTGACATCTCTCTCCGACTCCTCCATCAGAAACGCGTCAAGCGATGTCGCTTCTATCATTTGAGTATCTTTGTTACTTGCCCCACCCAAACTGACTGATGTTGCGAATGAACCACGAAACTCCATCGGCACAGTACATGATTTAGACCAAAGTACCTTATGGATAACTCTATAATCTGTCCTGCCTGAAAGATTCTTATTTATTCTCTCTATATTTTGCGGATCAGGTTCAAAACAGTAAGCACACGCTTTGTTACTGCACCATTCGAAAAAACGTCTCGTTGTCAAACCGTCAAAAGCTCCCGCATCTACAAACACTTCCTTGGGTCTCTGCAGCGCCATGGCGGGCAAATCAAAATATATGGCATACTCTGTAAGCTTATATATTACCTTGCCTGCGTTTATGATATTTTCTTCCGTCACTCCGCATTTCTGCAACTGCTGCAACATTTCATAGTAATTTTTATATGAAGATATAGCGACTATTTCCCCTCTGTAATTCTCTATAAACTCATCAAACCCTATACATGTCATCCCTTTAATCTTTCTTTCTGGATTACTGTCTACAGCACATTTCCAATTTATTAAATCGGCTGTTTCACTATATAGAATATATCCCCATATTCCTGCACCAAAAATTACCATATCGCCACATGATGATTTTTCCTTGAGAAATTGGCAGAAGCTTGTCCATTCGCTATGACTGCGGACTGTCTTATCAACAATATCTCTTATATAATGCCTGTCACCTGTCTGACTGTATTTTACCCTGTTATTGTAAATAAATTCTGACTCATTATCATACAAATGCTTGATTATATTACTATTTATCATATAATAACCCTTCAATAATCTTTATACTTTATTTTCTAATTATCATTTTCTGCATAACCATACTTTATATCTTACTATTACTCCATAGTATAAATACGAACATATCTCACCGAGTAATCCGTATAAATTGATTTTGACAACTTGAACATTTTATCCTCCGTTATATAATCAGAGCAATAAGTTCCTGAATAAATCAGCGTAATTCTCCTGTGTACTCTCCCATAACTTGATTCTATGTTCTTAATTACCTGCCTGAATGTTTCACCCTGAAACGGGTTGTACATAAAGAAATAATTATATTCATCAAGTTCACTTTTAACCAATGCAGCGTCGCCATTCACCAAACCTGAAGCCGAAATTCCGACTCTGTTTAAATTTTCCACTGCTATTTCGTATAAATCCTTATCATACTCTGCCCCGCCTATTTTGTGTATTCCTGATTTATGAAAAAGCAGTAATGCCCCTGCTTTTCCGCAGCCAAAATCAAACACCGCATCTTTGTCATCAAAGCAAAAATTATCCAGTACATCTATCAACCCATAATCTACGCCGCATGAATAATACAGGCTGTCGTTATTTGCTTTATCTATATGATTTATATCTTTTATTTCAAGGATATTCATATGATATTTATATTCCAGCCAGTCATAATATGACAAAGGTTTAGGAAACTGTTTATACTCCTCTCCATAAAACAAGTCTCCTAAATAGATAAAATTCACATATTCCTTCAGTCCATAATGTGCCAGCTGTTCTAATTCTTCCTGTTTCTTGGGGAAAGCTATAAGAACAGCTATTGCAGCTATATCCATTTCATTTAATATAAACGATCTGTATATATTTAACTTAGGACTGATCAATACTCCATCATCAATAATGTATTCTATCTGCTTATGATTCTTTTTAAACAAATGTTCAATAAACCAGCCGCTTCTGCCATATCCCCACAATATTACCTTTTTGCCATTTACAAACTTAAATATTTGCTTTGTCACTTCGTTAAACTCGTTCCAAATATTATCGTTTTCATCCATACCTATAATCTCTCCTACAATTTTCATGGCACCAACTAACAATAGACACAATTTTTCAAATTTCCCATATCGATGAATTTTCCGTTTTCAACGCATACATCTTATGGCAGACCACTTCAAACTCCTTTATGTTTTCCATATTGTTATTTCTCCCTTGAATAATCATTTTCTTTAATAAGCAGCATATTTTTTCCAAATTTGTTTTATCAATATATTCATTCTTGTTCTCAGAAAAATAATGAGTAAAGATTTTTATTTCCTCAATGCTTAAATCAAATCCATTCAGCTTTATTGCTTCTTCTTGTATTTCTGCAAACTTTTTCTTCCTTATATCTGCCTTATTTTGTCTGGCACAGATTGTTTCTGATTGACCCGATTCACGCCAGTACAAAAGGACTTGGTCTATATTGGCTATATTGCCAAGAACTGAGCACTCTGTCCAAAACTTATAGTCTTCCATGCCTATGTAATTGTCTTTATATTTCAAATTATTCTTTCTGATAAATTCTGTCCGCATCATTGCCGAACCGTTCTCTATAACATCGCGGAATATCAATTCTGCACGAATCCTTTTAGGGCTGCATATGATTTGATTCAAATATGAAATGACCTTTCCATTTTCATTAATCCATAATGCGCCCCCGCCCACTACATCTATATCTCTATTTTCATTTAAAAAGCCTGATTCTATCTCAAACCTGCTTAATGGAGCAATATCATCATCATCCATCAAAGCTATATATTTACCTTTAGCAGCTTCCAGACCGCAGTTTCTTGAATAAGCTATGCCCATATTTTTTTCATTATGTATGATGCGTATTCTATTATCTTTAATACTTCTTACAATATCCATACTGGAATCTCTGCCGCAGTCGTCTATAATTATCAGCTCAAAATTCTTTTCTGTTTGAAGTAATATAGACTCAATTGCCGCCCGTATATACTTCTCTGCATTATAAACCGGCATAATTACTGATATCTTAGGATTACTTTTCATTCTCTCATCCTTTCAAAGATTTTCCTTAATCAGTTCTTTCCAATAGAAAAACCTTCTGAATTTAGACCCCAAAAAGTTTTCTACTTTTTTATTATCCGTCTTTAACGTAATTACCACTGCATCAACATCTTCAAAGTCATCCTCCAATGAACAGATTTTTATATTCCCCGCTCCCTCTTTGCTCATATCTTTATCAATACAATAAGCTATATCTACTGCTAAATAATCTGCCTGCTTAATAAATTCCTGTCCGCCTTTTCCCAATCCATATATTGCAATTTTATTAATATATTGGCTTTTAAAGTAACTGTTTATTTTTTTATAAAAGCTATGGCTGTATATTGTCCCGCTATATGCCTTGCTTATTTCAGCGCCAAAACGTCTTTTATAACTATATTCACCTCCGCCCAAATACAAATATGCGCATTTTCTCTTTACCAATTCTTCCAGCAGAAGTTCGTATGTTAAATATCCTGGCGACAAATTATTTAGTTTATTGTTATAACTGAAGTTTTCTAAGTACACTATGTTCTCTGCCGTACAAAAAAAAGCAATGCCAACGTTTTCATCCCCAGCTTTAACCATAATCGCATTAGTAACATAATATTTCTTTATATATTCCTTTGCAGTCATGCCATAATCTGTTCCATGTGTTTCCAGTTTCCATTTAAAGTACAGATTCACCAGCTCATCCGGAATATCGAAGTCATACACTGTGGCTGTCAGCGTACCATGCTGTTCATTTACAATCTTTTTTATTCTTTTTAATGTGTATTGATGCTTTCCCTTTAACCTCTGAAGCAGTTCTTCTATAGTGTTCGGAATTGGTATCCTTATATCATTAATTTCGCTAAGTAAATGCTTATAATCATTTCCAGCTCTCATAATTTCTATGCGGCAAATTTCAGGATGTCTGTCAAAAATATCATCTATTGCCGATTCAAAAATTTGCTGCGGAAATCTTTTTCCCCATACATTAATGTCCGCCTTATTATTCTCATAATGTACATCTATAGAGTATGTTACTCCACTATTAGTATATAAAAAGTGTTCTACATTTATGTTATTGTATATAATGTCAAATCTGTTATATATTAAATTGTCCGTATCAAATTTAAACATTTTTCGTTTCTCCATGAACACTATCTTTCATAAAATCTTCCAAAAGATTTTTTAAGGAGATAATACTGCCAAATCCCATTTCCAATAATTCGTTCTTTATTTCATCAAAGTAATAAATCGCTGTCACTACTACGCAGTCTACTTTGGGAAGTCCTTTTTGCGGAGTATGCATAGGTATATTTTCCCACTCTGTTTTTAATATTTTCTTATCCATAACATATACAACGTCAACATCTGTCGCCTGCAATTCACTGCACAATAACCGCCCAAGTTCAGCATAGCCATATACGGCAATTTTATAATATCCAAGGTTTTCTAATAATTCTGCTATATTATGTCCTTTAATTTTATAGTCCATCCAGCTTGTCAAAATCCAATAAAACAAGATTTGTTTTTGCAGCCTATCTTCCAATTCTATAGTTTTATCATCCGGCTGTTCATCGTATCGTCTGTATAAATATGCCTCTAAATATTTTCCCGTCTGCCGATTTTGAATCCCCCTGTATTCCGCCATACTCTTTGACAGCAAATCATATGGAAGGCTTGCCAGTTGTGATTTATGAAACCTAATCAGTTTCATCTTTTCATCAATAACGTTAGATATATCAAGTATATGTGAAGGCTGCTGCATAAGGGAATGAACCTCGTACAAATAAATTTCTATATTATGTATATTCTGATATCGCAATGCATTATATACACTCAAACATGCTGCCGTATGATCAGGATGATTATCGGAAATTCCTGTAACAAAAATCTTAGTATAATATGAGATAGGAATATTAAGCATACAATCTGTATGTCTCATCAAAGTACCATCCTCATAGTCCAACATTTGATAACGTTTTATACCAAGTTCACGCATTTCGGCATAAAATTCACATTTTCTTATTTTCCGTTCCTTTTCAGGCGGCACATCACCCTGCCCTTGTCCTCCGTCAGTCAAAACCAATACTGTGCACATTTGCGGATAAAGAGCGAGTATTCCCCCAGCACCGATGCATTCATCATCAGGATGCGGTGCAACAATCAATATTCTATCATTACTTTTTATTGTTAATATCTGCATTATAATGCTCCTACAATTTTCTAATCCAAAAACTGCCTCCATTTACCTTGTTCTCAAATATGCCTACCTGGTTTATTTTTTCATTCCATATGTCACAGAAAAATATCATCTCATATTGACAGTTATTCATAAGAAATGCCCTTATTAAATAACTTTCGTTCCATACCCAGCCTTTGCTGAGCCACTCTAAAGGATATTCAAAATCCCGCATTATATCATGAAAATGAATATAAACTCCTGACTTTAATCTTGGTAATATTTCAAATAATATTCGGTTGACATCTGAACCTCTTTTTGCCATATGTGAAGAATCTACAAATAAAATATCTCCATCCATTAATTTGTCAAATATCTCAGGTTTTACGTCCTGAAGATTTTTTTCTTCCAGATTTATGCAATCCGTATCTTTTAATATCTTCCTTAATCTTTGAGGATATGGTTCTATAAAATGTAATTGTATCTCATTATTGAAAATATACTCATTAACATCCAGCATAACTGCTGACGAAAATCCCGATCCTATCTCAATAATATTTTTCGGTGCAATTAACTTAATCATTCCGTATAAAACCATGGCATCTGTAATGTTATATGTTGAATTAACATAATATCTTCTCTTATTATTTAGAACATCTTTATCATCAAATGGCTCCACTAACCCTAAAATATTTTGAAGCACCTCTTTCTGCTTATCCATATTATAATTAATGCCACTTGCCTCAGTAATTTTTTCTCCATACATACATTCTTTTAAATTAGGATAAGGACTCGAAAAATGCCCCATCGTTTCAACTCTGTGATAGCCATATTTTTCACACTCTATATATGTAAGGCGCATAAGCATATCAACATATTCCGTTGGATATACATTATTATATTTTTCTTTTAATTCTTTATATATTTCATCACTATCTGTCATGCTAATTAATATAATATCATCTTTTTTATATTCCTTTAGTCCATCCTCTAATGAATATACATAAATTCCATCAATAAAAGTTCCTTGTTTAACTGTATCATTATCTATAAAACCGCCACAAAGCACTTCAAAATCATGCAGAACTCCTGCTGATTTTCTTCCCCTTTCTCCTGCTCCAAAGATAAACACCTTTATACCATCTTTAAATATATGTTTAAAAAATAAGTTGTCCATTTTATATTCCTCTTTCAAAATTCGACTTATGTGGAAACAATTCTTCTAAAGCCTTATTAATCTCAAGCTTGATTAATTCAAAATTTCCATCACCTGTTTCGTTTAAGCTTATAATCGGATATCTTTGTTCCCTGACTGCCTCTGCTGCCTCCTTATAATTACTGTCATCTACCAAATACATTTTTCCCTGATATTTATGAGGCATAAATTTACCTGAACAAATCTGCCACATAGTAATAAGTCTCTGCGTAACATCCGAATATGCTCGAAATTTATTATGTGACGCTCTATCTAAAGCCTCTGGCTCTTTTTCCCATATTTCTTTCAAAACAGATTTTTTCATCGGCATTGCTTCATGCGGATATACAAATGATTCAAAATTGTTCCAAAACTCTAAATTAATATTCTGCTGCAAACGGCTTCCATAAATCTGCGAAAACCACTTGTCATGATTTTTTTCTATAACCTTGCGCTTGTCAAAATTACGATTTAAAATAACCATATTATTAACGCAGGCATAATTCATCTGCAGGTCCAATCCCTTATCTGCTTTTAAAATAAAATGCGTTTCAACCGCTTCTTCACATGGAAGATTATTTTGAAAATAATATTCCTTCGGTATCGGCTGAACAGGAAAAAGGTCATCATTAAAAAGGATAAAATTTTCACTTAATTCTTCTATTCTGAAGTAATTCATTTCGATTACATTTGAGTTAAAGGTTGGAAGATATTTTGACGGAATGTATTCATCATGCCGAACAATTATCAATTTTTCATATGAGGCATTAAGCCACTTGGGAATATGTCCCCATGTAACCAAAAAAACTTTACGCACCCATGGCATATATTTTTCTATTCCTCTGAAAATATACTGAAGATTATCCCATGATTCATAGCGGACATTGGAAACAATGTTTTCTTTATCATATTTACTTTTTTCTGACTGCCACTCTGGATCGCTGCCGTCTACCCATGGAATAACTAAATCTATAGAAGCACTCTTCATTTTTTACTTCTCCGCAATTTCTTTATATTAAGCATTTCTCATCAATTCTCCCAATAAGACAACTTTATTTTTAATTGACAATATATTAAGGTCATTAATAATTTCCATTTCATAACCAATTGATGAAATTATTATCGGATATATCTCAAATTTTTCGTCAATAATGTTTTTTATAGACCACACTTCCCTCTTCCTATACATTTTATTAGTTACATTTTTTTCAACAAACAAAACTATTTCTATATCTAACTTCTCTAAAATATCACATATTATATCTGCAATTTCGCCTGTTCCGTAAATAATAACTTTCCTTATACCAACACTATCCAAATATTTTTCTAATCTTGAACAAAAATTTTGATTTCGATAACAAGTCAATAAAAAATTCTTTTTGCAAAAATTGATATTGTTTTGTATAAATATTTTTTTATATTCCAAAAAAGTCTTTTTTATTATCCATTCATTTTGATTATTGTATTTTTTATTTAGCATGCCAAAAAGCTCTATATATGAC
>X301_European_Hare__coassemble_917_pt1 | contig 37142 bp, 33 predicted proteins | sample X301_European_Hare__metabat2_low_PE_011 | metagenome-assembled genome bin X301_European_Hare
AATCCGAAGCAGAAACGGAAACAGAAACGGAAACAGAGACGGGGACAGAAACAGAGACGGAATCCGAAGCAGAAACGGAAACAGAAACGGAAACAGAGACGGGGACAGAAACAGAAACGGAATCCGAAACAGAAATTGACATAGAGCAGATAATAAATGATGCGCTATCGAACATATCGGCATCATCTCCCGAAGCATCCGACTGCAGCGTCGAGATAAAAATTAACAAAAATTTTAACCAAAAATTTTAATTTCTTGCAATTCCTTCCGAAATGATATACTCTATTGCATATACGCTGTAGAAAACATTAGGCTGCAGAGAATATTATTCGCTGATATTTTGAAGGGCGGCATGGAGGTCAAAATGATATTTGAAACACACGCGCATTACGACGATGAGGCTTTCGACGGGGACAGGGAGGAGCTTATCGCGTCGATGCGGCAAAACGGCATTGAATATATAGTAAACGTGGGCTCGAGCCTCAAAAGCACGGCGCAGAGCATAGAGCTTGCGAAAAAGCACCCGTTTATCTACGCCGCCGCAGGCGTGCATCCAAGCGAAACCGATGAATTAAATGAGGAAAATTTTAAATGGCTTCGCGGACAGTGCCTTGAAGAAAAAGTCGTCGCCGTAGGTGAAATAGGGCTTGATTATCACTGGAACGAGCCTTCAAAAGATACTCAAAAATACTGGTTTGAAAGACAGCTTGACCTTGCGCGGGAAATCAAAAAACCCGTAATAATACATTCAAGAGATGCCGCAAAGGACACCTATGACATAATGCGCTCAAAAAACGCCGCCCAGATAGGCGGGATAGTCCACTGCTATTCCTACAGCGCGGAACTTGCGCTTGAATTTGTAAAAATGGGCTTTTATATTGGTATCGGCGGCGTGGTGACTTTTAAAAACGGCAAAAAAATGAAAGAAGTTGTGGAGGCTGTTCCCTTGGAGCGTATTCTGCTTGAAACTGACAGCCCATACCTTGCGCCCGAGCCAAACAGGGGGAAGCGCAATTCTTCGCTCAATCTCCCATATATAGCCCAAAAAATTGCGGAAGTAAAAGGCATAACTTATGATGAAGCGGTCCGTACCACTTTTGAAAACGCCCGCAGGGTTTATAAATTTGTCTAAAATAATTGGAAAATAATTTTATTATCCGTCTGTTTTTTTATTCCATAGTATGCTATAATAATGTGCAGTAATGTTTCTTTAGTGTTAGGCGCCTGCAAAGTTTCTTTAGACAATGCCGCTTTCTAAAAAAGCTTTCAGTCGCCTAATCATTAATATATGTGAAAGGGAGGATTTTTTATGTTTCAGTTTACTGAGGATTGTTTACTTGGCATTGAACAGATTGACGATGAACACAAACATTTATTTGAACTTTTAAATAAGGCGCACATTCTTTCGACTACTGAATATCACAGTGATTATTATAATGAACTTAAAGGCATTATTGAGGAGCTTGACGAATATGCAGACGAGCATTTCGAACATGAGGAAGCGTATATGGAAGAGATACGCGATCCCGAGCTTATACGCCAGCGCAGCCAGCACGCATTTTTCCGTGATAAGGTGCGCGAATTTGATTTCGCAAATATCGACCATGAGGAACAACAGCAGGATCTCCTTGAAAATCTGGTAATGTTCCTTGCCAAATGGCTATACAGGCACATTGTTGGCAGCGACATTCTGATTGGCAAGCTCCCGCCTCTTGAAGAATGGCTTATAAAAGAAAACCCCTGCGAATTTACTGACGAATATCTGACAGGCATTTTTCTGATTGACAATGAGCACGCCGAACTTTTCCGTATTGTAGATAAGGCAAACAAGCTTGTCAGGAATTACGACGACAGCTGTTATGACAAATTTGTGGAAATATTAAACGAGCTAAGGGAATACACGAAAGAGCATTTTGCAGACGAAGAAGAATACATGGAAAGTATCAACTATGCGGGGCTTGACGCCCAAAGGCGCGCTCACCGGGCGTTTGTTGAAAAGCTGGAAACTCTTGAACTCGACAAGATAGATGAAAAACATCCTCAGGATGACCTTGAAGAGCTTGTCGAATATCTGCTTGGCTGGCTGATAAACCATATTTTAAATTCTGACAAGAAAATTCCGTCAAATACATAACCTGCATTATCGGCTGTATTAAATATAATAACCGCCGCAATCCTTAAATCTGCGGGCATACATATAAGCCTGTCTGATTTTAGGACTGCGGCGGTTTTCTATTTACGGCTTTCACTCGGCTTTACGGGATTGTGCGCCATATCCACGACAAAAATTACAGCGACTATAATAAGCGGTATTCCCGCTATTATGCCGGTCGGTGCGGGTCCTACAAAAAAGCTTCCTCCGTCAAATGTGAACAGCGCCGCCTGCGACATCATGACATTCAATGAACTGGCGGCAAAAACCGACGGGAATATGCTCCCCGTGCGCAGGCAAAGATACGATGAAATAATGCCTGTCACAGTCCCAAATATGCACATCGCGATTATCCCCGTGACAGGAAAACCGCTGTAGTCTGTGCCGTAATAATATCCCAATGCAACCAAAGGCGCGTACCACAAGCCTGAAATAAACCCTCCAAGCACCATTGACGGCACAGCGCCAAGCTTGCGGTAGATCTTCGGCACCAGATATGCCCTAAAGCCCCACTCCACTCCAAAGGCGTTTATAATATCAAGCAGCGGCGCTGAAAATATTTTCAATAAAAGATCTGTCTTGAACGCCGCAATAATCTCTACAGGCGTAGACGTGTTTTCCGCGTATACATCTGTCATGGCGGCGCTGTATGAGGCGACATATTCTGTCATATTTGGATCAAAATTATTTCTGTACACAAGAAAATATATTACCGCTCCCAAGAATGTAAGGAAAGTCATTCCAAACCAGCCAAACAAAAACAGAAATTTGCACTCTCCAAAATTAAGCTGAAAGCCTGACTTCACAAGACCTTCCCTCGTCAAAAGCCTTGCCACAAGTGCCGCAATGGCGGGGGTAAACATCATCTGCGATATCATATCCACCGCTTCTTTTACTGCCTCCACATCATTGCTTTTATACAATGGCGTTACCGCAAAAAGCTCAACCACCCACGCCACGCCGAAGCATAGCGCCAGAAAGATAACCAGACGCTTTGTCTCCACCTGCTTGTTGTCCACGCCCACAAGCTCGCGGCGCGGTCTGCTGTTATTCTGCTTAAATCTGTCTGCTATCTCTATGCCACTGCCGCTATTAGATGCTGTGCTTTCCCCTGCTGCCCCTGCAGCAACTTCTGTTTTAGTCGCCGCATTTTCCTCCCGCGCATCTTCAACTCCTTCTGTCTGTGCTGCCGTGTCCTCTCCCGACTCTTTTCCAGCTCCTTTTGTTTCTTCTGTCTGAACTGTTACTTCTTTTTCCTGCTCCGTGCCATTTTCTGACATATCTGTCATTTTTTCTCCTCCATTCAATACATCCTATACTGCGTTTATTTTATTTCATTCGCCATCATATAAAACTGATAATACATTCCCTGTTTTTCCATAAGCTCGTCATGGTTTCCTTCTTCTATGATGCCCTCGTCTGTAAGCACCAGTATTCTGTCGGAATTTCTGATGCTCGACAGTCTATGCGCTATGGTGAGCGTAGTGCGCCCTACCGCAAGCTCGTTTAGCGACTTTGCCACCGCGTACTCGCTTTCATTGTCAAGCGCCGATGTCGCCTCGTCAAGTATTATGATGGGCGGATTTTTCAAAAATACTCTCGCTATGCTTATCCGCTGTTTCTGCCCGCCCGAAAGCTTAACGCCGCGCTCACCGACATACGTGTCATATTTATCCTTAAGCTCGCAGATAAATTCATCAGCGCCCGCCCTCTTTGCCGCCTCGATTACCTCGTCACGCGTAGCCCCAGGCCTGCCATACGCGATATTTTCATAGACAGTCCCCGAAAAAAGATACACGTCCTGCTGCACAATGCCGATATTACGCCGAAGGCTTTTCAGCGTAAGCTCCTTGATATTGCTCCCGTCTATCGTGATATTTCCGCCCGACACATCATAAAACCTCGGGATAAGGTTGCACAGCGTCGTCTTGCCGCCGCCCGACGGACCTACTATCGCAAGCTTTTCGCCCGCGTGGATTGTCAGGTTCAGCCCTGTAAACACCTTGTTGTGGTCGTCGGGATATTCAAAGCTTACGTCCTCAAAAACTATCTCGCCGCGCGGATTGACAAGCTCCCTGGCATCCGGCGCGTCAAATATCTCGATATCGGCGTCCATTATCTGCAGGAAACGCTCTATCCCCGTAATGCCACGCTGAAACTGCTCCGCAAATTCGATAATCCTCCTTATCGTGGCAATCAGCGTCGAAACGTACATCACATACGCAACCATATCGCCTGGCAGGATTTTGCCGTTCATAAGGAAAAATCCGCCGCCGATTATAATAGTGAGATACATCAGACCGTCAAAAACCCGCGTTGACGTGTTGAATATTCCCATCAGCATATAGGTATACGTCTTTATTTTGAGGAACTCCTGATTGCCTTCCTCAAATTTTTCGGATTCAAGCTCCTCATTTGTAAACGCCTTTACTACCTTCTGCCCTAAAAGACTGTCCTCTATGCGCGCATTCAGCTCTCCTATCTGGTATCTCTGCCTGCTGAACGCACCGCGCATTTTCCTGTTAATCATGCGGCATACAACCGTCATAACGGGCACAAACACAAATACCATAACCGTCAGCGACAAATTTATCGTAGACAATATTATAAAAGAAATAACTATTTTTAGCGCCGCGATAAAAAATTCCTCGGGACAGTGGTGCGAAAACTCCGTGACCTCAAACAAGTCGTTCGTGATCCGCCCCATTATCTGACCTACCTTTGTGTTGTTGAAATATGTATTTGAAAGCTGCTGCAGATGCGCATACGCGTCGCGCCGCATATCAGTCTCTATCCTCGCGCCCATCACGTGGCCTATGTCCGCCATATAATAATTGGCGAGCGCGTCGATTATCCTCAGCACAAAATACACTAGCGCAAGCCCTATTATCATACGCGCGCTCAAAAGCGCCACGTCTTCAAGCGCGGTATTTGTAATCTGCCTGATTATCAGCGGCAGGACAATCTCGCATATCGTCGTGAGCGCCGCGCAGAATAAATCCGTGTAAAGTGTCCTCCGATACGGCTTAAAATACGGCAGAAACCGACGTATGAGCGTCGATACTGAATATTCCCGTTTTTCCATGTGGTTTCTCCTTGTATATTTTTAAGAAAATTGCTAAATAGTCAAGCTCCTCTGTCCTTGCAATAAAGTCAGTGAAAATCACAAAACAATAATAACTGATGAATTAATTTTGTATTTTTCATTTTCTGTATTTTTCTAAATTTCAACTATAATTTCAGTATATCAAATTCTCCTCGCGCTTTCAATCCTATTTCCATGCAGTCTGCACAATTGATTTTTTCATAAAATCACATATGCTAACTAACCTTTGCCAACAAAAACAGGGAAACAACCTGAAAAAACAGTTATTTCCCTGCACGACAGCCGTAATATAAAGTTTTCATTCTGCCTTATACTGTCTGAAGCTCTGCAAGCCGCTCTACTTCTGTGACACTTAGCCCTGTATCTTCTGCTATTTCCTTAATCGTCTGTTTTCCCCTTTTCAGCAGTTTCAATGCTGTCTGCTTCTTTGTTTCACTAATGCCCTGTGTCTTTCCCTGATTTAAAATGGTTCTTGCTTCTGTTTCAATCAATGCTCCGCCCATAATGTCACCTACACCTTTCTGCACATTCTCATATTTCTGTGCTATTTCTTTAATCACATCCTCAGAAAGCTCTATGATAGTCCGCTTATCAAACGCCCCAACCACTCCCTGCTGTTCCAGTCCGTCAAGCTTTTCCAAAATTTTCTGATATTCTGCCTTTAATTCCGCCAGTTTCTGCTCATTGCTATTATACTCCAGAAAGCTTTTCTCATGTGAAAAAATGTAAAACGGTATCAGTATCAGCAGACGTTTTTCAAAAATATCATCAAGCGAATACTTCTGCACTTTCATAATCGGCACATCATACTGTACCGTTCCGCCTGGCGTGATGAGCACATATTTCATTTTGTCCGGCGTCTTTTTGTAAGTCCGAAGATACAGGACCGCCGTATTGGGAAATGTCACTGTCAGAGTCTCCTCTGTAACTTCACCCTCATCAAGCGCTATCTGTGCATCGTACTCAAAAAGCCTTATTGTGATTCTCCCGTCCGGTAAGCTGCTTTCACATTCGATATGGTATTTCTTTGGTGTCTTTCCAAAAACTGTGAAATTTGTATCCGTAATGCGTTCTTTATCCGCTTCGTCCTGCTGGTCTATAAAATGCTCATTGGGAAAAAACTGTATTTCTTCTTCCCCTGTATATGTTTCCCCGAAAATCTCATTGATTACGGGTAAGATTAGTTTTCGGCAGTCATTTAAGATTGTGCGGAATGCCCCGTCATATATATTTGCCATACAATGTCCCTTTCTTTTTTGTGGTTTTATCATACCATTTTTTTATTGTAAATTCAAGAAGCGTGCAGCATTTCAGCAAACAATTGCTAAGGACAAAACAAAGGGAGATTAAGCAAAATTTAATGGAATTGTGTGTATTTGTGGTAAAATAATGATATTGAACAATTTGATGAACTGTAATTTGCAGGTGAATGGATTAATGGAAGCTAAAATATTGCTGGATAATATTGATAAGATTCATACCACAGAAATGGGTATTAAAAAATTAAACAAATCTTAAATTAGACGAATGTGATGCTGTTGAATATTGTAAAAACAAAGTTTTTTATAAAATTGCAATATTTATAAGCAAGGCAAGAATTGGAAAAGCGGCGGCATAAATCTCTGTTTTTTGGTTTTTTCATTCCAAATCATATTTGCGTACATTTTAATATTTCTCAAACAAAACGCAAATATTCTATAAACATTTCCACCGTACAATACAGTCAACAAGTGAAAAACACTTAGAAAAAAATTGGAGGTAATATGCTATGAAGAAAAAGGATTTTGTAACTCTTATCATGAGTACCATTGGAGGGATTCTATTCGCCCTCGGTATGTGTATGGCGCTGCTCCCAGAATGGGGTGCTATGACACAGGGTATTGTAATCGGTGTGATTGGCGCAGTCGTATTGCTGGCTATGGCACTTGTCCGTCGGAAGATGGACGGAAAACCAGCAATCGTTTTTAACGGAAAGGCAATCGGGACGACATTATTTGGTATCCTTGGCACAGTTGTTTTGGGCGTGGGTATGTGTATGACGATGATCTGGAATATGATGATTCCCGGCATCATTGTAGGCATTGTCGGTATCGTTTTGCTGCTTTGTTTAATCCCTATCATCAAGGGGCTGAAATAGGAGGTACGCATTATGAAAAAAGTCATTATTCCAATGATTGTAACAGCTATACTCGGTGCTGCTGCGGCAGTTTTCACAATGATTCGCCGCAAGCGGACAAACCAATGTTAAACTGACAGGAGGATTTTATCATGCCAAAATCAAAACTCATACAGGCAAACGAAAAAATCGCCGACGCTGTTGTAGGCGGGTATAAGAAAATTGAGGACGGCGTTGTAGGCGGGTACAAGAAGATCGAGGATGGCGTTGTAGGCGCATACAGAAAAGTCGAAGACGGATTCGTGGATAAATTCCTTACCCATGAAAGAGAAACAGTAGAGGACGCTAAAAAGCGTATTCACGAGGAACAGGTTCAGCGTGAGGCAAATCAGGATACCGTAAATCATTGACAGAGTGATCCGCATGAGTGAAAAGCTGGTGCGGATCGAAATTTTATAAAAAATCTGTGAAAGGACAAAACGCAAACAAAACTTTAACATTTGGGTGTTATAATGAAAAAAAACAGATGGAGGTCTGCCCTATGTTTAAGATACTGGTCTTAGAGGACGACAAAGATTTAAACCGCACAGTCTGTTCTTTTTTGAGTCAGAGCGGTTATGAAGCGGTTGGCTGCCTGAATGCGAATGAAGCCTATGATACCATGTACGGAAATACCTTTGATCTGATTGTTTCTGATATTATGATGCCCGAAATAGATGGATTTGAGTTTGCGAAAGCAGTCCGATCACTGAATGAGGATATTCCAATCCTTTTTATGACAGCGAGGGATGATTTTGCATCCAAGCAGAAAGGCTACCGTATCGGGATCGACGATTACATGGTCAAACCCATTGACTTGGATGAGCTTTTCCTGCGGATCGGGGCGCTGCTTCGGCGGGCAAAGATCGCAAGCTCCCACAAGCTGGAGATTGGGAAACTGACACTGGACATGGATGAGCGTACAGCGGTTTATGGCGGCGAGGGGATTTCTTTGACAGCGAGGGAGTTTAATATTCTTTACAAGCTCCTGTCCTATCCGGGCAAGACATTTACCCGCACCCAGCTTATGGATGAGTTCTGGGATGCTGACACGAACACAGCACCAAGAGCTGTGGATGTTTATATGACAAAGCTGCGGGGGAAATTTGAAAACTGTGATGAGTTTGAGATTAAGACCGTTCATGGTCTCGGATATAAGGCGGTGATTCAATGAGGGAAAATGTAAAATGGAGACGGATTTTGTTCTCCCTGCGGAGTTATATCACTTTTTTCCTGCTGATCGCTTTTATCATTACCTGCTGTATGTATCTTTTCCTGCGGACTTTGCAGCAGACACTGGGGATCAGCTATACGGAAGAAAATATCCAGGCTGCTGCTGCACTCACTTTTGCAAATGTGATTTTTTTAAGCTTCCTCTGTACGGTAATTGATACCGTCCGCCGCAGGCTTATGGTGGATCGTCCTGTACGGCGTATTGTGGAAGGGGCGGAAAAACTGATAAAAGGCGATTTTTCTGTGCGCATTGAACTGTTTCGCAGCATTGGCGGTGAGTCGGGATTTGACACGATCATCGACTGTTTCAATCGGATGGCGGAGGAACTTTCCGGCGTGGAGACCTTGCGGACGGATTTTATCGCCAATGTGTCCCATGAATTAAAAACGCCGCTTTCTGTGATCCAAAATTACGGCACTATGCTCCAAAATCCGGGACTGTCCGACGAGCAGCGGGTGGATTACGCAAAGGCAATCACGGAACAGTCCCGACGCCTTGCCGATCTTGTCACAAATATCCTGAAACTGAATCGGCTGGAAAATCAGAATATCTATCCTGCGGTACACCAATATGATCTTGGGGAGCAGCTTGCAGAATGCCTTTTGCGTTTTGAAGGAATATGGGAGAAAAAGAAGATTGATATTGATACGGACATAGAGGATGCAGTATTTGTAGAATCGGATGATGAACTTTTGTCCCTCGTCTGGAACAATCTTTTCTCTAATGCGTTAAAGTTTACGGAGGCTGGTGGCAAAGTTTTCCTTTCGCTTGTTTCAGAAGGAGATTTTGCAGTAGTCAAAGTTTCCGATACCGGATGTGGAATCAGTCAGGAAGTCGGCAGGCATATTTTTGAGAAATTTTATCAGGGCGACACATCCCATGCCACACAGGGAAACGGACTTGGACTTGCACTCGTTAGACGGGTAGTGGACATTATTGGCGGTGATATTTCGGTGGAAAGCAAAGTGGGAAAGGGCAGCACGTTTATTGTGAAGATCAGGAGGACGACAGATGAATAGGCTGAAGGCTGTGCTGAAAGCGGTATTCTGTCTGCCGCCGATTATGACGGTTCTGCTTGCGCTTTTGGGATATGGCTTTGTGATATTTGTATTTGCGCATGATGTGCAGAATCCCTTTTTGCGGTACGCCTCTTATTTGGCGTCCGCCTATGCGCTGGTCATTACGCTTACCGGATTGCCGTATTTATCCCGCTGTCTGAAAAAAGCAAAAAGTGAGTTTGACGAAAGTATACTGATGCGGAAATTCCGTTCCACTGCGTTTGGAGAGAAATACCTGACGGATATTCACTTCCGTAACCGGATTTCTCTTTCGACGGGACTGATGATCAATCTCGCCTATATTGTCATGAAACTGTCCGCAGGCATTTACTACAGCTCTGCATGGTTTATTGTACTTGCGGTTTACTATATTCTGCTGGCTGTCATGCGTCTGTTTCTGATCCGGTATATGTCAGAGAATGACAGAGATAAGGCGTTTCGCCGTTATCGTCTGTGCGGATTTATTTTATTGATTATGAATCAGGCACTTGCAGGCATAGTCATATTTATGGTTCATCAGAACAGAGGTTTTCAGTATCCGGGCATTCTGATCTATGCGATGGCGTTTTATGCCTTTTATGCAGTGATCACTGCTGCAGTCAATGTTGTCCGGACACGCCGTCATAACAGTCCTGTCCTGTCTGCTGCGAAAGCCGTCAATCTTGTTGCTGCGTTGGTTTCTATTTTGTCGCTTTCGACTGCGATGCTGACACAGTTTGGCGGTGACGGTGCTCCTGCATTTCGCATGATCATGACCGGCGCTGTGGGAGGCGGAATCTGCACGATTGTCATAGGTATGGCGGTTTTTATGATTTACAGAGCGAATAAAGAATTGAAAAAGGAGTGATCCATCGTGGAAGAAAAAAACGAGACTTTTTCCTACACCTATTCCGCAAAGGAACAGGAAGAAATCAAAAAAATACGGGACAAATATGCAGTGCCAACGAAAGAGAAAATTTCTATGGAGCAGCTTCGCCGATTAGATGCCAGCACAACGAGAGCCGCAACAGTGGTATCGTTGATCGTTGGAATTGTCAGCGCCCTGCTGTTTGGCGTAGGGATGTGCTGCACGATGATTTCGGAATGGGAAACATATTTCATTTTCGGCATTATCATCGGTGTCATCGGTATCATCGGTGTGGCTGCCGCTTACCCGATTTATACTCATATGGTGAAACACAAGAGAGCGAAACTTGCGCCGGAAATTATGCGACTGTCAGAAGAATTGTTGAAATAAAAAGGATATTCATTTTCTCCTTGCGAATTTAAATGTAATTTGTATTATTTAATTAAACTATTTAAAAATTTGGCTTTGCCCATTTTTACTAATAAACAAAATTTTAAGGCACCTATAAATATAAAATAAGAAACTTAAAATTACACATTTCACAATTACTTATATGTTATGATTAGGCAAATTTATAAGTTTCATCAAAATTTCCACCCCTGTTATCATTTTTTCGGGGGTGATTATAAGCAGCCTATGCTTTAAAAAAGGATTTAAGCTTTCTATTGCCTTATCTCTGACCGAACCTTCAATAAGCTTATCAGGTTTATCGGTAAACAGCAGAAGGCATCTACATCTTGCGTGGTAAAGCTTTAGGTATGCGCATAAATCATCAAAACCGTTGCTGTGGCTTTGCACGTTAAGCGCAGCTTGCGTCATTCCATCTCCGTTAAGGCTTATTTGCTGTTCACCTTTTTCTTCTTCGGATTTTACTATATTTAAATCCTCAGTCGCCTTTCCAATCTGAATAAATGACATTGGTGTCACTTTTGTCTCCGTCCTGCCTGCTCCCCAGTAAACTATGTTACTGCGTATATTTTGAAAGATTTTATCGTGCGCCTTTAATGAAGATGCCGCATCCTTTAAGGTGCTGTCAATGTAGTTTAAATCCGAGCACAAGTCAAGCACAAACGCCATCTCTGGCTGCTGCCCCTTTATAGTCACATTCACAGGGGCATTTAATATTTTATCCACTCTCTTATTCAATTCAAGTTTTTGAAGCTGTGTCAGCGCCATATCCAGCCGCCCCCCAAAATCTCCGTTAATTAAAATTTTTGTTAATTATAATCCCTGTCAATTAAAATCCCTGCCCGTTCAAACCGCCGTCAGTCAAATTTCTTCCTCAAAAACGCCGCTATAAACGGAATACTGACAATCCCCGTCATTATATCAGCCGCAGGCTGCGAAATCTGTATGCCTGTAAGCCCGAAAAGCTTCGTCGTAATCAAAAGCGTCGGTATAAACATCAGCCCTGAGCGCAAAAGCGACAAAAACGACGACAGCCCTGCTTTTCTGATGCTCTGATACAGCATATTTACAGGCACGGACAGAGTGAGGAACACCGTACCCACACATGCGCACCTGAGCGCGGGCGTGCCTATATCTATTACCTCCTGATGCTTTTGGAAAAGATAAACTATTTTATCCGCAAAGATAAAGCCTGGCACGGCAAGGCACGATATGAAAATAAAGCCTATCCCCATAGTGACAAGCAACCCTTTTTTCACGCGCTGGTACTCCTTTGCCTGATAGTTGAAGGACGCGACGGGCTGATACCCCTGTCCTATGCCAAGACCTACGCACATTACAAACGCGCTGAACCTGTTTACCACGCTCATCGCGGCTATCGCGGCGTCTCCGTATGGTCTTGTGAGGTTGTTCAACAGACCGTTTGAGATTGAGCTTAATCCCTGCCTTATCAGCGCGGGAAAGCCAACCCTGCATATCGTGAGATATATGCCTGCCTTTCTGCTGACAAACGAAAGCCTTATGCTGCTCTGCGCCATTTTTTCAAAGAAATAAAGCAATATAAAAAAGCTGATAATCTGCGAAACTGCCGTGGATATTCCCGCTCCGAGCACGCCGAGCTCAAATACCACTATCAGCACATAATCGCCGAATATGTTTAAAATGCCGCCCGTGACAAGTCCTATCATGGCATAGAAGGATTTGCCCTCATAGCGGAGATTGTTGTTAAGCACAAACGAGCCTATCGCCGCGGGACAGCTTAAAAGCACGCATGCGCCGTACTGCTTTGCGTATGGGAGGATTGTCTGTGTGCTTCCGAGCAGCACCATAAAAGGCGTCAAAAATATAAGACCTAATACCATAAGCGCAAGCCCAAAGCTAAGACCTGTAAAAAAGCCCGTGGAAACGTACTGTGATGCTTCCTTGTCATTCCTGTCGGCAAGCGATTTTGACACCATTGTGCCTGAGCCCTGTCCGAGCATAAAGGCGAGCGCCTGTATGATTGCCTGCAGGGTAAACAAAATGCCCGTGGCAGCCTGTGGGCTTTCTCCGAGCGTGCCTACAAAATATGTATCTACCATATTGTAGATGTTTGTCACCAGCATAGATATTGTCGTAGGTATGCCGAGCGATACAATCAGCTTTACCAGCGGCGTCTGCGTCATTTTGTCATAGTATGCCTTTGATTTGTCCATTTTTTATGCCTCATTTCTGTGTTTATATTGATTTGTATTTTCAGCCTGCCGCGTTTTTAAGGATTAGCCTTATTTTTTGGAGCTTTTCCTTTCCTTTTCGGCAAGGTACTGATTAACCGTTTTTTCAATAGACTCACGCGAAATAGGATAATTAAATTCCTTAATTATCCTATCAACCGTATAACCATGGTCTACAAGGTGGCGTATCGCGCCCCCGTAGGCAAAGTCCTTTGTGAAATTTGAGAGCGCCTGCTCAAAATACCCATGTGACTGTTCTTCCATTATGCATATCCCTTATTTTCCATAATATTCAAAACCTGCCTGCAAAAATCCTTTCGGAATTTAATTGCCGCGCAGGGCTCTATTTTCTTGAATTACTGCAGGTAAAATAGATAATCTGATATTTCCTGGCAAGTTCGTTTATAAAATCCATTCCCGCCTTGACTTTACTGTCGTCTAAATTCGTAAACGGATCGTCCATTATAAGGGGGGGCGTCTCCTCCTGATACATAGCGTCAACAAGCGCTGTCCTAAGGCAGATTCCTATCAAATCCTTATATCCTAGACTGAGCGTATTTATCTCCCGCTGCTTGCCCTGTTCGTCTACAGTAACCTTCGTGTTTGCGTCAATATGGAAATTAGTTGCCGCGGCATTTGTAATCATCTCATAATATTGGCTAAAGCTCTGCAATATCGGAGCTGAATACTTCGCGGTGATGGCCTCCTTTGCCAGCTCCAGTTTTTTCTTTGCCATGTTGACATATTCATACTTTTTCTTCTCAACCGACTGCAGGGAATTTAACTCCTCCAGCCTTGCGCGTTTTTCCTCCCACTCATCATATTCCTCTTGAAGGTTCTCAAGCATTTTATTATAGTCAGTTATATTTTTATGGATTTTTTCCCTCTCCTCGGCATACTGTTTAAGCGCACGGTTCAAATCATCAAGCGCAGGCAGCGACTCGTCTTCCTGTATTTCCTCCAGCTCGGAAATATCATTTGCCGCCTCAAACTGCCCCAGCTCCTTCGATGCCTCCTCCAGCGCCCTTAATGAGCTCTGGTATGTAAGAAGCCCGTCACGGATGTCACTAAGCTGCCGGGAAATGTTATCAGATGCCTGATAGTTATATTTTTCCAAAAATGATGTCATTTCATTTCTGAGCGTCTGATATTCATTCTCCGCCTTTTCCATGTCCGCCTGTTTTCTGCTCAATGCGCTATAGCTCTCCGCCTTATTTTTGAGCATATACAAATCATTGGTGAATTTCCCGTCTGCGGACACTGCCCCGTATGCGCCGAGAAACGCATCAAGCTTCTGACGTATATTTTCCAAGTCAGCTGCCTTTGTGCTCTCCATGGAATTCTGCATTTTTTTCTTTAATGAGGAATACTCGACCGCCTCCGCGGTAATTTCCTGCAAAATGGAGGATACCCTATATTCATTAAAGCTTTTGCCGTGCGCGCTCAGATAAGCAGCCACTTCCTCGTCTGCCCTGGCGATAAATTTCTCATCGTCTTCAATGTCACGCTGTAAATTTTCATATTCCGGAGTGACTGTCTGCTGTACAGGGGGCTCCGCTTTCCTGCCGAAAAGTATGCCGACAATAATAATCACAATTCCGACAACGACAAATGCTATGCCCAGAGATGACAAAGAATTATTTGCCATAATAACGGCAAACATGCCAACCGCCACTAATAATATGCCTATAATCATCAAAATGGGCGTCTTTCCTGTCTGCTTTGACTGCTGCGGCTGCGCGCCCATAGATGCCCTTAATGCCGTAAGCGCCGCCCGTTTTGACGGCAGGGCATTTTTTTTAGTATTTCTGCTGTTCCATTTTTCTGTAACGACGGCTATATTTTCTGTTTCATGTTCAAAATACGGCTCCAGTCTGCCAAGTCTTTCTTTTTCGCCGGGAGTCATCTGCTCTGATGCAAGCTCTCTGCTTAAATCCTCAAGCTGTTTGGCATCATTGAGCATTTCCGTAAAGTCCGCGGCTGCGGGCGTACCCTCGGCAAAGGTTTTTCCTAATGCGGCAAGCTCGTCTTTTTCGCTCTGCGTAACGCGGTGCATTTCTATTCTGTCACGGGCTCTTTCCATATCGCTGCATTCCGATACCCTTTTCTTTACCTCCTCCAAGTCGGGAAGCTCCCCTGGGAAGGTCTGCCTGCATTCCTCATTTTCCTTCTTTTTCCTGTCGGCAGCTCCCTTTAGCCTTTCCCACTCAGATTTCCTTGCTGTCAGCGCCTGCTGTCTGGAAGCTTTTTCCTGTAATCTGCCTGTTTCATCTATTTCCATTTTCAGCCTATCATAGGCAGCCTCCTCGTCATGGAGTTTCTCCTGATACTGCCTGATGCTGTCAGAAATGCTCTCTCCGCTTTTCACGTACATATTATATTCGGCAATTTTGTCATTTCTTTTTGATATGGAGCCCGTGGCGCGGTTCGGATTCAGCTCATTTATAATGCTTGTGAGCCTTGCGGCGGCGGCCTCAAAATTATTCAAATCATTTGAATTATCCGCAAGCTGCCCAATCTTTGCGTTAATGTCGTCAGTGGGCGCAGTCTCACACTGGCTTTGCGCAATAAAAACTGTCCTCGCAAAGGATTCCTTGTTTATCTTGAAAATTTCCTCTCCGATTTTGTCGCTATATTCTTCTGACGGCAGATTAGTTGACGCATCCCTAAGCTCAAATTCGTCATTTGACTTTTTGTCCTTAAATACTCTCGAAATAAGATACCTTTTTCCCCCGATTTCAAATACAAGCTCTCCGCCAAAAGCGCCGCCCTGCCAGGGCTTATATTTTTTCCGCTCGTTTCCCTCAATGCTTCTCTTGTTATCTCCCTCAAAGCCGTAAAACATCGCCTGAATAAATGCGGCAAGGGTGCTTTTGCCCCAGCCGTTTTCTTCACACATTTTATTTACTCCGTCATTAAAATCTATGGAATAATCATGGATTTTACCGAAATTTTCTATGTGGCATGATATAAGCTTCAAACTACTGCACCTCCTCTCCCGCGATTGCCTGCAGTCCATAACGGATTATAATCTTTTTATCCTCATCGGAAATCGCCTCATCATTCATTACCTGACGCACATATTCTCCCTTCAGCGATTGATCCAGCATATAGTCATCGACGTCTATTTTAAGGCTTGTTTCGTCATATACTTTTATGAAATAAAACTGGCTTCCGAATTGGGCTTTAAGATATGTGACATCCTTCTCACACTCAACATCAAGCTCGCCCTTTAGCACGATTTTGACTAGCGCGTCACTGCCGCAGCCTGCATTTTTTAATTCCTGTCTGGCTCTTGACGCCATCTCCGCAGTAGTCTGGCAGCCTGTCACGTCAACATCAACGGTATATAGTCTCCTTTTTGCAAACGGAATAAATTGATATGTATATGCCCCTGAGTTTTCATCTATGTCAAGCAGCATAAATCCGCGCTCGCCACATTCGTCAAAGCCCCTTCCCTCAAGGCAGCCCGCATAACAGTAAGTTCCTCTCGCATCAAGCTTCTCCACCTTATTCATATGTACATGCCCCAGCGCAAGGTAATCTATCCCTTTGTTCCTCAATGCCTTCAGATTGATTATTTCCGCCTTATCCTTCGCCGCGCTTTGGGACTCCTGCCCATGGAGCATCACTATATTGAATTTATCAGGCTCAAGTAAAAGTGACGTATAAATTGAGCCCGTATTTTTGTCCGACAGCTCAATCCCCCAGATGGAAACCTTTCCCCCTGCCTCGCTGTATGAGGTCCACTCGGAATTAAACATTTTCAAATTTTTAGGCATTTTTTCAAGCCCTGAGAGGAAATTGTCGCTGTCATGATTTCCCCTTAAATAATAGAAGGTTATCCCCGAATGTTCAATAATACTGTGAAGAACCGTATTTCTGGCTGTCGCTGAAATATTTTTTACGTCAAACATATCCCCTGCGATTAAAATAGCTGATACGCCATTCGCGGCGGCATATGCAACCATTCGCTCAAAGGTGTCCAATATTTCCCTTTTTCTTTCCTTAGCCTTCTCTTTTTCCAGATTGGTATCCATTTTGGAATCCAGATGTAAATCCGCGCAGTGTATTAATTTCATCATTCTCCACCTTTTCTTTATCTTGCGGGCAGCCGTTTTTTCGGACAGCCGATAATTTATTGTAGCATTGTTTTCTGTGGATTTCTATGCTTTAATGCATTTATTTTCAACTTTAGGAAGTCTAAATGTCTTAGTATTTTTGTTTTTTTATACCTCAGTAACCGACAATACCCCCTTCATATCCTGTATCAGCCTAAGATATTCCTCCTTGTTGATATGTCTTGGCATTTTGAAGGTCGTCACTACCTGAAATTTCTGCCCTTTTGCCTTTGGCTTATCCACATCAAAGGTGTCTATCACGCACTCGTCGTCTTTCAGCCGCCTTGACACGGCGGTGATTGCCTTGCCGTCTTCAAGCTCTATATAGAGCGTCATATATTTTGAGTGTTTATAAAGCTTATCCTCGATAAACGGCACAATATGCACGCCCAAAAGCCAGCACAGCGTCAAAACCGCCGCGCCGTCGATAAAACCTATGCCTATCGCAAGCCCTACGCATGCGCAAGTCCATATGCTGGCGGCAGAGGTAAGCCCCTTGATTTGGTGTCCCGACACAAGTATCGAGCCTGCGCCTAGAAAGCCCACACCGCTCACTACCTGGGCGGCTATTCTCGTCACGTTTACATTGCCACCATATATGCGTTCAAGGTACTGCTCAATAAGCATAGCCATCGCCGCGCCAAGGCATACGGTGATTGTAGTGCGTGCGCCACCTCCGCGCCGCTTGGCGCCTCTGTCTATGCCGATAACAGCGCCGATTATCAGCGCAGCGAATATTCTTATTAATATATTCTGCCATGTCCATTCCGTGAAATAGTCTGTAAACATTTTTTACCTCCCAAATGATGTTGCTGGCTATTCAAGGTTATATATATACAATGAGCCAATAATAGCAATAATAACAACATTGGATAATAAAGCTACTATTTTTAACGCTATATTCTTTTTCCAAAGAAAATGATAAATCATAAGCTGCAATAACATATTAATTGTAAAATAAAGTATCCATTTTCCAAAAAATCGTATGATAAATATGAGCGCTTCATAAAAAGATTCCAGAAATACAACGCTCACAATAAATATCCATGAAAAAACAAAGAAGACAAAAAATTCATAGCCTACAAACACAACTATTTTTTCCTTGACACCAGCTTTTTTTGCGCCAAAAGCAATTATTACAGACAATGCGCACAATAAAAATGTTCTATAAAAATCCGAAAAGATTATTTCTGCCATAATTTGTATCCCTTCAGTTGTTATTTTACTATTATAATCATACCACAGACAGCCGAAAACAAAAAGACAAAGCTTTTATATCTGTTTTGCAGTCTTAATCTTTCTTCTGCCTTGCGCGCATTTGCTTTGGCGTAACCCCGTACATCTGCCTGAACATATGGTAAAAGTGGGTGCGGTTTGTAAATCCAAGCCTTGCTATAATATCCCCTATACTGTCGCTTGTATCCGCAAAATCCTTCGCCGCCTTTTTTAGGCAGAATGTCATCGCATAATCATAAAGACACATGCCTGAATACTTATTAACAATATGATTTATATGATGCCCGCTGTAGTTCAGGCGCTTTTCAAGCTCCGCCCTCGTAATCCTGCCGTTGCACTCCTCCAGAAGCCGCCCGATGCGCATAAACAGGAGAAAATCTCCGCCATAATCAAGCGTCACTCTGGTATGGTGATAATTGGCGGGGCTGCTTAAGGCTCCAAGAAACCCGCACATTAGGCTGTCCATTTTAAGCGTCGCCCCAAAGCTGGGAAAAAGCAGGGTTAAAATCATATCTTCAGCAATGTCGCGTATCTTAACCCCTATCTTCTCCTGCTCCTGCACTGTGGGAATAAAGTCAAGGTATTCTTTTTTGAACGCGCCCTTGTCATTGTCAATGTCCGCCATAACAAAGCTGTACAATTCACTGTCCAAAAAAGCTTTCTCCTCATTAAACGCGGCATTTTGGAAATACATAAAAAGCTTTTTCACATAGTCTACGGACAAACCGATGAAAATTACCCTCGACTCCGTAAGAAAATTTTCATAATGGCGCAGATTCCTGTTAAGCAGGCAGCAGTCGCCCGCGGTATATAGGTAGCTTTTATTTTCTATCCGCTGCACTACTGTCCCGTTCAAAATCATCATAATCTCAAAATAATTATGGAAATGCGGCGCCGCCTCGTGGAAATGGTGATTGTGCAAATCATATGTTTCCTGACAGAAAAAAGTATCTTTAGCCGACAGCGATATGGAGTTTAAGTAGTCATCGCTTGAAGTGCCGCTGCAATATTCATACGTGACCTGATACGGCGAATTAATATTGAACAATGCCCCAAACTCACTTTTGGCATTGTCAATTTTCAGCGGAGATTTTGATGTGTCCGTCTCATAATAATCCAGCGAACCTGATATACCACGCAGGGACTTTTTATTTTCCATAATCACGTACCCCGTTTTTTTAAGATTTGACCATGCAAGGCCCTTTATTTTGTCCAAATATGTTACAAATTTCTCACATGCTAACCGTTTATGACATTGCGCCTAATTGTTAAAATTGCCTATAATTTATTAAAGACTTACAAAATATTATACACATTCGCACAAAAAAAGTAAATTATTTTAAAAATTTATAATGATGGGAGGTAATTTATGAAAAATGAAATTGCACTTGGCGTAGATCTTGGCTGGGTAAGCCAGCTCGAAGCGCGCGGGGTGCGGTGGGTTGACGACGGCAATAATCCGATAGATCCGATACTCGCGGCAAGGGAAAAAGGGGCAAATACGGTCAGGCTCCGCGTCTTTGTAAATCCGCCGGACAGCGCTCTCTGGACAAAAAAAGACGGCACTGTCTGCATGCTCGGCTTTGCCGATGCCCAAAGCGTGCTGCAAATGTCGCTTAGGGCAAAAAACGCGGGAATGAAACTTATGATAGACTTCCACTACAGCGACCATTTTGCAGATCCGCAGTATCAGGACATTCCCGAAGGCTGGAAGAATGACGACATAAACGGATTATGCGAAAAGGTCAGGCAGCATACGAAAGACGTGCTCGGACTGCTCACAAATAGCGGTATATACCCCGAATGGGTACAGGTGGGAAATGAAATCAACCCTGGTATTCTGCTGCCTGTCGGAGATATCAAAAATTCGCCCGAAAATCTGGCGCTTTTACTTAACGCAGGGTACAACGCCGCAAAAGAGTGTTGCCCTGACACAAAGGTAGTGACACATATCGCGTGCGTACATTCAAAAAAATGGTGCGATCCGTTTTTCACCACGTTTTTTGAAAAAGGCGGAAAAACTGACATTTTAGGCTTTTCTTATTATCCGTACTGGTATCGCATGTTTTCAAACGCAAATGACTGTGACCTGTTTTACAATCCGCTGATATATTATTCGCAAAAATACAACAAGCCCGTCATGGTATGCGAAGTGGGAGGTCCACAGACAGAAGCAGAGGAAACCTACAATCTGCTCTTAAATACCATAGAGGCTGTAAAGCAAGTGCCGAATCATCAAGGCGTGGGCGTATTTTACTGGGAGCCTGAAGTCGGGGCGGAGCTGCTGCCCGACAGGTATCCTCTTGGCGCGGCGCTTCCCGTACCCGAAATATCAGAAAATACTCTGCGCTACACAAAAGCACTCTCTGCGTACCGCGACGCATTCATAAAATAATGAAAAATATTGTCATAAATAATGGAAAGAGGGGTAAAAATGGCAAACAAGACCACAAACAAACCACCGAAAACGCCGTTTCTCAAAACGGCGCGCAAACATTGGATGCTGCTTTTGATGCTTGCTCCAGCGGTCATATATGTACTGGTATTTTCATACATACCGATGACAGGCATTGTGCTTGCTTTCAAAAATTATCAGTATTCTGGCGGCATCTACGGTTCTCCCTGGAACGGGCTTAGCAATTTCAAGGCGCTTCTTACGGCAGGAAAGCTCTGGCAGGTAACGCGAAACACATTTCTTTATAATGTGGCATTTATCTTCCTCGGCGTAATTTTTGAGATGGGCAGCGCCATTCTCCTAAACGAACTGCTGAGTAAAGTCTTTAAAAAAATAACGCAGTCGCTTATGTTTCTCCCTTACTTTATAAGCTGGGTTGTAGCAGGCGCGATTATGTACAACATCTTCAATTATGAGCGCGGCGTTTTCAACCATATATTAAACGCTTTCGGCGCAGGCTCATTTGACCTTTACAATACGCCAGGCGCATGGCCGTTTGTAATTATTTTCCTAAAGCTTTGGAAACAGACAGGATACGGCTCCATAGTATATCTCGCGGCTATCACAGGGCTTGACCAGGAAATGTTTGAGGCGGCATCCATTGATGGAGCATCAGCATGGCAGAAAATACGCTACCTCACAATCCCCTCGCTTGTCCCGACAATGATGATTTTAGTTTTAATGGCGATTGGAAATATTTTCAGGGGCGATTTCGGGCTTTTCTACCAGACAGTAAGAAGCAGCGCGCTGCTGGAGCCTTCGACGAACGTAATCGACACGTATGTATTCAGGCTGTTGATAGACAACGGCAATATCGGGGTTTCCGCCGCCGCAGGCCTTTATCAGTCGGTACTGTGCTTTATAACGATTAATATCTGCAATACGCTTGTCAAAAGGGCAAATCCTGATTACGCGCTTTATTAAAGGCAGAATGGAGGTTTATTATGCCAGTTAAAAGAAAAATAGGAAAAGACGTGCTTTCCGTAAATATTGTGGGCGGCATCTTAATCGGCCTGTTCGCGCTTGTCTGCCTTATGCCGTTTTACCTTATAATCATTGCGTCTTTCACAGAAGAAACTTCACTTATAAGAAACGGATATCCGCTTATACCAACTGACTTCAGCATACAAAGCTATCTGTTATGCCTTAAAAATCCTATAGCCATAGTCCGCGCATATGGCACGACAATAAGCGTTACCCTGATTGGCACGGCGCTTTCAGTCTTTCTTGCTACCATGACAGGCTATGTACTCTCGCGCAAGGACTTTCCGTGGAGAAACCAGTTTTCGTTCTTCTTTTTCTTCACTACGCTTTTCAGCGGAGGGCTTGTTCCCTGGTACATGCTCTGCGTGCGATACCTTCACTTTAAAAATTCGTACATTGGGCTTATCCTGCCGCTTATGTTTTCCGTATGGAATATGATTATCGCTAAATCCTTCATGGCAGGAATACCTGCGGAGATAAGCGAATCCGCCAAAATAGACGGCGCAAATGACATTACAATTTTTATAAAGCTCATTCTCCCCTTAAGCAAGCCTCTTTTGGCTACTCTCGGGCTTTTCGCGGCGCTCGCGTACTGGAATGACTGGTACAACTGTATGCTCTATGTCACAGACGAAAATATGTTTACGCTGCAGTATTACCTGCAGCGCGTACTTGGCAGCGCCGAAGCCATGCGCATTGTGGCGGAAAAATCGGGAATGGCTTTGCCGAGCGTACCCCTGGAAAGCATGAAAATGGCAATGACCGTAATTGCCACAGGCCCTATCGTATTGCTGTACCCGTTTGTACAGAGATATTTTGTAAAGGGCCTTACAATCGGCGCCGTAAAGGGCTAAACAGTTCATAAGCATTTGTATGCTTACGATAAACTTTTGGTTTGTATTATTTCTTAAAACAAGGAGGAAACAAAATGAAAAAGAAAAAACTCACCTCATTAATCTTAGCCGCCTGCTTGACCTTAACCGCCCTTACAGGTTGCGGCAGTTCTTCAAATGACGCGCCCGCTGCAGACACCGCAACGAATACGTCAGCGGCAAATTCGTCGGATTCATCAGGTTCTACGGCATCGGCTGATATTTCTGCGGCTCTTGACGCCCTGCCTGCAGCAATCGGGGAAGGCACAATCACGGCTACCCCTGAAATGTATGCGAACACGGATCTCAGCACTCCATACACGGTAAATATGTACCTTATCGGCGACACACCAAACGACTGGGACAGAGTGCTTGAGCTTACGAACAAATATCTTGAACCGTTTAACACACAGCTTGCCGTTACCTTTATGAGCTGGAGCGACTACCAGACAATGTATTCACTTGTCCTTGCGGGAGGAGAGCAGGTTGACTTAATATTCACTGCGCCGTGGTGCTATATGTACAGCGAAGCTCCAAAAGGCTCCTTCTATGTATTGACCGATGATTTTATCGCGGATCATATGCCGCTTGCAAACAAGTATCAGGATAAGGAAAGCTGGGACGAAACAACAATTTCAGGACAGACTGTAGCCGTTCCCGCAAACCAGGCGCAGGCAATGGGCAAGATTGTCGCAATCCGTCAGGATATTGCCGAAAAATACGGCATCAATGAACTGAAAAGCTGGGAAGACTATATGAATTATATGCAGACAGTCGCAAAGAATGAAACGCCTGAGAGCGGCATCTATGCTGAGGCGGCGTCTGGTGACAACAATGAGCTTTGGGACATTTACCGCCAGCAGTATGACACATTTTTGGCGCTTGACAGCGATTATCTTGACATGATATATGAATATAATGGTTCCATTCCTTCTCAGGACGATATAAAGATTGCCTATGATACTGATTATTTCCGCAGCTATGCGCATGACATGAAAACCTTGGCTGACGCAGGCTGCTGGAGCAGGAGCGCGCTCAACGAAACAGTAACTGATGATGATGCTTTTGGGGCTTTGCAGGGCGCTTCAATCGCTTGGAACGGCTCTGTATTTACATATATGGAACAGGCTGAGCAGACAGAAGGCGTAAAGTGCATGGCATATGATTTGACTACAGACCATTTTGTAGGATGCGAAGCGTTTTCAAACAATGACATGGCAATCGCGGCAGGCTCTAAAAATCCCGAACGCGCGGCAATGGTGCTTGACCTTATTAAGTTTGATACGTATTTAAACAGGCTCTTGATCCTCGGTATTGAGGGAGAGCATTACAGCCTTGATGATAAGGGATATTATACGGAGCTCGAAAAATCAGCGGATTATGCGGCATTTGCAATCTCAGCATCATGGGCAATAAAGAACGGGGACTTAAACGAAGCAGGCGTAAGCGAACGCGAAAAGAAAATTACAAATGCATGGGCAGAGCGCGTGGAAAATAATCCTACGATTACATTCGTATTTGATGACACAAGTGTCAGTTCTTATACAGCATCAGTAAAGATGGTACTTGACAACTATGTGCCGATGCTTGAACTTGGACTTGTCGATGACGTTGACGCAACGCTCGATGAAATGATGCAGAAATGTTATGACGCGGGCTTGCAGGAGGTTTATGACGAATTTTTCCGCCAGTATAATGAATGGGCGGCGACGAGATAATGGGTTAGTAAAAAAGGCACTGCCACAATGAGGATTGAACTTATTGTGGCAGTGCCTTTTTAATCTCTCAGGTTATAATTCTCTGCAGCTTTGCTGTGTAACAAATTAATGACTTCTCATAATTGACAATATCTTTTTAGAAGACTGATTAATTATTCTGCCACAATCAACATAGCGCAGGAATAAATTTTGCAAACAGGCATAAGCCTTCTTCGCCCGCTGCCACTTCATGCGGTATTCCTGCGGGCATAATGGAAATCACGCCCGCTTCATATCTTATTTGAATGCCATCGTTTATGCATATTCCCGCTCCTGAGATAACCTCATGAGTTTCAAGCTGTTTTTCGTGAATGTGGTTTTTTATTGCCTTATTTGGCGCTATTCGGACAAGATGAAAGCTGAATTCACCCTTTGTGTCTTTTCCCGTGACAATATGCTTTAATTCCACTCCTTCAAATGTTGGGTGCTTTGTCCATTTAACCTGGCTGAAATCGACTGTCTTTTCGGGGACTGCAAAATGTCCGCTGTTAAATGCTTCAAAAACTTCACTGCTCATAAAAATCCCTCCATGCTGCCTTGACGGCTCAAATTATAATAAAAACACAAACCTTGTGTTTTTATGCTTTAATTGTATCGGATTTTTATTTTTAAGGCTTGGACAAAATTGCGGATTTAGCGTACTCCTCGGGCGAAATGCCTACCTGCTTTTTAAATACCCTGTCAAGATGGCTTTGATCGCAAAAGCCTGTTTCCGCCGCCACATCTGCTACTCCCATGCCGTCAATTAAAAAATCCTTTGCTTTTCTGATACAACATTGAAGCTGAAATTTGTGCGGTGTCAGTCCGTTTTCCGCGGTGAATTTCCTAATCATATGATATGAGCTTATGCAGGCTTTCTCTGACATATCGGCTATGCTTAGCTTTAGTTCGGGATTTTTTATAACTTCTTTTCTGATAATTTCAAGCTCTCTGTCCGAATTGTCTTCCCTGGGTATGCAAAGGTTTATCATAGAATAGCTGCCTGATATTGGATATAGCGAATGGGGCATATTAAGGGCGGCAAAATAATATTGTCCTTTATGGCAGCGGTACTCCTCACTGTCGGCTCTTATTCCAATTATCCCTTCGGTTACAATTCCAATCACCAGATGACTTATGTGGGTATGTTTTGGATATGAAATATTTACATTTTCACAGAAGATTATTTCAATGCCTGTAGATGCGTCTTTGATGTATTTTAGCCTGCTCATTTTTGTTACGCCCCCGCCTTCCTGCTGCCAGCCTGCCAGCACAGGAATTTACCAATGTAAAGCTGTAAGCCTTGTAAAATTTACTAATTGTCAGCCAACTAATGCAGACATGCAGATATTTATTCTGTATATCGGTAAGAATATTCAAACTGTTAATGTTTGCTTTTTTGAAAGGAAATGAAGTAATGTGTCAAATTTTGTTCTTTTTATTGCTATTTTTTATAGTTTTATAAAATGAAACTCCCCGCAGCAGAACTGCAAGGTGTCAGCCCAAGACTCGCTCAACTCGTTATTAGTTTGTTACGCAGCAGAGCTGCGAAGAATTTACCCCAAGAAATTAAAATAGAGCATATAGAATTTTAGCCGACTTTGGGTTTTCTACATGCTCTAAAAATTATTGTGACGCTGAACCTTATCAGGCATAAGCTTATGCCAAGCTCATAACTTCCGCTTCAATTTCTTTCAATTCATCAATTGATAATATCTGAACACAGTCAGCAATGTCTTCCAATGACATTTTTCCTTTCATTATCATTCTTTTTGCGGTTTCTCTAGCATTATTCAATGCCGCTTCCTTAGCCGCTTCATTCCTCATATCTTCTAATATCTTGCACATAGACTTCACTCCCTTCCTGTCCTGCTTGAAATACCTTGCTCTTTTTGCAAGTGCATCATAATTCATATCATTTGGATTGGCACAGAAAAAATCATGCATCAGCCTGCCGATTTCATCATTGCCGCGGTATTTGCCGTTCACGTATATGATATGCGAACCATCGCCAAACAATACTTTTTCTTCTCCGACTGTGGCATATCTCTCCACTGTATAAATCGGCTGGTTTCCCTTCATCACGTCGTTTTCCGTGATAAATATGACATAGCTGTCGGGAATATCCTCCGTTTTTTCTCCTGACTTTAATATATGCGCGTCAAGCAGGCTGCTGTTGTGCCTTGCCCTCTTTGCGTCTGCCCCTTTATCATTGCGCTGGATTTCTATATTCATCTCCCTGTCGTCGGTATCAATGGCGTGTACGTCTAATATTGCCGAACGCCCGCGAAGATTTTTCAGGACTTCCTGCACGCGGATTGATTTGATTTTTATATTTTTTCCTAAAATAATCCTAAGTATCAGTTCTACGGCTTCAAAATTGTCTTCAAGGCATACCGTAAAAAAATCATCATCAATATACCGTAAGGACTTTAATCTCTCTAAATCTGCCGGATTTACTCCTTTTTGCTGTGTCTGTTTTTGCTGCGTATGTTTCTGCTGTAACTGCTCTGCTGTGTTCAAAAAACTGCCCCTTCCTTTGTCTTTTATTGTATCATCTTTCTATGGTTTTTGAAAGCTGAATGTTTTAAAAAATTTGTTATTTAAAAAATCTTTTTATTTCCCGTTGCTTAAACCTCGTTTCGCTCAAAAAGCTTGTATGATAATAGCATACTTTGTTATAAAAAGTAAATTCAAATGTAAAAATTAGAACAATTAAAATTTTATAAACATCACCTCGTTTCTTGTACCAAAAAGCTCTAACAGCACGATAAAACTCAGAACAAGAACAGACAGTAGAATAATGGAAAAACAAAGAGAGGAAGAGATTTAATAAAAATGCATATGAAAAACGATAATAATTGTGGTATTATGTTAATGAAACAATTCAAAGTTTGTAGGAGACAAATAAATAAATGAATGATATATTCAAAAAAATAAATGAGCTGCTTGAAAAGCCTTGCCATGTAATAGATTTTCTGCCGCAAAGAGTTCCGAATACTAGCAACGGACATTTCTTTGATGTTGAATATTATCTGCTCAGCAGCAAAAAGCTCCATGAAATGAAAAATAGATATGTCAATATTATACTAAAACTGATGTGCTACTACCGCACTTCTATTCTTTGGAACGGGTGGAATAATAATCCGAAACCAGCAGACATAGAAGCCGCTGTCAGTGAGATTATGGAAAATCATTCCGGGACACTAAATATTTTGTTTCCAGACGAAGATGTGCTGCTTGTCTTTGAATGGGACTGTTTAAATTTCGCTGTATATAATTTATCAGAAAGCATGAAAGAAATAGTGGAAAAAATAGCGTTATCAGAGGGTTTCTTCTGTTGGAGGGGAAGAGACTAAATTAGTGTTTGTGAGGTCTTCCCCGCCCGCCGATACTCCCTCGGCGGCACGCCCACATGCTTACGAAACAGCCTGCTGAAATACAGCGCATTATCATACCCCACAATTGCGGCAATCTCATTAATCGAATAATCTGTCGCCCTAAGCAGCTGCTTTGCATTGTCAAGGCGTATCTCCAATATATACTGCAATGGGCTCACCCCCATCTTTTCCTTAAATTTCCTGAAAAACCAGCTCACGCTCATTCCCCTGCTTTCTATATAATCCTCAATATTTATATTCTCCTGATAATGTTCATGAAAATATTCACACGCCAAATCAATCTCCACGGCAGAGGCGCTCCCGTCAATCAAATCCGTCTCATTCATGCAGCGCCCTATCCCCATAATAAGCTGCATAAATATCAAAGCCGCCGACTCCTCATAAAATTCCTTCTGCAGCTGCAGCTCTGATATTATCCTGCTAAACGCCTGTGAATAATCGGGATGATTTCCAGCCGAAATAATGTTGCCCCGCACATCAATTCCAAATCTCTTAAAAATCTCCTCCGCGCCAGCGCCCGTAAAATGAATCCAATACACATTCGGTCTGTCCGCGCCATAATATATGTATTTCTGAAACTCGCCAGGTCTGTACAAAACCATATTCCCCGATTCCACAATAGCCGGCTCATCACAGCCAAAATAAAAAAATCCCCTTCCCTCCGCAATATATATAAGCTGAAAGTCCGCCCTCCCGCAAGGTCTGCACGTCGAAGCTCCCGCAGCGTTTCAAGCCTGTATGTGCCGCAGCTGTTTATCACAATGGATTTATTTTTGTCCATATTTCCTTTCTGCTTATCATACGGCGAATCAGCATAATTTACGATATTTCCGACGACTTTATCCGTGGAATGGACACCTCAGCCGTGCTTTCAGTGGAAAACAGCGGCGCGGTATACTACAATTTTGACGGAGAAAAACAGGACGTTTTCCAGACATTAGCTGAATCAGGGGTAAATTACATCCGTCTGCGCGTATGGAACGATCCATATGATGCCGACGGAAACGGCTACGGCGGCGGTAACAACGACCTTCCGACAGCCATAGAGCTTGGGAAAAGAGCCACAAAGTACAAAATGAAGGTCTGCATTGATTTCCACTATTCTGATTTCTGGGCAGATCCCAAAAGACAGCACGCGCCGAAAGCCTGGGCGGGAATGAGCGTCAATGAAAAAGCTGACGCGCTTTACGCCTACACTATTGACAGCCTCACACATCAATGTGGAAGGTTTCTTATGAGGGCGAAACCAACCCTACTGATTTTTTTGAAAAGCCCGAAGACGCCCACTCAGGAAATTTATCGTTTCATTTCTTTTCCGAAGATTCTGATATGGAATTTTCAATAGAGCAGGCATTTACAGGGCTTGAAGCAGGGACATATTACCTTACAGCCTACTCACAGGGCGGTGATATGGACTCTGACGCCACATTTGAGCTGTACGCTATCACAGGCTCAAATGAGCAGACAGCACCATTCCAGCTCACGACATATACGGACTGGAAAAACCCCACGATTCCAGCAATTGAAGTCACAGACAGCTCACTTACAATCGGCGTGCGCATAAAGACAAATGCCAAAAGCTGGGGAACTGTTGATGATTTTGGATTGTATAAAGTTTCAGAATAATTTGGAATTTGCAAAAACATTTTCTGCTTTCACAAATACAAAGCAAACTCAAACAAGACAAATTTATAAAGTACATATTATTTGTTCACAAATACAATGATACCAGCACAAACTAAGTCAGACTGAAAATAAATACACGCTGTGCGCTTACCGGCAAAACGGCAGCCAGAAACGCACAGCGTGTATTTTTAATTACTTTTTCACTTCTCCATACATTATATTTAAATAGGCAATTCCAGTCTCATCTGCTCCGTAACCTCTATCTGCGATACGACCATGGTTTCCGGTTCCGCGCCCTTTAAGTGCTCCGCCTTGAGGTATTGTATTCCGCTTCTCAAGCTTGCGGCAACCAGATTTAATACATAGATATTGTCAAATCTGTTGTAAATAGACTCGCCGCCAAGCCCAGTAAGGCAGATTAGCTGCGTGTTGGTCTTCTTTGCCATATCCATGAGCGGCTTTAAAAGATGGGACGCATTAGTCTGCGCAAACGGATTGTCCATGATAAGCACTTTTCCCTCGTTTCTGTTGGCAAACAAGTCAGTGTCATCCCTGCGCATATAATACAACAGGCTTGACAAAATTACAAAGGCAGATAAAAATCCCTCCCCGCCCGAGTTTTTTGCCACTTCCGCCCATGTAATAAGATATTCCCGCTGTTCCTCGATTTTGTACAGCTTGACCTGTATATTGCCGATGCCAACCACAGCGTCATATATTTTTTCAGTCGTAAGCTTTGTGCCAAAATGCTCATGCGCGTTTTCGTTGCGTTCAAAAATTTCTATTCCTTCTTTGGTAACGACGTCAATCATGTCCGAAAGCCTCATGCGGTAGAGATTTTCGTTTTCTTCCCATTCGGGCAACTGCAGCCTCAGCATTTTGAGCGGATGCTCGCGGACTGTAATTGTTGAATTGCTGTCGATTTTTCCAAGGTTTGAATGTACCTCTTTGATGTAATCCTCCATCAATTCCACAATCTTTTCCTTTTCCTTCTCCACTATGGAAATGTCTACCTCCAGCTTTTCCATCAGATTGTCATAAGATTGTATCGTAGTATGCAGCTGGCGCAGCACTGCCGATGCGTCCTCTGTCAATTCCAGCATGGCTTCCAGCGGCTTCCTGTAAAAATCATCCGCAAAGGCTTCTACCCTTACAATCCGATTTAACACCCGCTCAATCTGCTCCCTTGCCTCATGACATTCCTCCGTAGCCGCCTTATAATCCCTAACCAGAATACCCTTCTTGCCGCGCAGTTGTTCGCGGTTCATTTCCTCAAAGGCTTCTTCCCACTCAACAGGATCTCTCAGCGGCAAATCGTTATATTCCGCAAGAGCTGTCAGATTTTCGTCGCAGCTTTGCAGGCGGATTGCGAAACTGTCGGACTCTCCCTGTAGCTGCTGCTGTCTGGATTGAAGCTTATTTTTTTCCGCTTCAAAATCTTTTTCCCGAATATCCTCCATAGGGAGCGGCGCTTCCTGCTTATATTCCGCCCTAATCTTTCCCAGACAGGTATCCATCTTGCTTTTCAGCACAGCAGCCTGCTTATCCTCCTCATTCCAGCATAATTTTTTCTCTTCCGCCTTTTCCTGCAAATCCTTTAATTCCGCTTCCGCTTCCTTTTCTTCCTTCCGGCTGTAACGAACCTGAACCCATGCCCGCGGCGCAAGCTTGTACTTATCTCGCAGCCTTTCGAGCTCTTTCTCCAATTCCTGATGATGCCTTAGCGCCTTTTGCTTATCAGTCTCCAATTTTTGAAGCTCCTGCGACATACTTGATGTAATCGCCTTAAATCTTGCTTCCTTTTCGTCTATATTCAGCTCGTCGAGCCCGGTATCCTGCTGCCGCGGCATTTCACTGTAATCAATATACAGCAGGGCGTGCGTGTTAAGCTCCTTTTCCTCCTGCACAAGACTGTCTTTATTTCTTTCCAAAATTCTAAGCTGCGCCCTTTGTTTTTCCAGTTGGCCGCTGAGCATGGTTTTCTTGTTTTCCTTAGCTTTTATGTCCTCCTCGCATTTTTTCAGCTCAAACATATCCTGCTCATAGGCTTCATAAGCTTTGCACAGCCTTTGAAAATCCTCTGTTTTCCGTTCTTTCGCAGCAATTTCCTTTTCAGATGACAAAATTTCTTTTTCCAGCCTGACCTTCTCATCTCTTGCCTGAGCAAGCGCTTCTAATGTTTTGCTTATCTCCTTACTAAGCTGCTCTGCCTGCTGCTTTAATTCGGTTAAAGCATCCTCGTTTTTGACATAGCGCTCCTTGCTTACCTTCTGATTTTTAATCGCTTCTTTCCGCTCGAAGTATTCCCTGTATTCGGCATCGCGTATTGCGGCGGCGTCCTTCCTTTGCCTTATCTTCTGCTCAGTCTCTTTGACGAGCGCCGCCAAGGCTTCCTCATTTAAAAGCTTTTCGTTAAAAAGCATATAAAAGCTGATATCAGGCAGCGTGATTATGCCATTTTTTGAAGCCTCATTATATTTTAATTCAAGCTTTTCGCGCCTGATTATCGGAATGGGATACGATGTATAAATATCACCTATATGCAATGAGAGCTTCTCCAGCTCCTTCTCGGACAAAATCAGTCCATATGGAAGAAACGGGTGGTTTTGGACAATTTCTCTGTTCTGCTGTTCCGAATATCCGTTTTTCCTTAGCCACTCCATGCCATATGTTACATGAATCCCTATGTTTTCCAACTCATGCTCCAATTCGCCGGGCAGCTCCAGCAGTTTGCCATTTATCAGCTTTTGATATTCCTTTTGAAACTCGTCCTCCTCTTTTTCTATGCTCCGTTTGAACTGTGCCGTCTCCTCCATTTTGCGCTCTGATGCCTTTATGATTTTATCCGTATCAAAGCGTTCTTCTCTGTCCATATCCAGATACTTCAAAATAACATCACGCACTTTTAATTCTTCTTCGTATTCTAAGCGAAGCTTCTCTTCCTGGGTCTGTTCCCATATTTTATTCTGATGTTCCCTTTTCTGCTCCTCCTGCTGCCGTTCCAGCCCTTTTATCTGCTCGCCCAAATCTTCTGCCTGCCTGCGCCGCCTGTTTTGCCTGCGAAGCTCTTCCTCTATTTCCTTTTTATAGGCTTCAGCCATAATTTCAAGGCTGCCCGCTTCATAGCTTCCTACGATATTGCGCGCAAGAGTTTCCCTATAATGCTTATTAAATATTTCCTCCTGCTCACTGTAGGCTTCAACGCGGCTTTTCAATGAGCCTTTTCTCAAAATATCCTCATATATTGCCGACTCAAGCTCGTTTATCCTGTCAGACCATGTGGCAATCTCCCTGCCCGCCTGCTCCGCTTTAGCATCCGTTTCCTTCTGCAACGCCGCGTTGGACAGTAGCTGCTCCTCATAATGACATTTCAGCATATATCCCAGAAGATTGCGCTCCGGCATTAAATCCTCGTTCTTCCTTTGGCAGACTTCAAGCGCCTGACAGACTTCGTCAAGCTCCGCCTTATGTTCGTCAAGCTTTTCCTGCTGCCTGGCACAGTCCAACAGAGCAAGCCTGTTTTCCATATCCTGACATTCACGCTCAAGCGCTTCCTGCTCCATTCCAATCATATCGCGATTGCTGATGTGAAAATACTGCTCCTCATTTATCTTATAATATTCGACCGACCATTTTTCATACTCAATCCGCTCCGCTTCTTTTCTGACGGCAGCTATCTGCGCTTCTACGCCGTCAAGCTTTTCCTGTGTGGAAGCCCTGAGCATATTCAATGCGTCTATGAATGCCGCGATTTTATTCTCCTGCCGCAGTTTTCTTTCCTCCGCCTCCTGATACTGCAAAGCCTTTCCCTCGATTTGGCTTCCTTCCTCCTTAAACAGCCTGATAGTGTCTCTGCGCTTGATTTTGGATTCATTATCCTTGTACTGAGCCGTATATTTTTCAGTGATTGCCTGAAACTCCTTTATCCTGTCCTTTTCTTTATTGAGCTTATCACCTACAGCTTTAAGAAACCATTTCTCCACAAGCCCTTTTTCATCGCGGCAGTTTGCAAACAGGTTGGATAAGCCGGATTCCTCCTTATTCACCTCTCTGATGATAGACTCCCATTCTTCATAATTAATCTGATATTCCCTCAGCCTGTCAAAATACTGCTTGGACTGAGCGTAATTTGACATATCATAATAATAAAATTTAAGGGAGGAATCCCGTCTGAAATCCTCAAACATCTGACGGCAGGCAGCAAAATTTTTCAGCACAATCTCCTTTTTGCCCTTCTCCACCACAGGCAGATTATGGATGTCCGTAAGGCACGCCTGCTTGTATTCGCTAATAATATTAATCATGTCCAAATTTTCCATATTACTGTCGTCAGTATTCTGGCTTCTGCGAACCATCATGCCCGTAAGCAGATATCCCGCGCCCTTATCCAGCACCCATTCCACCAAAATAAAAGTCGACTTAGGCGTCGTGAAATAGCTCTCGAAGGGGCGGTCCTTTGCATCACGATAACGCTTGTGGACAAAAAGCGACATGACCATCTGCACCAAAACCGATTTTCCGCCTCCATTGCGAAGCGAAAGCAGCGTACTCTCTCCATTTATATGAAATATATCGTCGCTCACCTTTATCGCGTTATTGTTGTAATTAAGGTTTATAAGCCGTATCGCATTGATTTTACTCATTGTCCGCCACCCCCAGCACGCGCCTGACTCTTTGATAATTGTTCTGGTTTAACAGATTCCAGTCCATAAAATTATCAAGCTTTTTAGTCGTCATAATCATCTCATCCTGCTCCACATATTCGATAAGCCCCTGCTTCTGCAGAAAAGTCAAAATCTGATGCAGAAATCCTTCCTTAGTAGTGCGCGCATGGGAACCTCTTTCATCCGAGCGCAGCGCCTCATAAGCCTCCATAATATCGGAAAAGGCAATCCCGCTGTCCTCGCCGCTGCCGTTTTCCTCCGCGTTTTTTGCCCCTTCCTTGAGACGGGTGGTGATACAGTTCTGCAGCTCACCTACGCGAATATACTCCCTGATTTTGCTGCTGCTTCCCTGACCGTCAAAAAATTCCACAAGCAGCGTCAGGATGACAAACTGCGACAAATAGTAGTCTTTATCCGTAGCATTTGATTTGCAGACGACTGCCTTTAACTGCGCCTTGGAAAATCCCAGAAAATTGTTTTCCTCTTTGGGAATAAGATAAATCACATTTCCGTACCGCTCAATCGTACTTCCTGCAATCCCGCCCTGTGACTTCACAAGATTCTGCACTGCCTCGCGCTCCGTATACGCCCTGTACAACAGGCTTTCTGATTCTTCGCAAAGCTCGTGATGCTCTAAAAGATAATAGAAAATCTCCTGACTTGCCTTGATATCATCTAATTCATATGCCATCTGCCGCCGCCCTCCCGCGTTATCCTGATAAGTACATTTGAGCACTTAATGTTCTTTCTCTCACCGTTTTCATCGGGCACATCCTCAAACACGACAGTGTCCCCGTCCTCCGTCCGATATGCCTGAACATATAAAATTCCCTCACTCCGGGGGGATTCCTCTATCAGATACAATATCATCTCATTTAGCTGAAACTCCATTGGCCCGTCCTGGATAAACTCGCTGCGTTCCTTCTTCAATGCCGCTATGTCGATTTCGCGGTTTTTAATCAGCTCCACCATTATTTCCTTAAAAATCTCGACATTTGGAATAAGCTGCGCCTTTTCCTCCGCGCTCTTTGATATCTTTTCTTTAATATCCTTTAAAGAAATCTCGCCCCGTTCATCCGCAGCCTCAAGCAGATATTTAAGGCTCAGCTCATACCGCTTCAGCTTCTCCTTTCGCAGCCTTTCCTGCTCCTTTTGCCACTGCTCCTCGCCAAAATCAATCTGCTCCGCGTAATCTTTTTCCTCTTTCTTTCTGACAGGCTTCTGCAGTTCAAAGGCTTTGTTGATATTATAGGTTTTTTCAACATCGCGGTTAAACAGCGGCCTTAAAAAATACTCTATGTTTTCCAGGCGCTTCGGGTTTTCGAGTATTTTATCATACAGCTCTGTCCGCAGCGAAAACCGTTTAATCAGCGACATCTGCGCCAATGCTTCCAGTTCCTTCGTATAGACTTCCTTTAAGTCAAAATGGCTGTTCAAAATGCGCTGGTGCTCATCAATCGTTCTGTTCAGATACATTTCTATTTCCCGCAGGTTGCCCAATTTTTCCTCGTCCTTTTCACCCAGGCGCCTGACATTGATATTTTCATCTTCCAGCGCTTTTTTCCTGCTCTGCACCATCTCGCGGTAATTTTGAAACTTCTGCTTGGTATCGCTGATTGTGTCAAGGTTTTCGAGCAGTATTTCTTCATAATTCTTTACCGAATAATTCAAGGCGTTGCGCCGTATCCTGCCCATAGCTTCTTGTATCTTTTGAAGCTGGTTGTGCATTAGGCTGAATACATTTTTAATCGCGTCCACAGCTTTGTCGTAGCTCTGCTTCTCGAGATGCATCTGAAAAATCATTTCGTGGATAGTCAGCTTCATATTATTTTCAATTTCAAGAGTGGACAGCAGCAGATTGTAGCCGTCATCCGTCAGATAGTAAGAAGTCCTTTTCAAGTCCTGCTCAGCATATACAACTCTATTGGCTACATAGCTGACATGCATGGTATCATAGGCATTTTGCTCGAAGTCGAAGCCGTCAAAATACATTGCCTTTCCCTCGTTGGATAAAACTGTATTCACAAGGAAATCACCGAGCTGGCGGCAGTCGTCGTATGTAAGATTCTTTTGAAAATGCTGTGAATTTAAGGTATCAATGCATGCGCCGATATCATCCATGGTGCAGTTTTCTTCTTTTAAGGACTGTTCCATGATGTACAGCATCACAGCAAAAATCAGATTAATCTGCTCGTCAGCCCTCATAAACCCGAACTGTTTCCATGTAGTTTTTTGGATGCTGTTTTGAATCAAAACCACATACAGACCCACATGCTTCATGCGCTTGGGAAAATTCTTTAAAAATTCATACTGCATTGTAGTACCTCATTTTAAAAATCCGAGATATTTAAAATCTCCTGTGGGATATATTCCTCGTTTTTCAAAATTTTCTTCATCTGCTCCGCCTGCAAATCGGAAAAATATGAGAAAAATTGTCCTGTAATATTCCTGTTCTGCTTCTCCTTGGTGTTTGGAAGCTTTTCTATATGTCGGGCTTTCGACAGCATCGCCTGATATGCCTGAACAAACGGATAAATTTTCCAATCCGCCTGAAACAGCGCCGCAAGGCTCTCATAAATGCCGATTCCCTCGTAATCCAAATCACCGAAATAATAGATTGTGTTATCCTGTGCCGTCATATACGGCTCCGCGCAGAGGCGAAAATCCTCAAAGGACTTCAAAATCCGCTTGCCCGCGCCATATATCAGCGTACCTGTCTGAATCCCAAAAATCCTGTCCCTGCCCGACAGCAGATGACGGCGCATGCTGTAAAATGTATCTTTATTTTCCAGGATAAGTAGGTTCTGCGGCGTCTCGCGCGTATGCGAACAATATGGCAATGGTTCCGCTGTCGCATATGTATTAAGAAAATCC
>X301_European_Hare__coassemble_918_pt1 | contig 37027 bp, 27 predicted proteins | sample X301_European_Hare__metabat2_low_PE_011 | metagenome-assembled genome bin X301_European_Hare
GACTTTCTTTTCTCTTAGAATTTTCAGGTCTGCATTACTGTTTATTTGTCAAGGTACTGCTGTTGTTTTATTTGACACAACTCATTTATCATATCACCATTCATTGCGTCTGTCAACAACTTTTTATTTTTTATTTTGTCTACCGAATAACGGTAGGTTTTTATATTAACATAGGTTATGCCTATTGTCAATACTTTTAATTTTTTTCATCTTATTAAGGCGAAAAAAAAGAATCTCAATATTTATAAGATACTTTTTTCACGTTAATAAATGAACGGAGAAGAAGGGATTCGAACCCTCGCGCCGGTCGCCCGACCTACACCCTTAGCAGGGGCGCCTCTTACAGCCTCTTGAGTACTTCTCCTCGGTACTGTATTGATCCTCTACCAATATTTCTATGGTGCGCCGTTTGACTTGACGCAAAAATTATTATACATAACAGTCAAATGATTGTCAATCCCTTTTTTCAAAACTTTTTAAACTTTTTAAATATTTTCGAGCTAGTCAATTATTTCTTTTACTGATGTTTCGTATAGATCATTTCCTTTGGAATCAATGACTACTATCGCGGGAAAATCCTCTACTTCAAGCTTTCGGATTGCCTCTGTGCCAAGGTCGTCGTAGGCTACTACCTCTGATGCGGTTATTGATTTTGACAGAAGCGCTCCTGCCCCTCCTATGGCTGCGAAATATACGGCTTTGTTTCGCACAATTGCGTCTTTTACATTCTGATTTCGTTTTCCCTTGCCTATCATTCCCTTTAAGCCCAAGTCGAGGAGTTTTGGCGCATACTTGTCCATACGGCTTGCAGTTGTAGGACCTGCGGAGCCGATTGGACGTCCTTCCCTTGCTGGAGACGGACCCATATAATATATGATATTTTGGCGCATTGATATAGGAAGTTCTTCATTTCTGCCAAGCGCCTCGTCCATTCTGAGGTGGGCGGCGTCCCGCGCTGTGTATATTGTGCCTGATATATATACATAATCTCCTGCTTTTAAATCGTTTATGGTTTCATCTGTGAGCGGAGCTTTGATGCGCTTATCCATTTTTATTTTCCCTTTCTGTTTTGGTGTATCGGTTTGTGGCGGTATGCTTTATATTGTCCTGACGGCGTGGCGGTTTACGTGGCAGCATATGTTTACGGCTACTGGAAGACCTGCTATGTGGGTGGGGTAGGTGTTTATGTTTACGGCTAATGCTGTGGTGGAGCCGCCCAAGCCTCCTGGACCTATGCCTGAATGATTTATTTTGTCGAGGAGTTCTTCTTCCATTTCTTTTATATATGGTATGGGAGAATGTTCGTTTATGGGGCGGGTGAGGGCTTGCTTTGCCATCAGCGCGCATTTTTCAAAGGTGCCGCCTATGCCTACTCCTACTACCATTGGGGGGCAGGCGTTGGAACCTGCGTCTTTTACGGCTGTGATGACAGCGTTTTTTACGCCTTCTATGCCATCGGCGGGCTTTAGCATGAATACGCGGCTCATATTTTCACTTCCAAAACCTTTGGTAGCTGCGGTTATTTTTACTTTGTCGCCTTCTGTTATGTCGTAATGGACAATGGCGGGGGTGTTATCCTTGGTATTTTCACGCAGCAGAGGATCTTTTACTACTGATTTGCGAAGATACCCTTCTGTGTAGCCCTGACGGACTCCTTCGTTTATTGCGTCGAAAAGGCTGCCGCCTTCAAAATGCACGTCCTGTCCTACTTCCATAAAAATCACTGCCATTCCTGTGTCCTGACAGATTGGAATCATGTCCTCGCCTGCTATTTTGAGATTCTCCTGAAGCTGGCAGAGGATTTGCCTGCCGAGGGGGCTTTTTTCTGTGTCTGTTGCCTTTTTTAAGGCGTCTTCCATATCGGGCGTCAGGTAATGATTTGCCTCTATGCACATTTCCTTTATGTTTTTTGTAATTTCTGCGACGTTTATGGTTCTCATTTATTTTGTCCTTTCGTTATTTTGACATTATTATATCGGCGAACTCTGCCTGCGCGGCTTTTGCCAAATCCTGCGGGGAAAGCTCAAGCTGAGTGCCTATTCTGCCGCCGCTTACTATTATTTTTTCCAAGGACTGCGCGCTTTGCTCTATGCGGGTGGGATAGGACTTTTTCATTCCTATTGCTGTGCAGCCGCCTCTGATATAGCCTGTGACGGCGTTTATGTCCTTTACGTGAAGCATTGAGACGGATTTTTCGGAGACGGATTTCGCGGCTTTTTTCAGGTCAAGTTCTTCGGCTATGGGGATTACAAAGACATAATAATTTCTGCTGCTGCCCTGTGTTACGAGCGTCTTGTACACTTTTTCGTGGGGAAGCTTAAGCATGTCCGCAATCTGTATGCCGTCTATAAATTCGTCACATTCGTAGGTATGGGTTATATATGGGATTTTTTGTGTGTCCAGTATGCGCATTGCGTTTGTTTTGATTTCCTTTTGTTTTGCCACGTCTTTGATGCTCCTTTTTGTCTGATTGTTTTTTATTATAGCAAGGCTTGGCGGATAATTCAACCTGTTTTGGATGTGGCTTTTGTGAAGCCCCATGAGTTCCAAATCCAGCAGCTTGTGTTTCCTGATAAATCGGTTAAAAGCAGGCGGTCAGTCACGGTCATGGCTGATACGTCCTGTCCGATATATGATGACATCCATTTGGGCTTGATTTCGCCCGCGTTTAGGGAATAGATAAATATGTGCTGCGACCACTGCTTTTCGTCTTTTTTTATCCAAAACGGCCTGTTTTCGCCAAAGCGCCCTGCTTTCCAGCAGAGAAGTATCAGCTCGTCACTGCCGTCTTTGTCTATGTCGGCAAAAGCGGCTGACTGTACTTTTATGTTTGAGGGTGAGGTCCATATGACATTTGTGTCATAATTCAGTGTGACCTTTTTGCGCTTTAACGTTGCTTGGTATTCGTGTGACGTGTCTGATAAGGCTGAATTTTCCCAATTAATCCAGAGCGGCAGAAGGCAGCCGCCGTTCCAGAGCAGGTATAATATTCCTGAAACGGCGACTGCTGTTATAAACAGTGTTATTGCGGCTGATATTATTTTTTTGCGTTTATTCCCATTCATATTTAAATCTGTAGCTTTCTGTCCAGCTGGGCTTTTGAATTGACGAGTCAGTTGAATAGCTGCCGTCTTCTCCAGGATTTATTCCCATCATCTGACGCCATTTTGAGTCTGTCAGTCTGTCGTCCATAGGCCATGCAAACTGATAGAAGGAGTACACGCTGCCTCTGGCGATTTTGAGCTTGCCGTCTACCTTCACTATTACATATATATATGAAGGGTTGTCTGTGGCGACTTCAAGGACTTCTCCGCTGTCGGGGTTTGTCGCAATATCCACGACTATCGCGGCGGGACATTCCTGTGTGTACACGTATTCTCCGCCAGTCTGGTCTTTTACGGTTTCTGTCCAGAAGTGCTCTATGCTGCCGCCGTATGACTTGATAAATTCATACTCGTCGTCTGTAAGGTTCTCCTCCTGAAGCTCTTTTTTGGAAATTTCAAGGAGCATGTCAGCCATTTGTGACAGTAGTGTCAGATTTTCTTCGTCAGCCTGTGACAAAATATTATATGCCTTTAACCCCGATAAGGTTTTGTCCGAGAGCTCGGCAAAGCGGGCGTAAACCAAAGGCTCGGGCTCGACATAGCCTCTGTCGTCAGGCTCCTGCTCCCATCCGCCGCCGCCCATTTCGGCTATTATCTGCTTTGAGTACAGGACTGTATCGTGCTTTAGCTCGGCAAAGCTGCCTGCGAAGCACTCCAAATCCTTTTTCAGCCATTCCTCGCTTTGCATAAACATTGGATAGCCTTCGCCTTTTGGCTCGAGCAGCGGGCGCAAGGTGTCAAGCCAGTATGAATAAAGGCTTGCCGACCATAGTTCGGTGTTGCCGCCTGCAAAGTATGTTTTGAGCTTGTCCATATTCTCAGAATAATTTTGATAGTCGGCGGCTCCGTTTTCATTCAGGATATTGAGCGCTGTGCTGCTGCCAAGAGCGGCGGGCACGTCAAGAGTGTCGGGAAACATCCGCTTTTCGCCTTGGCTGTTTTCTGCTACTTCGCTGTATATGAGACGCTGCATAATCGCCGCGTCGATTGTGAAACGCTGTCCCATAAAGCGGAAGCCTCTGACTATGTTGTCTTCGCCTTGTCCTATTGGTATTGAATTTATATGCGGAAGCGGGAGGGCTGCAGTTTGTTTGTGGAAACGCTCAAATGCCTTGTCGTCTGAAATGAGCGTGTCTACTGTGGCGTCTTTGCCATATGCGTCCTCCAATGCCTGCATATATTCATTTACGCCTAAATCGTCGCTTGCTCCTGCAAAAAATGAGGTGGTTTCATAAATGGCCTTCCACAAATCGTATGATGCCTTGTCTTCCGAAAGCATCATCGCTGTCAGGCAGGCGCATTTGTCCATTTCTTCGTCTTCCTGCCTGAAATGTATTCTGCCGTACCACATCATTGCCTTGAAATATTGTTCAAGCTGCCTGTCGCCCTCGTAATAGCCGCGCGGAATGTATTGCGTGTAGTCCTCAAAATCGCCTGTTATGAGGGATTCTTTTATGCCCTCGTGCGCATTTATGCTGTCAAGCTCGGCTGTGACTATGTCCTGCGCTCCCTCGTATATCTCCGCGCTGTCGTCGAGGAGTTTCAGCGCTACGTTGAAAAAGGCGGCATCTTTTTGGGCGGCGTTTTCCCATTGGGTGCCTTTTAGCTTTTCGCAGGCTTTTATGCTGTTGTCAAGCATTTGGCTGCTTAATTGCTTTAAGCTGTCTGCGAGGTAATTTTTCTCTGTGTTTTTCATCAGGTAGCTGAAATACAAGTGGTATGTGTGCATTAAGGAATCGACTGTTATAAAGCTTGCAAGCTGGTCGTAGCGGTTCTGCTCATATACCTCAAAAAACTCATTGCTTTGACTGCATACCATAAAGCTGTTTTGGGCAAGCAGCTCCTTTTGGCTGTCGCCAAGATATTCGTACTGCCATAGGTTGTCTATGTTGCTTAGGTCTGGCTCTACTGTGTATGGCGTTATGCTGGGATTGACATTTGTGTCTCTGATGTCTATGGTTGAGTTGTCGGTAAATGATGTTTTGTATAGGGCTTGTGTTTGAGCGGATTCCTGCTGCTCTTGGTGCTCGGGCGCTGTGGCATTGTCTGATTTTGAGTCCGATTGAGTGGAGTTGATTTGGATTTGCGGCAGAGTTTGGTTTTCCTCCAGCCGAATGCCGCAATAGCACAGTGTGCTTACTATCAGGCTGATTAATGTAAGAGTTTTGGCTGTTTTTTTCATCATAAAAATTTAACCTTTCTTGATTTTTATATGGATAATGGCAGAACGCGGTCTAAGCACTCCAAATTTGTACTAAAATGTCTTTTTCTATCAAGTATTTGCAAAAATCTGCCTGACAAGTCCGGATTATGAGGCAACTGACTATTTTTTATATTTTATCATAAGTGTGCTTGTTTTTAAAGCAGAATCGTAATGTGTATTTTTATATTATAACATGAATTTCTTTAAGCTTTTTCTAATGGAGCGCTTTTGCAGGATGATATATTTGTTTGTTCATACTGCATAATGACTTGTTGGGCCGTGAATAGTGGAGTATAATACAGTAAAAGCGAGCGGGAGCGGCTTCTGCGGACAGAGGCTTGATATACGAGTGATAGGGGGATTAATGCGCTTATGAAAAAATGTTTAAGGCTTTGGGTGGCTGTGTTTGCGGCTGTGGCGGCTGTATGCGCCTGCGGGGCGGACAGGGTGAATTTTTCAATGAAGGCTGCGATGACGCCTTTTGATAAAACGGTGCAATGGGCGTATGAAAAATATGCGCGGGAAAAAGTCGCGGACATTGCGGAATATGCGCGAAGGGCGGGGCATACCAAGGTGCGCGGGATTTATGTGACAGGTCCTATTGCGGGGAGCGCTTCTATGGATAAGCTGATTGAGCTTGTTGATGAAACAGAGCTTAACGCTATGGTTATTGACATCAAAAATGATGAGGGAATTATTACATATGACGCTGAAATTGACAGAGCCCGTGAGCTTGGCGCGTGCGTGCGCTATATTCCCGATATAGAGGGGCTTATGGACAGGCTTAAGGAGCATAATATTTACACTATTGCGCGGATTGTGTGCTTTAAGGACTCTTTTCTTGCATCCGTGCCTGAATATGGGCTGAAAAAATCTGACGGCTCGCCTGTTACTGACGCAAACGGCGCTGCCTTTGTCAATCCGTATAACCGTGAGGTTTGGGAATATATAGCCGATGCGGCACAGGAGGCTGCCGAACTGGGTTTTGATGAAATACAGTTTGATTATGTGCGTTTTCCTGTGGGGAAGGAAGCGGCTGATGCTGATTATGGGGTGGATATATCGGACTATACAAAGGAGCAGGCGATAACGGATTTTCTCCAGTATGTTTCAGAGCGTCTGCGCGATTCAGACATACTGCTTGGGGCAGACGTGTTTGGCACTATTATCGGCAGCAGGGTTGACACTGAACAGGTGGGGCAGAATTACCATACGCTTGGGAAAACTGTGGATATTTTAAGCCCGATGATTTATCCCTCGCATTACGGGGCGGGAGTATTCGGATTTGATGTTCCTGACGCGCATCCTTACGGGACTGTGCTTGCCGCTTTGAATGGCTCGAACAGTGAATTGGCGGATATACCTTTGCTGGAGCGCGCTGTCGTGCGGCCATGGCTGCAGGCGTTTACGGCGACTTGGGTTGACGGGCATATAACCTATGACGGCGACGCGATAAGGGAGCAGATAAACGCTGTGTATGACGCGGGATATGAGGAGTGGATATTGTGGAATGCCTCGAATCGGTACTCATATGATGGGCTTTTGCTGGAAAACGGCTGATACTTTTTAGGAAGCGATAGCAAATGAAACTCCCCACTGCAGAGCTGCGGAAAATTTACCCTGATGAGAGATTAAATCAGCCTCTAATTCGACGAAAAATCATTATCCCACGGATTTTTTGCCGAATTTAGAGGCTGTATTTAAAAGCTGTGTATCTGTTCTTAGCTTATCACAAACCAAACCACCGCCGCCGAGATCATTATCTGAATTATAGCAAACTTGAATACTGTCTGCGCGTTTGACCATTTGCGGTTTTTGCGGACATGGTCGTGGAGAGGGGTTCTTACTTTGGTGAGGATTTTTATTTTGAGAAAGCGGAGGAGGGCTACCTTTACAAGCCCTATGCCGCCGTCTACCATGAGCACAAAGGCTACGGGCACGTAGAGGAAGGGGCTTCCTGTCTTCATAATGGCTATCGCTATGAACAAGCCTATCGCGCGCGAGCCCGCGTCGCCCATCATAAGGCAGCTGGGCGTGGCGTTAAACCATAGATAGCCCAGTATGCACGCTATAAACAGCAAAATTAGATATGAAAAATCTGATGCCGTGTCCCAAGAGGTCATTATTAAGTATATTGTCGCGAGGGTGATTGTCGCAAGCGTGCCTGAAAGCCCGTCTACGCCGTCGGCACAATTTGTCACGTTTATGGACGCCCATACCAGAATGACTGCGAGCACTCCGTAAACTAGCGGGTGCATGTGGATTGTGGCGCCTGTGAGCGCTATATATACGTCGCTGCCGTTGAAGTTGACTACCGTGATGGCTGTCATTATGGCGATTACTAAGTCGAGGAGACCTTTTCGCAGCTCGCCCCATGAAACCTTGGCGCAATCGTCGAGAAAGCCTGTCATCATTGCGGCTACGGTGAGAATGAGGTATATAATCATTTCTCTTTCAAGATTGCCGAATATCAGCGCGGCGACGACAAACACCAAAATAAATATAAAGCCTGCGCCGCGGGGTTTACCTGCGGAAAGGATGCCGTCGTGGGCGTAGGCGCGTCCGTGGTCGCGCGGGAGCTTGTTTATGCTGGTGCCAAGCAGCAGGCAGGTGGCAATGTATGCGAAGGCTACTCCCAGAAAGCCCAATATGCTGTAATCTGAAACGCTCAGATAGTTGTTAATCATTTTCTCCACTCTCCTTTTATTTTTAATTTAACCCGTAATTGTAATATGGGTTAGAACTGGCTTTGGTACAGGTTTGCGTAGAAGCCGTTTTCCTTTGAGATAAGCTCGTCGTGGCTGCCCTGCTCTATGATGTTGCCGTCTTTCATAACAAGGATTATGTCAGCCTCTCTTATGGTGGAAAGCCTGTGGGCTACGATAAAGCTTGTTCTCCCTTTCATCATAGTATTAAATGCCTGCGATATTTTTATTTCGGTGCGCGTGTCTATTGATGAGGTTGCCTCGTCAAGTATCAGCATGGGGGGAAGGCAGAGCATTACCCGCGTGATGCACAGGAGCTGCTTTTGTCCCTGTGAGAGACTGCCGCCGTCTTCTGTGATTACAGTATCATAACCCATTGGCAGGCGCTTTATGAAGCTGTGAGCGTGCGCGGCGCGGGCGGCGGCTATTACTTCGTCGTCGGTGGCGTCGGGCTTGCCCATTACTATATTTTCGCGGATTGTGCCTGCGTGCAGCCATGTCTCCTGCAAAACCATGCCAAAGCTGTCGCGAAGGCTTTTGCGGGTAAGGTTTCTTATGTCGGTGCCATCTATTTTGATGCTGCCACTGTTTACGTCGTAAAAACGCATCAGGAGATTTATGACTGTGGTTTTGCCGCAGCCTGTAGGCCCTACAATGGCTACGCGCTGCCCTTTTTTCACGTTGAGGTTAAAGTTTTGTATGAGCTTCTGCTCGGGATTGTATGAGAAGCTTACGTTGTCCATATTTACCGCGCCCTGCGTGTCAGCGAGGGTAACGGCATCGGGACTGTCGGGGATTTGAGGCTCCTCCTCTATAAATTCAAATACCCTGCCTGCGCAAGCAAGCGCGGTCTGCAGCTCGGTTATTACACCCGATATTTCATTGAAGGGCTTTGTGTACTGGTTGGCGTAGCTCAAAAAGCTTGTGAGCTGTCCTACGCTTATGCGGCCTGTTATCGCAAAAAACGCGCCCATTATGCCTACTCCCGCATATACAAGGCTGTTTACAAAGCGCGTGCAGGGGTTTGTGAGTGAGGAGAAAAATATTGCTTTTACGCTTGCTTTTTGGAGCCGCCCGTTGATTTCATCAAACTGCCCTATCACCTTTTTTTCACGCCCAAAGGCTTTTACTACCTTTTGGTTGTCTATTATTTCATTTATGAGGGCGGTCTGCTCGCCTCTTGTTTCTGACTGGAGCTTTGACATATTGAAGGTTCTTTTGGCTATGAAGCCTGCTATAAAAAATGACAGTGGTGTCAGTATTACTACAACTATTGTCGTGGAAACATTGATTGACAGCATAAAAAGCAATGTGCCGACTATAGTGACTACGCCTGTAAAAAGCTGGGTGAAGCCTAAAAGCAGGCCGTCGGAGAACTGGTCTACGTCAGCTATTATGCGGCTTACTATGTCGCCGTGGGAATGGCTGTCAATGTATTTGAGCGGAAGGATTTCAAGCTTTTCAAACGCCTCCTGCCGCACGTCACGCACTACCTGATAGGCGATTTTGTTGTTGCTGGTATTCATAAGCCACTGGACTACGGCTGTTATCAGTATTATTACCGCCATTGTTTTGAGGATTTCAAACAATCCCGCAAAATCGACATTGCCTGCGCATACTATACAGTCTACCGCTTTGCCTGTCAAAATCGGGATATATAAGGTCAGCGCTACGGAGGCTGCCGCCATTATAATTGAAAACAGCAGGTAAAATTTATATTTCCCTATATGAAATAATACTGTTTTTATTATATTTTTATTCGTATCTGTGCCCTGCTTAATACCATTTATTCCTTTTTTTTGCATTTTTATCTCCATTTAATAACATTTATGCGGCGGCTGGGGACTGCCATAAGGAAAGCTTAGGCTGTGGTTTGCGCTGCCTTAGGGTTTATTAATGTTTTCGCCTGTTTGTCGTCTTTGTATTGGGAATAATATATTTCCTGATATATCTCATTATTTTCAAGCAATTCGGCGTGCGTGCCGATGCCTGCGATGTGTCCGTCGTCCATTACCACTATTTTATCGGCGTGCTGTATCGACGAGGTGCGCTGTGACACGATTATTACTGTCAGGTCGTCGCGCATCTGGCGCAGCGCTGCCCTTAGTCTTGCGTCCGTGGCATAGTCCAGTGCCGATGCGCTGTCGTCAAGTATCAGTATGTCAGGGTTGCGCACTATCGCGCGCGCTATCGTAAGGCGCTGGCGCTGACCGCCTGAAAGGTTTTTGCCGCCCTGCGCTATCATAAAATCAAGTCTGCCCTCTTTTTCGTCCACAAATTCTTTTGACTGTGAGATGCTGAGGGCGTTTTCAATATCGTCTGGCGAGGCGTTTTCATTGCCCCATAGGAGGTTTTCCTTTATCGTGCCTTTAAACAACACTGCCTTTTGGGGAACTACGCCAATCTTTTGTCTTAGCGCCTGCGTGTCGTATTCTTTTATATTTTTGCCATTTATAAGGACACTGCCTGATGTCGCGTCGTAAAAGCGCGGAATTAGGTTTACAAGAGATGTTTTGCCTGAGCCTGTGCCGCCGATTATTCCGACTGTCTCGCCTCTTTTTATTGAAAAATCTATGTCCGTGAGCGACTCCTCACTGCTTTGGCTGTAGGTAAGTCCTGTGTGCTCAAATTTTATTATGTCGGTTTCTGGCTGGTTTTTGACATTCGTGTCACTTTGTAAGGGTTTTTGAGTGCCGTCTGGCATACTTGGGGTTATTGCAAATACTCCCTCAACGCGCTTTGCGCAGGCAAGCGCCTTGGTGAGCTGTATTATGAGGTTTGCAAGCTTGACAAGCTCTACTAATATCTGCGACATATAGTTTACGAGGGCGACTACTTCTCCCTGTGTGATTATGCCGCTGTCAACCCTTATGGCGCCTGTTTGCAGGAGTACGACGAGGGCTATATTTACGATTATATATGTCACGGGGTTCATTGCCGCCGAGATTTTTCCCACAAATACCTGTAAATCCAGCAGGGTTTGATTTTCCTCCGTAAACGCGGATATTTCCTTGTCCTCGTTGCAGAAGGCGCGGATTACGCGGACTCCTGAGAGATTTTCGCGTGTCCTGCCAAGTATTTTGTCGAGCGCGGACTGTACCTTTTTGTAAAGCGGTATGCTTGCTATCATAATGCCGAACACGACTATGGCAAGAAGCGGTATTGTGACTGCGAATATCAGGGCGGCTTTTGCGTCTACCGTGAATGCCATTATCATCGCGCCAAAGACTATGAAGGGAGAGCGCAGAAGCAGGCGGAGCGTGAGGTTTACGCCGTTCTGGAGCTGGTTGACGTCGCTTGTCATGCGCGTGATAAGCGTGTTGGTGCCGATTGTGTCAAGCTCTGTGTAGGACAGCTCCTGTATGTGCGAAAACAGCGCGTTTCTGAGCTTGGTCGCAAAGCCGACCGCCGCCTTGGCGCTGAAATACTGCGCTGTGACGGCGCTTATAAGCCCTACTGAGGCTAAGAGGAGCAGGATTGCGCCCATTTTGAAAATATATGGGGTGTCGCTGTCTGCTATGCCTTTGTCGATTATGGCTGCCATTACGAGGGGCACCATAAGCTCAAAGGAGGCTTCGAGCATTTTGAATAATGGCGCGAGTATGCTTTCTTTTTTATAGTCTTTTATATATTTTAGTAAGCTTTTCATTTGGGCGGGAGTCCTCTCTTTGTTTTTTGGGCGTGTCTGCTGTTTTATATTGTTGACAGAATATGATTTTTTAATTTCGCTTTTCCAGTAAATTCCTTTGTATTTTAATATATCATTATTGCTGCGGCATTGCAAGGAGGTTGAGAACGTAAAATATTAGATTTGCCCATTAAGTGAAAAATAAGTAGTGTTCAGCCAAAAAGCGTGGTATAATAAGCTGAATATTTTATTTTTATCAAAACAGACAGCGCCAAAAACGGGGGAAATGATGAACGAGAAAGCATTACGCATACTTGAATATAACAAAATAATAAATCTTCTTACGGAAAAAGCAGGCTCAGAATCGGGAAAGCGCCTTTGCGAAAGGCTTGTCCCTATGACTGAGCTTTCAGCCATAGAGGAGGCGCAGGCTAACACTGCTGACGCCTTTACGCGGCTTGTAAAGGACGGGCGCATAAGCTTTGGGGGAAATAAGGACATCAGCCGAAGCGTCAAGTCGCTTGAAATCGGAAGCTCACTGTCCGCAATTGAGCTTTTGAAAATCGCCGCCTCGCTGGAGTGCGCGTCAAAGGCAAAGGCTTACTCGCGCACGGAGCATGACGAGGAGACTATTGACACCCTGCAGGCATATTTTGAAGGGCTTGAGCCGCTCACTCCTCTGCAGAACGAAATAAACCGCTGCATAATTTCCGAGGAGGAAATCGCTGACGACGCAAGCCCTGCGTTAAAGCACATCAGGCGCAGCATAAGTCTTACAAACGATAAGATACACTCGCAGCTCACAAACATGGTAAACGGAAGCTGCCGCACATACCTGCAGGACGCGGTAATCACAATGCGCAACAACCGATACTGTATTCCCGTAAAATCCGAGCATAAAGGCGACGTGCCCGGCATGGTGCATGACCAGTCCGCGACAGGCTCCACGCTTTTCATCGAGCCCGCCGCCGTGGTGGAGCTTAACAACCGCCTAAAGGAGCTTGCTGCCGAGGAAAAAGAGGAAATCGAGCGTATTTTCGCGGAGCTAAGCGCCGCTGCGGGAGAGCATGCCGAAGAACTTATGAACAATTACAGACTGCTTACAAAGCTTGACTTTATCTTCGCCAAGGCGGGGCTTGCGATTGACATGAATGCGTCACGCCCTGTTTTCAACGACCGCCGTTATATAAACATACGCAAGGGCAGGCATCCGCTCCTTGACAAAAAGCGCGTCGTGCCGATAGACATACGGCTTGGTGACGAGTTTGATCTGCTTATCGTGACTGGACCGAATACGGGCGGGAAAACCGTGTCCTTAAAGACCGTCGGGCTTTTTTCGCTTATGGGACAGGCGGGGCTGCACATTCCTGCGCTTGACCGCTCGGAGCTTGGCGTTTTCAATGAGGTTTATGCGGATATCGGCGACGAGCAGAGCATAGAGCAGAACTTGTCCACATTTTCGGCGCATATGACAAACACTATTTCCATATTGAATAATGCCAGCGAAAATTCGCTGTGCATTTTTGACGAGCTTGGCGCGGGGACTGATCCTACAGAGGGCGCGGCGCTTGCGATTGCGATTTTAAAGCATCTCCACGACAAGGGCATACGGACAATGGCGACTACGCATTACAGCGAGTTAAAGGTCTTTGCACTGACTACGCCTTATGTCGAAAACGCCTGCTGCGAATTTGACGTAGAAACGCTTCGACCGACCTATCGGCTTTTAATCGGAATTCCTGGCAAGAGCAATGCCTTCGCCATTTCCGCAAAGCTTGGGCTTTCAGAGGAAATCATCAATTCTGCGAGGGAGCATATCAGCGAGGAGGAGGAAAGCTTTGAGGATTTGCTCGCCGATTTGGAGACAAGCCGCAAAACCATAGAAAATGAGCGGAACGAGATACAAAGCTACAAGGAGGAAATAAGCTCGCTCAAGGCAAAGCTTGAGCAGAAGCAGGAAAGGCTTGACGCGCAGAAGGACAAAATCCTGCGCGAGGCAAACGAGGAGGCGCGCAAAATACTGCAGGAGGCAAAAGATGTCGCAGACGAAACAATACGCGATTTCCAGAAGGTCAATTTAAACCACGCCTCGGCAAGCGATTTGGAAAAGAAGCGCACAAAGGTACGCGATAAGATAAGCGAAAAGGACAAAAAGCTATACGCTGCGCAAAACCAGCCCACGCACAAGCTGCTAAAGCCAAACCAGATAAAGCTTGGCGATATGGTAAAGGTGGTGTCAATGGGCTTAAAGGGCACGGTTTCCTCAAAGCCTGACGCCAAGGGCGATTTATTTGTACAGTGCGGGATTATCCGCTCACGCGTCAATATCAGCGATTTGGTGCTTTTGAAGGAGGAAGACGCGCCAAACGTTTCAAAGTACAAGAAGGAATACAGTTCAGGCTCTGCCAGCGGGCATATCGGCATGGCAAAGACCTCCGCGTTTTCCATGGAAATAAATTTGATTGGAAAGACTGTTGACGAGGCAATTTCCGAGCTTGACAAATATCTTGATGACGCGTATCTTTCGCATGCGCCGAGCGTACGCATTGTACACGGCAAGGGCACGGGTGCCTTGCGGCAGGCGGTGCAGCAGCATTTAAAACGCGTTTCCTATGTAAAGAATTTTCATCCGGGTGAATACGGCGAGGGTGACGCGGGCGTGACAATATGTGAATTTAAGTAACCGCAGACGCACGAAATGCTTAATTTGATGACTAGACCACTTTTTATAACTGCTAAACAAATATTGGAATAGAGGGATTTTTTATATGGCGAACAAACAGAAAATTTTGATTGTTGATGATGATGAAAATATTGCGGAGCTTATCTCGCTGTACATGACTAAGGAATGTTTTGAGACGAAAATCGTCTATGACGGCGAATCCGCGCTGAAGGAGGCGGCTGCATTTTCACCCGATTTGATTCTGCTGGATCTTATGCTGCCCGGCATTGACGGCTATCAGGTCTGCCGCGAGGTACGCCAGAAATCGCAGACGCCGATTATCATGCTTTCCGCAAAAGGCGAGGTTTTTGACAAGGTGCTGGGGCTGGAGCTTGGAGCTGATGACTATATTGAAAAGCCATTTGACACAAAGGAGCTTGTCGCGCGCGTAAAGGCTGTGCTGCGCCGCTATAAGACTGCGCCCGCGGAGCCTAAAACGGCTGCCGCAAAGGAGGTTAGCTACCCGAACCTTACGATTAATCTGACAAATTATTCCGTAATCTACAACGGCAAAAATATTGATATGCCGCCAAAGGAGCTTGAACTGCTGTATTTTCTTGCTTCCTCGCCAAACCATGTGTACACGCGCGAGCAGCTGCTTGACCAGATTTGGGGGTATGAATATATTGGGGACACGCGCACTGTAGATGTGCATATTAAGCGCCTGCGCGAGAAAATCAAAGACCATGATACATGGCGGATTGCTACTATATGGAGTGTGGGGTATAAGTTTGAGGTCAAAGCATGAAAAGATTTTCTAATGCTCACACCAATGGGTGTTTCGCAAAGAAAATCTAATTTCATGCCGAAGAACGCAAAGGGCGGCGTTCTTCCCGCTTTATCTGTGTCGGCAATTACCGCCTAAAGGTTTCTCAATGTTTATATAGACGCAAAATGATTACTTATGGGGTTTTGTGATGAAAAGGACACTTTATCTGAAATTTGTTTTAGCTTATCTTATTTTTGCTTTTTTCAGCTTTGTTGTGGTGGCTACTTTTACTTCTAGCATGACGCTGGAGCAGCTGAAACGCGAGAGGGCTGATGCTTTGTATAGGGAGGCTACGCTTATTTCCAATTCTTACGCTGCGGATTTGTATAACAGCGAGATAACTTTGGAGTCTGTGTGGCGGCAGATTGAAGCTATAGGGACATTTCTTGATGCCTCGATTTGGATTATTAATCCGTCGGGGCTTGTGGTGCTTGATTCGGATGCCGCCCCTGATATTGAAAATCCTACTACAATCCCTAATTTCACGCCTGCGATAACAGGCAGCTCGTTTTACACGGTGGGGAATTTTTTCGGAATGTTTGATGAGGATATGATTTCCGCTTTTGCGCCAATCACTTCACAGTACAAGATCAAGGGGTATGTGGTAATACATGGCTCAATGGCAAAGCTGCAAAGCTCGTGCAATACCCTGCTCAATATTTCGTACCTTACAATGGTGATTTTGTTTCTGCTCTCGCTCATAATACTCCTTTTTTTCACTGAAATGGTATATGTGCCGCTGCGCAAAATCACGCGCGCTACAGAACAGTATGCGATAGGCAATTTCAGGTATGAGTTTCAGGTGGACAGCGAAGATGAGATCGGCTATCTCGCAGCCTCCCTTGCATATATGGCAAGCGAGGTCGCCAAAAGCGAGGACAACCAAAAGCGTCTTGTGGCTAACATTTCGCACGATTTCCGCTCGCCGCTCACGTCGATGCGCGGTTATCTGGAGGCAATGCTTGACGGCACGATACCGCCTGAGCTGCACGAAAAATATATTGGAGTGGTGCTGAATGAAACTGACAGGCTGACAAAGCTCACAAACTCCCTGCTCACGCTCAACAACTTAAACACAAACGGAATGATTTTGGAGCGCACGGATTTTGACATCAATCAGGTGATAAAAAACACGGCAGCGTCTTTTGAGGGAACGTGCCGTGAGAAATATATTTCCATAGAGCTTGTGCTTACCGGGGAAAAGATGTTTGTAAACGCCGATATGGTAAAAATTCAGCAGGTGCTTTACAATCTGGTGGACAACGCGATAAAATTCAGCCACAAAAATTCTTCCATTAAAATTGAAACGATTGAAAAATCAAGTAAGCTGCTTGTGTCGGTAAAGGATAATGGTATTGGCATACCCAAAGACAGCATCAAGCTTATTTGGGACCGCTTTTATAAGACTGATTTGTCGCGCGGAAAGGACAAGCGCGGCACGGGGCTGGGGCTTTCGATTACGAAGGAGATTATTCGCTCGCATAATGAAAATATTAATGTTATCAGTACGGAAGGGGTTGGCACTGAGTTTATTTTTACGCTTGAAAAGAGTAAGGGCGAGGATTAAAGCTCTCGCCCAGTTGCTATCCGTAAAATCATTCATATTCATTCAACTGCTCTAATTTACATCCAAGGTTTTCTATCAGTTTTGCCTCTAAATGAATTTTCAGATATTCATAGCCTTGCTTCATCAGAGTACAGATCAGCTCTTTTTCAAACTCTGCCCACTCTGATAACTGTCTAAATATCTGCTCTCCAATGTGTATTTTGCCACCACCGTACTCCCATTCATAGATGCGGCCATATGGAATGTGTCCATTCACTCAACCGCTTAAAAGTTAATATTCAAACAATTTCAATCCATATTCAACATAATGATTCATTTTGGAATCCACTGATAAAAGTGTTATCTTTTCTGATATTGCCTGCCAGATAATCATCCTATCAAAAGGATCTTTATGTTCTCTTGGAAGATGATAAGAAGAAATCAGGTTTTGGTTTTCTAACATTTTACATATCAAAAAACTATTTTCAATTTCAGAATAAAGTTCTTCTGGAGTAATCCCATCCAAACATAATTTACCTATTGAATATTTAATGGATATTTCCCACAAACTTACCTGACTATAATATATTTCATTTTCAACCGATGTAAGCACTGTTTTTACCTTATCTGAAATTTTACCAGTATCCATAAACATCCATAGCAGATAATGTGTGTCGATTAGCAGTTTCATTCCCCTATCATCTCCTCGTCGCTCAACTCCCAATCTTCAGAAAAAGAAACCGTTCCTTTTCCTTCCAATGTTCCCAGCCTTCGTATTCTGGGCGTGACAATTTCATCCAACGCAGTAATAATTACTTTTTGATTTAATTTCAATTTTTCTCCTTCTTCAGGAATACAAACCGTTCCGTTATAATATCCTTGCATCGCTATCATACAGATACCTCCATTTTAAACATTGTGATTTATATATTATTTTTTATTCCTGTTTTTCTAATTTTATATCTTTAATACCAAAAATCCAATTGATTAATAGAAACTCTTAATGCCAGCAATAAACTCTGTGACATCATTAAAACACTATGTTATTGGGTAAAGCTTCGCAAACATCTATAATACAAACAAAATTTAGTAATAAGACTCTAATGCTTATACCCACTACCATATATAAGCGATGTCATATCAACCGCTTATACCCACTACCATATATAAGCGATGTCATATCAACCTGCATTTCATACTCGCCTGCTTTTATGGTATAGGTTTCTCCCGCCTTGATATAGGGACAGCTTAATACCACGCAATTAAAGGCTTTATCTGTCCTGCTTTCGATAAGGGCATTTCCGCTGCTGTCAATAAGCTGTACAAGCGCGCCGTTTGGCTGGTCGTCAAGCTTGACAAGGATCGAGCCCTGAGACGATGCTTCGCCAAAGTTCTGAGCTTCACCGCTGTAGCCGAATGCTGCGACTACTCCGCCGCTTATTGTCGCCGAAAGGTCATAATCTATCGGAGCATTTTCATTGTCTGACGGTCCCATTATCATAATATTGCCGCCGCTTACAGATATATTTCCGTTCGCGTCTATACCGTCGCCCTGCGCGTCGATTGTGACATTGCCGCCCATTATGTTTATGCTGACATCATTAGCTTCTGACAAATTTTTGTTGGCGGCGTTTATGCCGTCATTTGCCGCCGTAATATCTATGTTTCCGTCAAAAATATTTACCACAGTTCCCTCAATGCCTTCTTTGCCCGCGTTTATGGAAATATCGCTGTCTGTAATGCTAAGCTCGTCATTTGCCGATAAGCCGTGCGATGCTGTTTCAAGGCCGTATGTCCCGCCTGCAATTCTAAGCTCGTCTTTTGACTCCACTCCGTGTCCTGCAGGAGATGCAATGCTGAGCGTTCCTGCGCCGTTTAGGGTCAAATCGTCTTTTGAAAAAATAACCGCGTCTATTTTATCGCCGCCCTCCGCATTGAATGTACCGCCGTTTGAAAGCGTGTTTTGAGTGCCTTCCGCCAGAGTTACGAATACTTTATCAGCCTTTTTGACATATATTGCGGCGGAGCTTTGGCTTGTCACAGAGGCGTTGTTTAAAACAAGCTGAATTTTATCCGATTTGCCCGCGTCAACTATTATGCGCCCGTTGTTTATTGAACCGCTAAAAATATATGTGCCCTCCTGCGTAAGAGTGATGTCGCCCCCGTCAACCGTAACTGTATCTGACGAGGCAGAGATACTGCCGTCTGAAAGCTCTATGCTGATGCTCTCGCCCGCGTCATATTCCCCGCTTAAATCACGCTTTGAAAATATGTCGTCTATAGTAATTCCCTGCGATATGCCGTTTTCATTTTTTTGAGCTGCTGCGTCGTCTAAACCACCTGATGCCTGAGACGAATTTTCGCTGCTTTGGCTGCCCTGTGTTGCCTGTGCATTTCCACTTCCCTTTTCCCCTGAAAATGAACAGGCTGTGAGAAATGCAGACATGCATGTCAAAATCAGTATTCTCTTATATATCTTCATATTAAGCCTTGTGTCTCCCTTCCATATTAATTAGTCTTGAAACCAAAACCTATATCCCACAAAAGGCAAAATTAAAAATGCCTGCTGTATGCCTGCGGAATTAAGAACAATTTTACTACACAATTTTCCGATTATCAACAATCATTCCGCAAAATCCGCAGACAAATCCACAAGCGGGGTTATTCCTTATTAAAATGCGCACACAGGACATTCACTTCACATCATTGCATCACTTTTAAGCGTTTCAGCTAAGTTGATATTCCGCACATTCCGCCATGCAAGATAATACGCCAGCACCACAAAGCCTAAAATTGCCAGCATAAACAAAGCAATCGGCATATATGGTGTATTTGCCACGAATGTTTCAGCCTCCATATAGCTTGCGCGCAGCATAACCGCGACTAAAACAAACGCAATCGGAAAACATATCAAAATCGGGCGTATGGCAATTACAGACGCCTCTATGCAGAACATTTTTTTAAGCTCCTTCGGTGTCATTCCTACCGACATATACCTTGCAAATTCCCGCTTTCTCTGGCGCACAAATCCCATAGTATTGGAGAACACGCTGCCAATGCCGATAATCGCAAGCAGAACACAGAAGCCTCCGAAAATAGTCATCATTCCATGTATCTGTCTGTCATTTGTCTCATACTCCTGAATACGGTTTTCCTGTTCTATGGCGTATTCTCCGTTGACAAGCTGCGCAATTTCATTCTGTATATTATTTAATTTTCCCAGCGACGCACCTTCACTGCACTTGATGCAGATATAGCTGTCCTTTTCTGCTCCGCCTATCCGCCCCTTAATTTCATGCCATAAATCCGCTGACATAAAATGCACCAGCTCATAATAATCAAGCTTTGCATACTCCTCCCGCAGCGCAGGCTCCTCCTGCGCATACGACAGCACAGGAAGCTCTGCTGCCAATGTCTCATTACCTGACTGCCTCAACACGCTTATTTTATTTTCGCTTTTTATATAAGGCATGAACACAGGGTGACGAAAATCAGGATTAGTCACGTCCCTAATTCTGTTGAAAATCACAACCCCATCAAGCCTCGGAGTAATGCCAAGCTGTTCACAATAAGCCAAAAAGCTTTGATTATCCATGATAACAATAGGCGCATTTACCAGCCAGCCGCCTTCCGCCTGCGCCACATAGCCCGCAGGCGCTCCATTGAACCCGCCAAAAGACTTCATATCTTCGCTCATTTCTTCTTCGGTGACAAGCCTCTTTGCGTACGCCTTCTGATAAACAATGGCGCTTTCTACGCCGTCAAGCTCACGAATATCCGCCGCCCTGTCAAAATTATCCGCCTCCGTGTTCTTTACGACAGTCATGATATCCCACACATTCTGATACCTTTCAAAATAAGTTTCTTTTGTGCTGATTGCGGAAAGAGTAAAAAAGCACTGCATAACCGTAAATGCGAAAAAAGCTGCCGCAAGCGATAAAGCCGCTGTTCTGAGCGCCTTCTTCTGCGCTTTCAAGGCATTTCCCGCAAGCTCCCCCTCCACGCCAAACAGCATGGAAAGCAGACGTGAGCTTTTTTTACGCTTTAGCTGTAATTCCCCAGTGTTTTTGATTGCCTCAAGGGGCGTCAGCTTACTCAGGCGCGCAGCGGGAAGCCACGCGGAAATCCATATCGTTATAACCGTTACAAGCAATGTCAGCGCAAGAACAACAGGGTGATAGCCAAATACTGCTTTATGCCGCCCCACATCTATGCTGCCAAGCCAGACATTTGTAAGCTGCGCAAGTCCTGCGCTCCCCGCAATGCCAAGCAAATTTCCGACAATTACAGGCACAGCGCAAAGCGCAGCCGCCTCCTGCAAAAGAAGTGTCCGTATCTGCCTGGGCGTGGCGCCAACGCTTGAAAAAATGCCAAGCTGATGCACCTTCGCGTTCATAGACACAGCAAAAGAATTGTGGATAATAACAATCAGTGAAAAAGCCGCCGCCAACGTAATCATAATAAACAGCGGAAATACCAGCCTTGGAGCTGTATCGCCAGAATCACGGATTAGGTACATGGCAAGCAGCTCATAATTATAAACAATTTTTTCCTGCGAAACGCCGAGCTGTTTTGCAATGCAGGGAGTATCTGAAAAAACAGCTTTTTTATCGCTGAAATATATGTCAACTGTCGGCTCCGCCCCATTATAGCCTTTATCGTCTGCCACAGCGTCTTTCACATTTGCAAAATTCTTTATTGTTTTTATATCCTCCGACGAAAAGACGCCAATGATACGGCTGTGCCAGCTGCCTTCCTCTAATTCTATTCGCTCCACTTCATATTTCCACGCGTTATAAAACAGCCCGCACAGCAGAGACAAAAGCAGCGCTGAAATAAATGCCGCAATTTTAACTGAACCGCCGAATGAGCTGTCATTTTTGAAATACTTATTTTGCATGCTGCTTTTCACCTCCGCCGCTCATCACTGATAATGCGACCGTCCTCAACCGTAACGATACGCTCCGCCTCCATGGCAGCCTTTTCATCATGCGTAATCATCAAAATAGTCTGCGCCAGATTGCGGTTAGAGAGCTTCAGCATATCAAGGACTTCCATGGAGTTCTTTCGGTCTAAATTGCCAGTCGGCTCGTCGGCAAGCAGCGGCGCGGGGCGGTAAACCAGCGAGCGCGCAATAGCCGCCCTCTGCTGCTGCCCGCCTGAAAGCTGGTTTGGCAGAGCGTCAAGCTTATCTGCAATCCCAAGAGAGCCTACAATCTGTTCAAAATACTCCTTATTTGGCTTTTTCTTATCCAGCGCAAGGGGAAGCAGAATATTTTTCCGCACCGTGAGCGTCGGGATAAGGTTGTAAAACTGGTACACGAGCCCCACCTTCCGCCGTCTGAAAACCGCCGCCTGCGTCCTGTTAAGCTTTGACAAGTCAGTCCCGTCAACTGTAACTTTTCCGCTTGTCGGCTTGTCCACGCTGCCCAAAATATGAAGCAGAGTGGATTTTCCTGAGCCCGAAGCACCGAGGATTGCCACAAATTCTCCCTTATTTACGGACAGGTCGATTCCGTCAAGGGCTGCTACTTGATTTTCTCCAGAGCCGTATGTTTTTCTTACTCCCTCACATTTTAAGATTTCCATTTTTATACCCCTTTTCATGTTTTTGCGTGCATGCCAATCAATACTGCCCATTCTGTTATACTGTTTCCGTTACAGGCAACAGTATAGCAGATGAATGTTACAATTTAGTGACTGTAAAAACGAATTTCAAAAAATGCGCCACCCGCCGACCTGTTACCCGCCCGTATCGTTCCATTTTGGCGTTCAATGATTTCTTTTGCCAGCGCAAGCCCAATTCCAATGCCGCCTTCGCTGGCATTTTCTCCCCGATAAAACCTTTCAAACAGATGCGGAATATCCTTTGGTGCAAATCCTGCGCCTTCATCCCAAACCAATATTTCAGTATATAACGGATTCTGCGCATATGAACAATGGACTTTTCCCCCTTTATTATGCTCCACACAGTTTTTCATCAAGTTCATAACAGCCTCCATTGTCCAGTCCATATCTGCGGTTATCGTCATTTCGCCCCGCTCTGGTATGTCTATGGAAACTCCATAAGCGGAAGACATCTCCTGCAGGTTGTCCGAAGCAAGGACAAGAAGGGTATAAACATCTGTTTCTTCTTTTTTCAAAGGCAATGTCCCCGCATCAAGCTGCGATAAAACCAATAAAGCTTCCTGCAGACAGGACAGCCGTGCGAGCTGCTTCTGAGCCTGCTCCAATGCCTTACCGTCAAAGCCCGCTTTCATCTTTTGCATTGACAGGAACATAGCCGTAATCGGAGTTTTTATCTGGTGCGCGATATTGGACAAGTTTTCCGCAAAGCCTTTTTTTGCCTGCACTGCCTGCTCCCTCGTCTGGCAGAGAAAAGTTACCGTTTTATATATTTCATCTTCCAGCTTGGAAAAATCATCTTCCCCAAAAGATGAAAAAATCAAGGCTTTACCGCTGTTTACCTGCGCCAGATACTCGGTTAAAGCCTTGATTCTGCTGTTTTCCACTTTATTACGATACGAAAAAGTAAAAAGAAAAAGAAAAAAGCCTGCAGAAAAGCCAACTGCGGCAGAAAGACAAATCCGCCTGTAATTAGAACCTGAAAAGTCAGATACATGATACCCCCATTCAGACAGTGCATCACTCTCAAATGCGCTTTTCTGATTTTCTTCCGTATATTCCTTCAATGCGGACATAAGAGCTTTCACGGTTTCAGGCCGCTGCGCTGCCGCTTTGCCGCAGACTGCATTTAACAGGTCAAACGAATGTCGGCTGTAATGACAGGAAACAAGCCATGCCGTAACTGAGGCGGCAATCAGGCTTGCCGCTAATACAGCTCCCAAAATAATAAACAGATTTTTTCTGCCGCTCATACAAATCCCCCCTGCTGCCTTAAACAGCTTTCTTTCTGCCTTTTGAAGCAATATATGCCCCAAAAGTTATATCCCCAGTCCTTAATGCTTTGTATCTTCTATGCGGTAGCCTACGCTTCTGACCGTTTTTATACAGCTTGGCTGGAAAAGCTTGTCACGAAGGCGTTTCATGGTGACTGTCAGGGTGTTGTCATTCACGAAATTTCCGTTTATGTCCCATATATGCTCCAGAATTTTCTCTCGGGTAAGCGTTCTCCCCTTGTTCTGCATCAGGTATAAAAGCAGATGGTATTCCGCCGCGCTTAAAGCGATTTCCTCCGAACGGAAAAATACAGCGTGACGGTTTGTATCGATTTTGATTTCATCGCATGAAATATAACGTTCCGCAGCATTGCCTGCTCTGCGAAGCACCGCCAGAATCCTTGAATATAAAATCTCCAGCTCAAACGGCTTTACCACATAATCATCAGCGCCGTTTATGAAGCCCGAGACGATATCCGCACTGTCCCCGCGAACGGTAAGAAAAATAATGGGCAGCTCTTTCCATCTGCTGCGAATCCACTGGCACAGACCGTCGCCACGCCCGTCTGGCATATTCCAGTCAAGCAGAATAAGCGACGGCATATGCTTTTCCAGAGCATGTCTGGTTTCTGAAATTGTATGATGGACTGAAACTTTAAAGTCTTTTTGCTCCAGATATTCTTTTACCATATCCGCGATGTCAGTGTCGTCTTCAGCATAGTATAATTCAATCATGTTGACTGTCCGCCTTATATTTTTTGTATTTAGGCAATTGTGGAGCTTTATTTGGTAGTGGGCTGCAATTGCAAATTATTTAGCGTATGAAAATAGCTGTAACCGCGGTCATTGTGACTACAAATATTTTCACACTTCTTGGAATATAAAAATAGTTGTAATATTGCCATGGCAAATGACTTATCATGCCTTTTCTCCTCTTGAAATGCCATGATATGCTCTGTTTGCGTTGATTTGTGGAGGTTTTTCGCACTCAAATCATTTCATTTTCATTTCAAGAAATCACTTTAACCGAACATAGTATGTCCTCTTTCCCGAACCTTCCATCTTTAGTTCTTCTGCCTTTACCAGCTTTCTCAGCGCACCTTCAATAGAGCTTAACACTAAGTGTCGGACACAGTTCTCTGATATCCTGTTTCGTAAACTTCCCAATCTTATTCATTGCCGCCTTTCTTACCATATCAATTACATTACGCATAAATTAAGGCAGCAAAATATACGCATATTTATGTTTTATTAAAGGATAAGGCTACCTTGCGAACCCAGTAATGTGAATCTGCAATTCCTTTATCAAAAATATACTGAATCTTAGAATCTTGTAAATCTGTTTCCTTCAAACGATATAACATTCCCACTTTATTTTTATAAGGTTCAGTATCAATCATTTCAACCAATCGAGTCAGGCACATTTGCCCATATTTGCTACCAAGTAATTTAATCAATACTGTCATTGCAATAAAGCGTTCATCACAATTATCGCTATAACTAGCGCTCATAACATGCTGAAAAAAATAACCTTTTTCGGAATCATTTAATGTTGTCCAAAAATCTATGTCAAACAATCGCTTTATAATAGCCATCATATTGATTCTACAGGCGACATCACAATTCTGCATTTGCACAAAACTCATTACCAAATTATCTGCATTTTCAAGTCCAACACAACTTTTTAAAATATTGAAACTCAAATTTAAACTTTCCTCACTATATCCTTTAGTAAAAGATACATATTCCGCTGTCACAACTTTCTGCCAGTTAACTTCAATTTTATTAGCCATTTTCTTAATCTGCTTATTTCTCGGATGAGTTATTTGAAGGACACTCAACAACTCAATTGCGTCAATTTTTGCATCAATCGTTTGCAGTTCAGTAAACAAAGTCCCCTTAATACAATCAACCAACTGTTTGAATTGTTTCGACTCGAATTTAATGTGGTCTGCTTTCACTATATTTGCAATTGTTTTATAAGGATTAACACTATATCCATAATACGCACCATTCCTGCCTTGATTTTCGTTAGCACTATTAATCATATCAACATATTGCTTAACATATCGCCAGCTTGTTTTAATATTATGATTCTCAACATTTAGTAAATAGGTATCTTCAAAAAAAGTTTTATCACTTTCTTCTACTGCCTTATCTAAAGATTCATGAGATATTGTTTCACATTGCCGAAGTGTTTGCGCCGCACGAAATACATCATGACAATTATTTTTAATATCATTATCAAGAAGACATTTCACAATAAATTGCTGATATTCCCATTGTTCGGTATCATTAAGATTATTAAAGCGAAATTTGTATAGAAACTTGAAAGCATCATCATAGTATCGTTTACATCCATGCCTAAATAACATATATATATACTTTAAACCATAATATTCCTCGCACCTAGCTATATTTTCCTCTATAGCTTCCAACATGGGCTTTATCACTAAAGATGTGGCTTTTCTATCTATAATATATTTTTCTACCCTATTAAAAAGAAATTCTGTTTCTTCCTTAAATTGCTCATCAGAATAATAATATCCAAAATATTTCAATAAAAGTATGCGTGCCACAACATTTCTATTTTCAATTTTTTGTTTTTCTATCCCTCTGCACAAATATTCAATATCTTTATTATTAATACTATTAGTATTTTCCCCGTAAGATGTCCAAAATTGTTTCAGCATTTTTTCATCATTAGCCAATAGCAGAAGCTTTATAGTAAAAATAAACATCTTATGATTTCTTACTTTATATGACATAATTGCAAGATATTCATACAATCTTTTTCTATGTAAAAGAAGATGACTCAATGAGCCATACTGATACGCAACCAAAAACGCATTTGTTGCCTTGTCCAAAATACAATCCACTCCACCAATATTTACAGTATAAGGGGATTGTATTAAATCTTTCAATTGACATTCCAAAATATCAGCATTATAGTCAGCAACAATTCTATCAAGCACTGGATAATATAAAGGCACTGAATCTTGCGCTAGTATTTCCTGCCCTTTAAAATCAAATTCGATTATGTCATTTTCTCTATTTAATTCAATCTCAATGTTTCGCAAATCTATAGCTACATCGTTTAATAACCACTTTGGAATTTCTTTTGATGAACTGTAACAGTCATAGCATTTACTCAACAACTCAATACATTTCTGAAGATTTCCACAAAAATATTCTTCTATCGCATCATATCGTAAAAGAACTAACTTCTGAATATCACCTGTGTGCAATTGCTGAATGTCAGATTTAATGTTGCTAAAGTTAGGCATATCAGTTAATAAGCTTCCAATTACCAATCCTTCCAAACAGGCACAATTAAAGTCAGCTCCTAACTCACTGCTAACTCTTTCAAATGCTATATTCGCTTCCTTTTTTACTAAATATTTTGTAAAGGAATAACCTTTCAGGCTTTCTTTTGTAACAGAATCCTCATTAATTATTGAAACATTAAAAATACTATTATTATCAGCTTCTAACTGGCTGCTATCAAAACTGTTGTAATCCACACGCCCTTTACAATAACTTATATATAATTGGAGTATATCATTAATAACTGCTTTATATGCAATTTTCGGCATATCTGAAAACTCATGTACAATAGAAAATCTTGGATTGGTCGTATCAGATTGTAATTGCTCCTGTAACTCCGTTGCTTTATTTTCATATTGGTCACAAAAAATATATATGCACTTTTTATGAAGTGCTTTTGCCCTATTAATTTCTTTCTGAGTTGCCGAAGTAACCCCATCCTTGTTATCCACAAATACAATAACAAGATCACAATCATCTAACTGATCCATGTATGAGTGAACGACATCAAATGATGTTCCCGTGCCTTTTTCAAATGCATATACTTTGCACATATTGGTTTCTTCCAACAAAAGTGTTAATGCTTTTCTTATAATGCCATATTTGAGTATGCCCCGTTTGACTTCCTCATCATTATCGCATTTAGAACTTATAAAAACTGAAACTTTTCTATCCAATTGCTTTTCTGTCATATTTCTTATCCTTTACTTTTAGGTAGTAACTTTCCTTGCAGCCTCAATTCGTTTTTCTGTATAACATACAACATCTTTAATCACCAACTTCTGTACAGCTGAAATCAAAAGTGACATTGTCTCAAAATCTGGCTTGCCGTTCACAGAAGGCAGCATAATGTCCAATGCATCAGCATCTTTTGCGTAAAAATTATGCCCATAATCAAATTTACCAGTATGAGCCGCTTTATGAATCGCAGAAGTAACGAAAATAGCCGCTTTCATCGGAAGCGTTTCGGTATGTACCACTGCCACATGGTCATCTGCTCCATATTGGAAATTACGGTACTTGGCAGAGCCAAACATATCAATAGTGGTTGTATTTTTTTCAAATATCTCCACATCGTTTCCTATAAACGCAGAAACGCCTTCTTCCGTTTCACCAGCAGTAACAAACGGCAATGTTCCCTTAATCCGATCTTCACTTTTCAATCGCTTTCCACGAGTCGAGCGACCAAATAGTTTTTCAAGATTATATGAACGCCAGATGAAAGATTGGTAATTTTCTATCGTCTGTTTTTCCTCTTTAGATAATTCATAATTATTCAATCCACTTACTGTTAAGTATGCTTCCAGCTCCGCTATCCTTTCTGCTTCCAACTCCACTATCCTTTCTGCTTCCAACTCCACTATAAAAGATTCCATAAAATCAATATCAATTTTACCATTCATGATAGGAAGATATACAATTTGTTTTTTTAATGTATCAACATTAAATCTTGATCTTCCCCACTCAAATGCAGAAAATGCTTTTCTCATTGCGCTAAGGAAAAAGCCTGCATTTATTTTGTTAAACCCAGAAAACAAAGGGTTAATAGTGACAAGTAACTATTTTGCCGCAGAGGGCGGCGTGACGATGTGTCACGCCGTCTTTCTGCTTCCATAGGTCTGTTCAAGGGTGACAGACTGCTCAAGAGCGGGGATTTCAACCTCATCCAGAAAGTTAAAGTAAATCTTGATCTTCTGCCTGCGCTTGCCGGTGGACTTGTCCGGGGCATAGACGACGATCTTCTTGATATACTCGTTCACAATCGTCTGCGTCAGTTCCGGCACGTCCACATACTTTTCAGTCAGTGAGATAAAGCTGTCGAGGCTGGTATCCATCTCCTCACGTTCCTGCACCCATTCTTCCGTAAATTCAATTTCGAGCCTTAACCGTTCCTGCTCCGCCTCATAGTCTGCCGACATCTTTTTGTACCGCTCCATGCTCAGGTTTCCAAGGACGGAATCCTCATAGCAGCGGGTGATCAGCACGTCGAGGTCCGCAAGGCGTTTCTTTGCCTGCGCCAGCCGTTTCTTATCCTCCCGGATGCTCCTCTCCTGGTCAGTGCGGCGGCATTGGAGCCATTCCTCCTGAAAGCTCTCGGCATCCTCCCGGATATATTCATTGACGGCGCGGATACGCTCCAGCACGGCCTCCCGCAGCACTTCCTCGCGGATATAGTGCGCCGAACAGGTGCCGCGGCCACTTTTGTACTTCGCGCACACATAGTGATCCTGCTTTCCTTCAAAGCTCTTGCTCGTGGCGAAGTGCAGCTTGCTCCCGCAGTCCGCACAGAAGAGCAGCCCGGCGAAAAATCCCTGCCGTTCCGCTTTCGTGGGGCGGCGTTTGTTCTGCCGCAGCTCCTGCACCCTGTCCCACTGCTCCTGCGATACGATGGCTTCCTGCGTGTCAGGCAGGATGAACATATCCTCCTGTTTGTTGGGGATACGCTTCTTCAGCTTGTAGGACTTGGAATAGGTCTTGAAGTTGCAGACGCAGCCGGTGTACTCCATGCGTTCCAGAATTCCAACAACGGACTGCTCGCCCCAATGGTACGGCCGGTCAGGCAACGGCTGTCCTTTCCGCTTGGCGTAGAGCGCCTTTGCGGTCAATACCTCGTCCTGTTCCAGTATCCGGGCGATCTGGCTGGGACCCTTCCCCGCGATGGTCAGGTCAAAGATCCGCTTCACCACCGGTGCAGCTTCCTCGTCCGGAATCCAATGCTCCTTGTCCTCCAGGTCGCGGATGTAGCCGTAAGGCGGCTTGTTCATGTGCTTGCCGCTGGTTCCCCTCTGGCGCAGGCTGACACGGACCTTCTTGCTGGTATCCCGTGGATACCATTCGTTGAATAAATTCCTTATCGCGGTAATGCCCTCGCTGTCGCCCCGGTTGCTGTCCACGCCGTCGTTTACGGCGATGAAGCGCACGTCATAGCTTGGGAAAATGATTTCCGTATACTGGCCAACGGTCAGGTAATCCCTGCCAAATCTGCTCATGTCTTTGACGATCCAGCATCCCACTTCTCCCTGTTTTACAAGCTCCAGCCCTTCCTTTACGCCTGGGCGGTTGAAGTTCGTACCCGTATAACCGTCGTCCACCAGAACCTTGATGTTTGTGTAGCCATGATCCTGGGCGTATCTGGTTAAAAGCTCCCTTTGGTTTTGTATCGAATTTGACTCGCCATCCATCGCATCCTCATTGCTGAGGCGGCAGTACAGGATGGTGATTTTTTGCTGATCCAACATAGCGTCCTCCTTTACGCGTTGGTCAGCTGACAGTCCCGTAGTGCTTGGGTCAATACTAACATAACTTTTTTCGTTTGTCACCATCAGACCGCCTCCTTGTCCGAAAAAATGAGCCGCCTCACCTTACCGGCAAGCGGCTCATCCCCAACGCACTCCGTCTCGATCAGATACCATGTGTTCCCAATCTTCCGCTCCACACAGCCGTGGAACGGGTTTTCCCTTTCCCGCATCTGCCGCCATTCCTCCAGCACATGGGCAGGCGGTTCGAAGATGGGTTCGAAGCAGCTCTCAAGGTCGATGGGCAGCTTCAGAAGCTCCTCAAATGTCATCATTTCAATGCTTTTCTCCATAATACCTCCGTCATTGATAAGATTAGTTGTTTCCTGCATTAACTGTCTTTTCTCCCATTGAATGTCGCAGTCCGGCACATCGACAAACTGCGCAGGACTTCAAAATCATCTGTACGTCCGTACATCCGTACATACGCGCTGGGTTTCCTGTACCCATGTACGCATGTACGGATGATTTCAGTTCTCTGTTCATAATGCGGTCGGCCTTGCCAGAACCTGGATGCCCACATAGCCTCGGCACCGCTTGCCGCTGCCGATATACACGTTGTTGGTTGCCTCCAGCCGGTAGGCGTCGGCGTTCTGAGCAAGGAAGCCGGAGAAGCTCTTGGGCGAGAGCGGATTCTCCGCATTGTCCTCGCACCACGCCTTATAGGCGGCGTAGAGGTCACGGGTGGCGGCCTCGCCGTCCGCCCTGTACTGGACATATCCGGTCGATGCCAGGAAGTCCACGATGTTGTTGGCCTCCCGGACCACGACGGCAATGTTCTCCCTGGCCCTGTCGCTGATGGTGAAGCGGTAGCTGTTTTCCAGCAGGTGGCGAAGCCCCTCCAGACACCAGAGGAAGATGCCCTCCCGCTCAGCGACCAGCTTGTCCGACAGGAACGGGTCGTCCACCCTTCCTGCCGGTTTGTCCTTTGTGGTCAGCACGATCTGGCGGCGGAAGAAGCCGTCTGAGCGGTCATGGAGGGCGGTCAGGACCCCGTTGCCGAAGCAGAGGAACCGCACATAGAGCTGGCTCTGGTAACTCTGGACGCCCTTGCGTTCCATGTCCATCTTGCCCTCCGAGGTCACGATGGATTTGATATAGTTGGTCTTGGGCAGGGCGCTCATATCCATGTCATCGTCCACCATCAGGAGCTTGCCCTCCAGGTCGGCGCGGCTGAACCGGTTGTTCTCCACTTTCTGGATGCTGGTGGTGTTCATGCTCTCCCCGAAAATGGAGCGCATCACCAGCCCGATGCGGCTCTTTCCCTCGCCGCCCTTGCCGATCAGCATCAGCATTTTCTGCCCCCTTGCGGTGGGGAGCAGGCAGTAGCCCAGATACTCCTGCAATGTCGGGATGTCCTCCGGATATAGAAGCTCTGACAGAAACCGGAGCCACCGTTCCGGCATTGGCGCGTCAGGGCGGTAACTGACGGCCAGCCGGTTATTGCAAAACTCCTTCTCTTCGGAAAACCTCCCGTCCATGAAGTAAGTCCCGTTGGCGACATGGATGCGGTCTGTTTCGATGGGGAGCGGCGGCGAGTAGGCCAGCAGCTTGACTCCGGAGAGCAGGTTGGAAACTTTCTTGGCGAGGCCGGAGGTCACATATTCGCTGATCTCACGCAGGATGAGGTTGCCGACCTGCCGCTCGTCCTCCACAGCGCCGTCCACGGTGAGCAGCCGGTCACGGACGCACTTCATGGGATGCTTTTCCAGAAAGTCCTGACAGAACATCGTTTCGTCAATGCGTTTCCCGTCAAACCAGTCCGGACGACTTTCCTGATTGATTTCCTGTGTCAATGTTTCTACCTTCTTTCTAATCGTAGTAGGGGCATGATGTGTGCCCTTCTGTTGTGGTTATGGGCAAATCTGAAAAAAACAGGCTAATGGCATGACAGTGCCGTTTCAAAAAACGTGACAGGTGGAATTTCGGATGTGGTTTCCAAAATCCCACCTGTCGGCATTATGGCAGTCAACGTTCCACGTCGTGATTTTTGGCCTGCGCCGCCCTGCGTTCCTCGTCCCGTCTGGCAACCTCGGCCTTCCCCCAATCCAACTTGGCAAGGGCAGATTCCCTGGCCATCTCCCTGATCTGGTTTGTGGCGGCAGTCCTGACCTCCGGCTGCTTCAAAACCGCCCGAACCTTGTCCAGCACCTTCTGCGCAGATTTGTGGATTAGCTCCTGCGCCTTACTCAGAATTTTGTTAATCAGGTTTTTCTGCGCCTGGCTATATCCCCGATCCGGGGACAGGCACCGATCCTTGAAATCGGAGATGGTCTTTTCATCCCGGAGCTGTGTTTCCGCACGGACGGTATCGGTCACAAGCTCCACCGCCTTGTCATAGGCGATCTCCGTCACCTCATCAATCAGCGCCTCGGCATCCTCCAGCCTGAGAGAAACGGATTCCAGCTCCTGCGATTTTTCCTCAATCGCCGCTGACTGTTCCTCGATCAGCTTTTTCTGTTTCTGGATGATATAGTCGTTCTTCTCCAGGTAGCTGCGTCCTCTGTTGCCGGGGTCTGGCTCTTCCTCAAGGTCAAGGCCGTGCTTTTTGCAGATACCGAACAGGATCGTCCGGCAGGCGGCGTCAAAAACCATTTTTCGGTTGTTGCTGCGGCTCACTTTCTTCTCAGGATTGGGAATTTCAAAGCCGAGCGCTTCCAACGCTTTTTCCTGTTTGGGTTCCACCTCGCCGTACCGGTTCACATAGTCGAAGACGTGTCGCTCATGGATATGAGGCGTGGACTCGTCCAGATGGAGCGCCCAGTCGATCACATGAACGTGTTCGCCGAAACGGCGGTCAAGTTCCATCATGAATTCCCCGACGATCTCCAGAAGAACCTCTGGGGAAACAGAGTTCTCCTTCGTCCCGATCTGGTAGATGGTCTCCTCCGGGCAGAGGCGCTTATCTCCCAGCAGGTCATCCACGGTCCGGTCACGTTCGGTGTGCCGGCGTTTCGCGTTCCGCTCATGCTGTCCGTCCAGATAATCCGAATAGCGGTTCAGATAAAACGCCCGTTCCACGTCATCAAAGGAAACCTCTGCATCCTGCTGTGCCGGATAGGTCGCGCCCCGGTAACAGTCCCAATAGATGTTCCGCTGCATCCGCTCAATGTCAATGTGGTCGGCATGATCTGTGTCGAAAGTTCTGTCGTTGTGCGACGCTTTGTAAACGCCGTCTTTTCCGGCCCTGCCGTTGTGGCGGGTCAGTCTTTTTGCCATTTTGATTTTCCTCCAGTCTTTCATTTTTTTGATTTCTCGGAAGTGATGAGGAGCGGCGAAGCCGCAGAATCCGGATGCTTTGCGCCAGATAATAACCCAGTACAAAGTGACGCGGAGCATCACTTTCACTGGGCCGAGGGTTTCACCCTCTGGACACCGGATCAGGCGTTGTCACCCTGCACCAGACCAAAAGGGCGCTGCCCTCTTGACACCCGGCAAAGGGCTTGCCGCCCTCTGCACTCCCGCATTTTCGGAAGTCCTCCGACTTCCGAAAAAAAGAGCCGCTGGCTGGTATGCTCCCGGCGCATCCAACATGCGGCTTCCTATTATGGTTATGGGCAAAATCGTAAAAAGCAGGCTAACGGCATGACAGCACCGTTTCAAAAAACGTGACAAGCCTCTTCCAATTTTTCTTCGGAAATGATATAATGGAAAAGAAAAAACATGACAGGAGGCGACGGCATGAACCTGATTGAACACACTCTCTTGACTTTGGATTTCTGGCAGGATCACGTGACATATGAGGGTAAGTCCATGCCGGTAGGGACGATGGCCTGTGCCGCGCTGAATCTCCCTGATGAAGTCATAGCAAAGCTGTCCCGGCTCTGTATGCCGCTCAACCTGTATATGGGTGCGCTCCAGCTTGGACATGCGAACACGGTGCAGATGGAACAGGCGAGGGATGCCGCGTTTCAAATCGTGGAGCTTCTGCGGGATACGCCGCCGTTCTCCATTCTGGATTACGGATATGTCAAAGGCAAAGTGGATGCCGTTTTTACGGAGGACTATCTGCAAAACGCGGCGGACTTTGCAAAGTCAGGGAGCATCGGTGGGGCGGTTTCGCCGGAATACCGAAAGGCTATGACGCTCCTGCGCGTGCTGCCGGTCATGGCGCACATGGGATATTCATTGGGGGAGTTCAAGAGGGAATTGATCCCATTTGCGGAGAAGCTGCATGAGAGTGACAGAACGGCAGAGGGCTACGCCTCCAGCTTCGGCCAGTTCTTTTCCGGCGCTCCTGATCTGTCATCGGAAAACCCCGGCTGGATGTCCCTTGCAAATACTTCGATCCAGTATGTGACCTCAAAGATACCGGGGAGATTGGAGCCGCAGCTTGTGAAGCGGATGCACTATGTTTCCTTTGTAGGGATGTTCCGTTCCGATTTGTTTGAGGGGCTGTGCGTTGGCCATGCGCCGCGCAAATGCCCCATCTGCGGGAACTGGTTCCTCACTACCGACGCGAGGCTCACCAAGTATTGCAACGGCCTTGCCCCCGGGGACAAATACGGGCGCACCTGCCGGCAGATCGGCAACATCAGGGGACGGTCACAGAGGGAGCTTGCCCCGGACCACCCATGGAAAAAAATCTACGAGCGCCGCATGAACACCATCATTCAGAAGCTGCGCCGTGGGACGCTTGATGAAAAGACCGCCAGCCTGATGAAGCGGCTGGCAAAGGACAAGATGGAACGCGCCATCTCCGACCGGGCATACGCGAACGGCCCGTATGAAGCGGAAATGGCACAGGAGGCGCTTCTTGCGGAGGCGCAGAACTATTTGAAATGACAATTATGGGGGTGGAGAGGATGTGAAAGAACGATTTGCAAAATATCCGTTTCAGGGAAATACTCACGGCCTCACCATGTTTGAAGTCACCCATGTGTACCAGCTTACGCCGGAGCCGCCGGATATAGAGCACGTCAATGATTATATCGTTGCGGCGATAGAGCAGGATGATCTCAGATATTTCACATATTTCCTGCATCACATCGAATCTCGTCTGAATGGGCGTGTCGCAAATTTCCTGTTGCGGGAGGGTCTGTACAGGTACGACCCGGAACGGTTTTTGGACTATAAACAAAACTGCGTTCTCGCCATGTTGGAATGCTTGAAAAGCTATGACCCGTACAAGAACGCGGAGTTTCTTACATACGCCCATCACGCTATTGGGAACGCCCTGCTCCAATGTCGGATGACAGAAGAAGGCGGTTCCTATTCCTCACTGGACGAGTATAAGCGGGTTCGTGGGATTGCGTGGCTCTACAACGAATCGTGCAGAACCAAGGGGGAGGTTGTCAGCGAGTATGCCAAAACAGAAGGCTGCTCAGAGGAAACAGCATGGCAGTATCTAACCACGGCGCAGATGAATCGCAGCCGGGTTCCGCTCTATGTGACAGCGCAGGACGAGGATGCTGAAGAAACCGGCGAGGATGTGACACGGGACGATTCCTGGGACTATACCGCCGTCCTGTGGAACGGTATACAGGCGAAAGCCGTGCAGTCGGCATTTGAAAAACTGAGCTACCGGGAGCAGCGTCTGCTGGAGGAACGCAACGCCGTCTGCATGACCTGCGGGCGGGTCAGCCCATTATCCAGCCGCAAAACCTTTGAGGACTTGGCGGTGATGTTTGAGGGAAGCTCGGCCAGTGGGGCTGAGCGGGCATACCGGCGGGCGGTGGAGAAGCTGACCGTCCTGCTTGTGGAGGCCGGTGCGCTTCATGCGATCCGACTCAAACAAAAATCCAAAACCAGCCGGAAAAAGAAAAGCGCCGCCGCAGTCTACGAATATCAGGCAGACTGCGACGGCGAGTGGGGAGAGATTCAATTTGATTTTGAGAAAGGCACAGCGGAGATCGTCCGGCTGGCCGATTGGGACACGATGGTGACAAACATCTTCGCAAAGAGGGCAATACAATTTCTGCTGGGCTGTGAGGCGGACAAGCTGCCGAAGGAAACCCTAATTGCATTTGAACTGTAGGGAAAAAGACAATCTTCAACTCTGGTCGGTTCCCAATACGTCCCTACAGAAGCTTGGTTCATAGACGCAGAAATTTGAAAACGCTTGTTATTTTTTCAAAGAGGACGATAACGAGTATCAATGCTTGTGGCACAGATCGTCTGCCCCAAAAGCTGCTGGTGGCGTTTTTAGGCATCTATATTTTCCCAAGCATACTGAGCAGAAGATAGGACGCAGGATAGCGTTCGGCGAGTTGGGTTTCACTATTTTGCTCAATCAGGCTCAATGCGTTATTTTTGAAAGCACTATACCACATCTGCCCAGTCAGCACCCCATTACTCGGCAAATTGAATACCAATGGTTCTTCACCCCAAGCGACGGCAATTTCCTCACACGCCCTCGCCATAATTTGTCCAGCCAATCCGGTTTCGTTGCCCTCCTCGAACCTGGAGAAGCAATACTTCAGTGTGTATGAACCATAATATGTCAGTTCCCTGTACAAGGTGGCGTGCTCCCCGATATAATCCTCTGGATTGGAGGACAATGCAGGGCTTTCGCAAATCGTATCAATAAGTGCCTTGATTACCTTATTTGTATCCAGTCCGGTAGCCTCTACTGCCTGGGCATAGCACTCTTGCATCTGTTGAAAAATATATTTTTGGCTGTCTATGGCGTCCTCGGCAATATCTGCAGGGAATTTTTCACGAATGTCCTGCACATAGTAACTGCCGTCCCTGGGTTCCCAGTAATCCACAAGACTATATCCGTAGTCATCGTACTCGAAGGTCAGCGCCACAGGCATATAGCTGCCGCCTACCGACTCCAAGCCATCATCTGTGGCCTTATACTCCTCATACAGTGCCCAGCCATAA
>X301_European_Hare__coassemble_926_pt1 | contig 35560 bp, 26 predicted proteins | sample X301_European_Hare__metabat2_low_PE_011 | metagenome-assembled genome bin X301_European_Hare
TGGCTGATGGTGGTAATTAGGGATGTTGGTTAAGGTATTAATCAGCGTTTCCTTAGATTTGATCATGGATTGGAATTGGTGAATGCCATTGATTGATAATTGTGATATTTCAAAATATATGTGAGCAAATCAAATAATTTTTGGATGTGCACTATAATGAGTCAAGTTTGGAATTTTATTGATAATGCAATTGAGTTTTTTGCTGTTAAAATTTTTCATTTAAAATCGGACAGCAGCATGATGAAAAAATTACAGCAGTTTATAAAATTTGGCATAGTAGGATTATTAAATACTCTGATTTCTTACTTTGTATATGTTGTTTTGGTGATGTTGGGCGCCCACTACTTGTTAGCTAGTTTAGCGGGTTTCTTTGTAAGTGTTTTAAATGCATATTATTGGAACAGCAAATATGTTTTCAATTTTAATTCAACAGAAAAATATGGAAAATTTAAGGCATTGCTGAAAACTTTTGTTTCTTATGCAGGTACAGGGATGTTATTGAGCAATATACTGCTTGCCTTGTGGGTTGAAGTTATTCATATTCCTGAAATAATTGCTCCATTAATCAACCTTGTGATTACTATTCCATTGAATTTTATATTGAATAAATTCTGGGCATATAAGCAGAAAATACGTAAGTGATCCGGTGAAATCATACGATAAAAGCATCTATAAACAGATCGGAAGATTTGCTAGTAAGGAGGGAGCAACGCTTTGTTACAGCTATCATGGTTTAAAAACAAAAAAATACTACTAACAGGCCATACAGGCTTTAAAGGCTCCTGGTTGTGCCGAATGCTACTGTTAGCAGGGGCACAGATTACAGGGTACGCATTGGAACCGCCCACAGAACCGGATTTATTCAGCTTAGCTGGTCTTCATGGATGTATCAATTCAGTTATAGGCGATGTACGTGATTTGAATCATTTAAAAAAAATATTTGAAGAAGTGAATCCTGAGATAGTGATACATATGGCGGCGCAGCCGATTGTACGCGATTCGTATAAAAATCCAGTATGCACGTATGAAACAAATGTTATGGGAACTGTAAATGTACTGGAATGCATACGTTTGACGTCTTCAGTAAAATCATTTGTCAATGTGACGACGGATAAAGTATATTTAAACAGGGAATGGGAATGGGGATACCGTGAAAATGAGGAATTAAAAGGTTTTGACCCATATTCCAATTCTAAATCATGTTCCGAACTGGTCACATACAGCTATGTAAACTCTTTTTTTGCTGACAGGGATATTGCTGTTTCTACGGCAAGGGCAGGCAATGTGATAGGCGGGGGAGATTTCGCAAATGACCGTATAATTCCCGATTGTATAAGGGCAGTTAAGGAAAAGCGTGAGATAATAGTCAGAAACCCGTATTCAATCAGGCCGTATCAGCATGTATTGGAGCCTGTTGCCGTATATCTTCAGCTGGCACAGGCACAATATGAGAATAAGAGTATATCCGGTAGCTATAATGTCGGTCCTGACGATACCGATTGTCTGACTACAGGTGAATTGGTTACATTGTTTTGCCAAAAATGGAATCAGGTCGTGGGCGGAAATGTGTCATGGAAGAATATTTATGACGGCGGTCCGTATGAGGCCAATTTTTTAAAGCTTGACTGTTCCAAATTGAAAAAGACATTAAACTGGAAACCACGGTGGAATATAGAAACTACGATGGATAAAATTGTAGAATGGACAAAACTGTATTTTTATAATGGCGATGTCGCGGAATGTATGGATAGGCAGATTAAAGAATTTTTTGCTGAATGATGATTATTTTGACTAGGCGGATAGAAGAAGGATATAACAATAGCTTTGCCTCGTCGCTTTATGCTGACCGAGTTTGCGACGAGGCGATGCTGTGCAGGGCTGTAAACACAAGTTTATTGTGATGTTATCGGCAAGGAAATTGCCAATAAGTAGTAAGCGCTCAATAAGTTGGTGCCTTTCGGCACAGTTATAATCTATAGGATAATAAACTCCAATATATTAATGTGAGTTATGGTATTGTGTAGTAATGCTAGTGAGAGGATTGTGGGAATGTTAATAAATGGTATTTATCATCCAATGTTCAAAATTAAAACAATGACACTGGGATAAATTTTTCGGTGTTTTAATCTAGGTAGACAACAGGATTCAAAGGATTGTATGGAAGCCTTTAAACGTCAAGGATACTTTCCATGCAGGCTACAAAACAGCATCTTTTATCATGTGCATAATCTGAATTAATATTTGCGATGCAAATGATTTATGGCATTTTATTCAGTAATAAGTGAATCTAAGATGATTGTATGTTCCCTGAATGAGAAGACTCTCGGCAAAGAATTCGCACATATAGACATAAGCATTAATTATTCTATGACGAGTCTGAACTGTTCATCCTTGCTAGTTCGTTTTACTCTTATAATTTTTGTGCGTTGGTATATTAGTAGTGGAAAGATGTATGTGGAAAATAACGGTAATTGTTGAAAATTCTGCAGTATTAATTGAACTGTATTCAGGCATTCTTTGTGTGTATCTGACATCAACATTCTATGTATTTGAGTTTATATCACAATGCTATTGTAAAAATACCCAATATCCAATATAATAAAAGCATATCGTACATAGCCACTCCTGTTACCAGACATTGCACGTTCGGCAGTCCCATCAAAATGAACGCATTTTACCGAAGCATAAAATATCCCACAACCAAGGAGCACATAATTTGCAATAGAAAATGATTAAAAGAAAAGACAACATTATATATATTTCCTATATCATAATAATCCTAATATCCTCAATCCCCATATTCTGCCCATTTTTAATAAGGGGACATGACATATATTTCCACCTTATGCGCATAGAAGGACTTGCTGAGGGCTTGAAAAGCGGGCAGTTTCCAGTTAAAATACAGCCTGTCTGGTATGGCGGATTTGGTTATGCAGTTTCGGTGTTTTATGGCGACCTGTTTATTTATCCTGTTGCCATATTACGCCTTTTTGGAGTTTCTCTGCAGAACTCTTACAAATGCTATTTAGCGCTTTGCAACATAATGACAATTTTAATATCAGGCTATAGTTTCAAAGGAATTTTCCGTAACAGTTATATAGGGGTTTTTGGAAGCGCGCTTTATAGTTTATCTGTGTATCGCCTTGTGAACTTATATACCAGGGGTGCTCTTGGCGAATATACAGGCATGGCTTTTCTGCCGCTCATTGTGTATGCCTGTGTATTGCTGCTTGATAAGGAAGGAAAAAAAGAGACTCTGAAAAAGGGGAGTGCTCTCCTTGGCGCAGGCATGGCGTTTATTTTGCAGAGCCATATTTTAACGGCGGAGCTTACATGCCTGATGCTGTGCGGCGTTGCGCTGCTGTATATTCGGCGCCTGCTGCGGCTTGAAGTTATAATAAACGTTTTGCGGGCTGTTGCCATAGCTTTAAGCTTAAGCCTGTGGTTTATAGTGCCGCTTGCTGATTATATGCTTAGCGGCCGCTGCAATATAAGCATTACAAGAGATGATGAGCTGATGATACAAGGGCTTGGAATTTTTATATCACAGATTTTTCCGCTGTTTGATAACGCTGTCGGTGAAAGCTTTGATATGAGCTTTGGACCGCAGGGGGATTTTGCCCAGGGTGTGGGAATGGGATTGTTTCTGGCTCTTCCCGTGTTTTTTGTTTTAATGATAGGGTATAAAAGAAGATTTAAAGCTTCTGAAAACAAAATCGCCGTGACGGCGGCACTGTTTTCAATATTGGCAATAACTCTAAGCACGCTGTATTTCCCCTGGAATTTCCTGAGCAGGCTTAATGGCATTTTCAGGTATATCATTGTTAAAATACAGTTTCCCTGGAGATTTACAGGAATAGCTGCGGTCTGTTTGACGCTTTTATGGTGTGCGGTTATAATGTTTATATGTAGAATATTGGGAAATAATAAAGGCATAATGCTGTCTGCGGCAGTAATGTGCATTGTGTTGGTTTCCGCGGGGCATTATTATGTTGATTTGCTTGAGCGCGGACAGCGTATTGTGGTAAAAAGCAGTGCGGATATGGACAGTTATGTGAAATCAGGGGAGGAATATGTCCCGATAGGCACGGATGTTAACGCTTTAAGGGCGGATGCCCTGGCTTTAAATAAAGACGTGGAAATAACAGATTATAGCATGCAGGGAACAGAAATAGAATTTCACTACAGAAATATTTCAGACGAAGACGAGTTAATAGAGATGCCGTTATTATACTATACAGGCTATTGCGCCGCATACAGAGAAGAGGGTAAGCCTGAATACATTCTAAAGGCGGAGCCTGGGCGCAATAATGTTGTGAGTATTATGGTAAAGGCAGATACGGCAGGGGATGTAATGTTATATTTTCGGGAACCGGTATTGTGGAGAGCGGCTGAAATAATATCATTATTGTCTTTTGTGGCAATGCTGGCTAAATATATCAAGCATCAAAAAAAGCAAAGGGGCGCTGGAAAATGAGTTTTGACCTGCTTGGACAAGCTTACAGGAAAATACCTGCACAGATAAAAATATGCTTTATTTCAGGAATAATCACAGGGTGGCTCACGCATTTCTATATGCTTTCCCATAAGCTTTTAAACTGGGATGATGTCAATAATATTTCCGCATATGGCAGCGGAGATTATCTCGGGAGATGGTTCTTGAAATACATACACCCATTAGGAAGCATATACAGCATCCCTGCAGTGCATGGCTTTCTTTTTATAGTATGTCTTTCACTGTCCGCCTGCATAATAGCTGACATAATGCAAATCAAAAGCAAAACGGCGGCTGTCCTTATTCCCGCGGTTCTTTTGACATTCCCAAGCGCTGTCAGCACTATGACATTTATGTTTATGGCGCATACATCGGGAATTGCGATATTAATGACGTGCGCTGCCGTGTGGCTCCTGCGCCGTTTTAAATACGGTTTCCTGCCCTGCTGCGCGCTGCTTGTGTGCGTGCTTGGCACATACCAGAGCTATATAAGCTTTGCGATAACCCTTATGCTTATGGGCATGATTTGCGATATATTTCATGGGAAAAAATTCAAGGAGGAATTAAAAACAGGCATTTTATGCGCGGCTGTTTTAATCGTCTGTGTACTCATATATATGTGGCTGTCGCATATTATCTACCCCAATATAGACAATGAGACGTACGGCGGAATAGGCAACATGGGGCATATAGCGGTATCGGAAATGCCAAGGCTTATGGGAAGATGCTATAAGCGTTTCCTTGAATATTTTTTGTGGAAACCGTTTGCATTTGTGACAAAGACAGCCCAGCGCGCAAATATATTGACATGTGCGCTTGCATTAATTTTATTTGCAGTATTATCGGTTCAAAAGAAGATATATAAAGACGTATATACCTTTGCGGTTCTTGTAATCGCATGTGCTTTTATGCCATTAGCCGCCGCCTTTGTTTATTTTATGGCGCCGGAGGCGGACTATTCAATGCTTATGCTGTATGCTTACGCCCTCATATATGTTCTGGTTGTGTCAATGCTTGATTACTGTATATGTGATTGGGAAAACAATAGGCAAAATTTACAATGGAAAAATGTGGCTCGTCATGGTATAGTATTTATTACAGTGGCAGTTATCTTTGTAAGCTGCTATGCAGACTACCTGCTGGCAAACAGGGCTTATCTGCGCACGCACATTGCGACAGAGCGCGTACAGTCATATTTTAACAGGATAATTTCTATGGCGGAAGCGACAGAAGGATTTATGCCGGGGGATAAACTGACAATCCTTGGGGAATTTTATTACAAGGATAATCCGAGCAGCGTGGAAATAGACTGGCTTGACTCCGAGGATTTGCGGGAGCTTTCGGGCGTGGCGCTCGAAAACGGCCTTATCACGTCAGGCGTAAGGGATAATTTTATAAAGATATTTAACGGCTATGAGACGGCTGATCTCGGCTGGGACGAAAAGCAGGATATAATGAATACGGCGCAGTACAAGGCTATGCCCGTATATCCGCAGGAAGGCTGTACGCAGAAAATAAACGGCATATGGGTTGTAAAATTGTGTGAGTAGCCAAAGGAAAGGCAGATTCCGCTTAAGGCAGGCAGATGAAAATCAGCATGAGATTTAATGTTATGCAGGGCAGAATTATGGAGGTTGGAGTGAGAAATATATTAGAGGAGCTGGCGGCTGTATTTTTTGCAGTCTGTTCTGTTGTCGCGCTGTTTGCCGACGTAGAATCGACAGGCAATTTATCTATGGCGTTAAACGGGGACGGCATAGCGCAGCTTATAGCTCTTGTGTTTTTGGAGATATTATATAGAAGAATCATAGTAAAGAAGGAGTGCCTTAACGGACTAAAAAAGCGGGATTCCATAGGCTATGCCATGCTGGCGTTTCTGTTTGCCGTGTTTATGCTTATAGGGCGGGAGCAGTCGGCGGACGAGGAGTTGAAATATGGGTACATTGCAGTTGTGATGCTTATCGGATATGTGCCGCTTTTCTTTATTATGCTTTCATTTATTGGAATGGCGCTTGACCGTGTAAGACAGCGTGAAAATGAAAGGCCATGCTCAAGGCTTACAAAATGGCTGTTTGAGGAGCATGTCATACTTGGGGTTATGATAGCGGTCTTTTTGTGCAGGCTGCCATACCTTATTGCCTTTTACCCATGCTCGATGACGTGGGACGGAGGGGCGCAGATTAGCAGCTTTTACGGCATTGAGCCATTTACGGATCATCATCCGCCGCTGCTTAGCTTTGTCTACGGAGCCATAGCGATGTACTCGCAGAAATGGGGAATTCCCAATATGGGAATGTTTGTTATACCGATTGCAAACACCCTGCTTTCAGCATTTGCGGCGGCAAAGGTCTGTGAATTTTTTAAATATATAAAAGCGCCATACTGGGTTAGGTGGGCAAGCCTTATTTATTATGCGGCCTTTACCGTGTGGTGCATTTTTGACGTCACGGTGATTAAGGACACCTTGTATTATCCGCTTGTCACTCTGTTTGCGCTGCAGACAGTGTATGCGGTTATGCCAATCAGCAAAAGGACGCCTGCGTCCGAGCTTGTAAGGCTTGTCATATATGGCATACTTGTCACGCAGATAAGGAATAATGGCATTTTTGTGTTGATATTCACATTGCCCGCCGCGTTTATCATAATCAATAGGAAGAAAAAGGCTGCGTTTGCGTTTGCCTCCGCTATAATGCTTATTGCTGTATTTGCTGTCAACAATCTGCTGTATCCTGCATTGGGGGTAACTAAAATTAAGGTCAAGGAGGACACGTACTGCATAATGTTCCAGCAGACGGCAAAATATGGCAGGGACTATCCCGAAGACGTCACGGATGAGGAAAGGCAGTTTTTAAACACTATGTTTGACTATGATGAGCTGGTGGAGGTGTATAACCCGCGGCTTGCCGATTGGGTAAAAAACTGCCTGAAAATATGCGAGGCGACATCTGCAGACCATACGAACAGCGAGTTTGCGGCAATCAGGGACAAGTATTTCAGAATATGGTTTGCGCAGTTTTTAAGGCATCCGATGTCCTACGTGGATACATTTTTGGAATGTTCATACGGGTATTACTACCCGGAGGTCAAGCCATATAAGGAGGGCAACGGGTTTTATGAGGAGGAAAGATACACATTTACTGAATCTATGCACAGCTCAAAACAGATAGAGCAGCTTGCTCCCGCAAGGTTTATCCTTGAGCAGGCAGGAAAACTGGAATATTTGCCGGGCATCGGGCTGCTTTACAGATGCGGCTTTTATACATGGTGCGTGGCATACGCCGTCGCATACCTGATTATAAAGAAACGCGGCAAGGAGCTGATTGCAGCCGTGCCGGCGCTGGTAAATATTCTGGTGTGCCTGATATCTCCGGTGAATACATGCATCAGGTACGCTATGCCGACTATGTGCTTTGTGCCTGTTCTGCTTGCCGTTTTATGCAGCCGGGGCATATTCAAATCAACGGAAGAAGGGATATAGAAATGGGAAACCATAGGCAGCAGGGCATTCTTTATATAGTAGTCCCCTGTTATAATGAGGAAGAAGCTATAGAAAAGTCAGCCGAAAGGCTCATTGCCAAGCTTGGGCAGCTTGAGACAGACAATATAATATCGCCGCAAAGCCGCATAGTGCTTGTTGACGACGGCTCGAAGGACAGGACTTGGGAGCTTATAGAGGCGTTATATGAAAAAAATGACAGCATTATCGGGCTTAGGTTTGCGCACAACAGAGGCCATCAGAACGCTATCCTTGCGGGAATGATGTACGCAAAGGATTACTGTGATTTTGCCATCACGATAGATGCCGATCTGCAGCAGGATATCAATGCCATGGAGCTGTTTATCAGTGAATACGTGTCAGGAAGCGAGATAGTGTTCGGAGTACGCAACTCAAGGAACACGGACAGCTTTTTCAAAAAAATCTCAGCGACGGCTTTTTACAAAATGATGTGCTTTTTGGGCTGCAGTATATATGAAAATTCGGCAGACTACCGCCTTATGAGTGCTAAGGCTCTTGACGCGCTGTCAGAATACAGCGAGGTAAATCTGTTCTTACGAGGTATTATACCGGACATAGGGCTTAAAACCTCAGTTGTGCATTTTGACGTATTTCCACGTGAACAGGGCAAGTCAAAGTATTCGCTGTCCAAAATGGCAACTCTTGCGGCGGATGGCATTACTTCCTTCAGCATCAGACCTATACGGCTTGTTTTTATGATGGGGGCGCTCTCAATACTTGTAGGCTTTTTTATGATTATTCATATTTCGTATGAGCATTATTTTGGATATACCGTGAATGGCTGGTCGTCAATCCTTATGTCTGTCTGGCTTTTGGGAGGAGCGATTCTGCTTTCGCTTGGCATAATAGGCGAGTACGTCGGGCGCAATTACATGGAAACAAAGCGCCGTCCGCGGTATTATTTCTGGGACGTGCTGTCGCATGACGCTCATGAGGACACGCAGGTATAGCATAAAGATTTAATAAAGCTTTGGCCGGAAACGGAAGTTAATGTGAAAAACAAATTTATCGCAGGCGTATCAGAAATGGAGGGTTAATATGATTATTTTAGTCGGATATACAGGCTTTGTAGGCAGCAACATATATGCGAGGGCGTACAACAGGATTGACGGAGTATTCAATTCGCACAACATAGAGAAAGCGTATGGACTTGAGCCCGAGCTTTTGGTTTATGCGGGGCTCAGGGCTGAAAAGTTTCTCGCAAACAGCGCCCCTGAGCGCGATTTGGAGCTTATTCTGCAGGCGGAGGAGAATATCAGGCAGATAAATCCGAGGAAGCTTATCCTTATTTCAAATGTTGATGTGTATGCCAATCCGGTGGGCGTCACCGAGGAAAGCCGTGCGCTGGGCGAAGGAGGAGCCGGAATCCAGCCTTATGGTTTAAACCGCTACTATCTGGAGGCATGGGTGAGAAAAAACTATCCCGACGCGCTGATAATAAGGCTTCCATCGCTTTATGGCGTAAATATAAAGAAAAATTTCATATATGATTTGATAAATGTCATCCCTTCGATGCTGAAAAAGTCAAAATATGAAGAACTGTTGGCGAAAGAGCCAAGGCTTAGCAGCTATTATGAGCCGCAGGACAACGGCTATTATAAATGCAGGGTTCTGGCGAAGGAGGATAAGAGCGCGCTCAGGCAGATGTTCAGGAAGCTTGGATTTACGGCGATTAACTTTACGGACAGCAGGAATGTGTACCAGTTTTACCCGCTCAGGCGCCTGTGGGGAGACATACAGATTGCGCTCGACGCAAACCTTACTCTGCTGAACGCTGCGACAGAGCCGATTTCAGCGGCGGAGCTTTTTAAATATATAACGGGCGATGTCCTTAAGAATGAGTTTGCCGCGGCGCCTGCCAAATATGACGTGAAAACTCTGCATGCGGATAAATTCGGCGGGAAAGACGGATATATATACACAAAGGAAGACATTCTTGAGGATATCAAGAGCTTTGTCGATATGAACAGCGTCAGGGAGGAGTTTTTGAAATAAGTGCATATAATCCAAAATAATGGTAAAAATGTATTCAAATATTGTCAGTATTGTCATGGCATGCCATTTGAAAGTCTGATATACTATAAAATGAATTGTCCTGTTTAATGGGACTAAATTCAGAATGGAAAGAAAAGATGGAAAATGTCAGAAGAAAAAATAATATGATAGAAACCTACTGCGTTTCAGGGATAGACATTGCCTGCGCTGTTCTTTCCTATGCGCTGTCGCTGTTTATAAGGTTCCGTATCATTCATTATGAGCTTTATCCAAGGCAGTTCCATATGACGGTGGGAGCGTATATTGTTGTGCTGTGTCTTGTGTACGCGCTTTTCCTTGATGCAAACCGCAATTTTTTTACAAGGGGATACTATCAGGAGTTTTACTACACGGCAAGATATACGCTTATTATTATAGTAGGGCTTGTAATGGTGCTTTATATAACGCAGCAGTCATACGGCTTTTCGAGGCTGATTTATTTTATATTTGCCATACTTAACACGTTGATTACATATTGTGCTCATCTTGCATTCAAGAAGCTTATGTGGGGATATTACAAAAAGAGCGTAAGCAGCGCGAAAATGCTTGTGCTGGCAAGGGAGGACAATGCTGGTGAGGTGGTCGCAAACCTTATTAAGGACAGCGGCTGGTATTATCAGGTTACTTCGGCGGCTGTTTATGATGCAGACAAAAAGGGACAGATGATAAGCGGCATACCTGTAGTGGCGTCAAGGGACGACTTATACGAGGTTGTCGTGCAGATGACAGTGGATGAGGTATTTATATCGCTTCCCGATGTCGCGGTGTCAGAGATACGCGGCATAGTGGAGCGTTTTGAGGAAATGGGGCTTGTATGCCATTACAATGTTGACTTGTTCAGCAGGCCTAATCCCAATACCTACGCGCAGAGAATGGCGGGCTACAGCGTCATTTCATTTGCGGTAAATACTATGGATTCAAGGCGCGTACTTATCAAGCGCATTATTGATGTCATAGGCGCGATTGTGGGGCTTGCAGTTACCGCGGTCTTCACGCCGTTTGTGGCGATTGCAATCAAGCTTGATTCCCCCGGGCCTGTATTTTTCTCCCAGACAAGGATTGGCAGGAACGGCAGGCGCTTTAAGCTGTGGAAGTTTCGCTCTATGTATATTGACGCGGAGGAGCGCAAAAAAGAGCTTGCGAGTAAGAATGAGATGAGCGGGCTTATGTTCAAGATGGAGGACGATCCGCGCATTACAAGGGTTGGCAGATTTTTGCGCAGGACAAGCATTGATGAAACGCCCCAGTTTTTTAATATATTAAAGGGGGATATGAGCCTTGTGGGCACAAGACCGCCTACGGAAGATGAATTTGAAAAATACAGCGGTTACTACCGCCGCAGGTTGAGCATTACTCCCGGGCTTACGGGCATGTGGCAGGTAAGCGGCAGGAGCGACATACAGGACTTTGACGAGATTGTGCGGCTTGACCTTGAATATATAGATAACTGGTCGTTAGGGCTTGATGTGAAGATTTTGTTTATGACTATATTTGCGGTGCTGGGCGCTAAGGGTTCAAAATAATGAGTGGGTTACAGTATTGTGAGATATTAAAAACACGGATAAACGTCACGAATATGAATGACACAGTCCGCTATATAAGGGCGGAGCTTGACAGGCTGCGCGGCAGTTATATATGCGTGTCAAATGTCCATACGACGGTTATGTCTTATGAAAATGAGCAGTACAGGAATATACAGAACAATGCCGCAATGGCGCTGCCTGACGGCGCTCCGCTTTCCATATGCAGCAGAAAGCGTGGATTTTCACAGGCGCAGCGCGTGACAGGACCTGACCTTATGCTGGAGCTGCTTAAGGCAGGATCCGGGGCGGATATGCCGTTACGCCATTTTTTTTACGGCTCTGCACAGCAGACGCTTGACGCTATGCGCCAAAGAATAGAAAATGATTACCCGGACGCAGTGATTGCGGGAATGTATTCCCCGCCCTTCAGGGAGCTGTCAGAGGATGAGGATGAGAAGATAACTGAGCTGATTAACAGGGCGGAGCCGGACATTTTATGGGTTGGCTTGGGAGCACCCAGGCAGGAGGAGTTCATGTACCGCCACAGGGGCATAATAAACGCTGTTATGATAGGCGTAGGAGCGGGCTTTGATTATCTTGCAGGCAACATAAAGCGCGCGCCAAAACTTATGCAGCGGCTGTCGCTGGAGTGGCTTTACCGCTTTATTCAGGATCCCGTGCGGCTGTGGCAAAGGTATGTAACTACAAACATTAAATTTATCATATATATTAATCAGGAGAAGAAGTTAAACCGTGGGAAATGACAATGAGGGCTGTAAAATATGGTTTCATGCAGATGACTATGGAGTGACGTCAAAGCAGTCGCAGAAAATACTTGAATGTTATAAAGAAGGGGCGCTTAACAGTATAAGCGTCATACCAAATTCAAAGGAAATTTCCGAGAGCCTGAAAATCCTTGACGGGCTGGATCCTGAAGCCAAGATAAGGCGTGTGCTGCACATTAATTTTGTTGAAGGCAGGCCTTGCGCCGGTGCGGACAAGGTGCCGCTCCTTGTTGACAGGGAGGGGTATTTTTCAAAATCATTCATTGATTTTTTCAAATGGAACATGGCAACGTCGGGGAAAAAAAGGCAGAAAATTAAAGATCAGATAAAGGCTGAACTTAGGGAGCAGCTGCGGACGGTAACGCAGGAGCACAACTATAGGATAACGGCAATAGACTCACACCAGCATTACCATATGATACCGATAGTATTTGACTCCCTGATGGAGATACTTTCGGAGGAGGAATTTAAGGAGCTTGGCATACAATATATCAGGATACCTGTGGATCCGCTTTATCCTCCGCTCTGCGCCCGTGACAGGGCAAGAGGATTGAAACCTGTAAATCTGGTAAAGTGGTGCATACTGGATTTATATGCGCAAAGGAACAGGCGGCAGTTAAAGCTCCGGGGCATAAAATCTCCCGTGTTTTTTGGAATACTGTACACATGTGAGATGAAGTGGGAGACGGTAAATGTTCTCCTGCCGCGCTATAAAGCATGGGCGGAAAAAAAGGGCGAGGATTTGGAGCTGATGTTTCACCCGGGGGGGCTTTCGGCTGAATATGAGCTTTTAGACGCAAGGAATAAAGAACTTGTGGATTTTTATATGTCCGACAACCGTTTTTATGAGGCGGACTGTCTGCGGCTTTTAAGGCATGATATGGGCAGGGGCTAGGCGCGCGCGGTAAAACGGGTGCGGGCGAAGGTTTTGAAAATGAGGAGTAACGTTATGAAAAAGAAAAAGGCATTATCTGTAATTGCCGCTGTAGCTGCGGCTGTTTCCCTTACGGCATGCCAGGAAACTGTAAAGGGCGGCACCCAGGCAAGGACTGGCTGCGCGGAGGGGTGTACCTGCACGGACTGTATCTGCTGTGAAAACAACAGTAGCAGCGATGCGGCTTATGAAGCGCCAAGCGAGGAGACGCAGACGGAAACGATGCAGACGGAAACCGAGCAGGTGGAAATTACGCAGGAGGAGAGTCTTACGTCTGAGGAATCAGAAATTGAAGATGAGACAGACGAAGGCAAAGAAGCGCAGAGTGAGAGCTATGAGGAACAGACGGACGAGATATGGAAGCTGACAGAGGGCGAGAAGGCGGCGAGAAGGCAGCAGCAGATTAATTTTAATGAAGCCAGGGAATTGCTGTACACACTTGAAAATTCTAAGGATAAGACAGAGAGAATAGTCCAGATGGATAAGCAGATACTTGCGAATAACTCGTATGATTTTTCAGGCAAAAATGTAGTGTTCATCGGGGACAGCATTACTGAGGGCATTACGAGCGCCATTGATCAGAACGGCAATTTTGTGAGCTATGTAACATATGCCAATTCATATTTGCACTTTCAGAATGTTTTGAATCATGGCAAGGGCGGGCGTATGTTTTCTACATATGGCGGCGATGAGCTTTCGTTAGCTGAGAATTTTGGCAATGTGACAAATATTGACTCGGATATTATTGTGGTTTTTGCGGGCATAAACGATTATCTTACGGTAGTTCCGGATAAGCGCTTTGGCAATATTTATAATAAAGAGAGCACGGCGGGCTTCTGCGGTGCGGTCCGGTATTTTATGAAAGAGCTCAAGACGTATTATGCGGACAATGATATATTTTTTGTGACCATGTATAACGTGTCAAAGACTGCGGAATGTCAGTTTTCCGATTATGACGGGCAGCCTGATTTGGGCGACTATATGGACGCGGAGCGGAAGCTTGCAGAGGAGTACGGATTCCATGTCATTGAGCTGTATGACACGGGATTTATGGACTGCAGCAGCGAGGAGGCTTCTGATTATTATCTGCGGGATGGCCTTCACCCAAAGGATAATGGGAATATTGCGCTTGGGGCGCATATAGCGGCGGAGCTTTCGATGTATTTTAGCCAAAATGAATATGAATGACAGCAGGGCGCGTCACTAAAAATTGTAAAGAAACGGGAGAAAAATCTGGTGGAAATTTTGAAATGGGGCATGCTGGCGTTCCTTGTGCTGCCCGTCCCTTTTGTGCTTGGAATGATACCGGTAAAATACCTGGACAAGGCTCAGAAAACGCCGGCAATGACGTATTTGTGCGGGTGTTTCCTGAGTTTTGCCGTATTTGAAACGGCAGCTGTTCCTTTTATTTTGCTGGAAAAAAGCTTTACGGCGCTTGCCGTCGCATATACGGTTATTATGGGCGTGCTGTTTATATATGCATTGTCCGGCATAAGGCAGGCGCTGGCTTCATATAGGGACTGGTTCAGGGATTTCTGTTCAGAGCCCGTTTATGTCAAGGCAGGGTGGGCTGTAGCGTTTGCCCTTATAGGCGCGCAGATGCTTTACGCCGTGTGTTTTGAATACTACGACGGAGATGATGCGTATTATATTGCCACGTCAGTTTTGACTGACACTTTTGATACCATGTACCTGCGCGACGCATACTCGGGATATATATATCCGCTTGATACGCGCCATGCGTTTTCGCCAACCCCGATTTACCAGACATGGCTTTCAAGGCTTAGCGGCATTGCCCCTGCGGCAGTGGCGCACACGATGCTTGCGGCAGTCTGGCTTCTGCTCATGTACTGTGTATTTTCACAGATTGGCGCAAGGCTTCTGGACAAGGAAAAAAGGAATTACCGGCCTGTATTTATGATACTTATTGCCGTGTGGTTTGCTTTCGGAAACATATCGCTTTACACGACGGAAACCTTTGCGATGACAAGGACATGGCAGGGAAAGGGGCTTATGGCAGGCATTGTGCTGCCCGCGCTGCTGCTGTGTTTTTTGGATTTGGCAGCCGACGGGATTAACAAAGGAATCATGGCGCTGCTTGTCTGCGTTATATTGTCCGCAGTGTTTGCGACAAGCGTGTCGTTTATGCTTATACCTACTGTTTCGGGGCTTGCGGCAGTGCTTATAGGGCTGAAAAATAAAGATATTAAAACATCTGTGATGATATTGGCGGCGTGCATTCCATGTATTCTGCTCGGCGGCCTTTATCTTGCTATGAGCTGACAAAAGTGTGCTGCGGTTTACCAGGGAATGAGGTGTTGGCGTGATACAGACGATTGGTGCGGTTTTTGAGGATATCATTTTATATAATGGCAAAAGCATATTATTCCTGCTCTTTCTGGCAGCGCTTGTTTTTTTGTGGAGTGTTGAAAAAAATAAGGGCGTAAGAACAGCGCTTTTATACTTGTCCGCGGCTGAGGCGGCAATATTTGTCTGCCCGCTGTATGCCTGGGTGGGAATGAAGATAGACAAGGCGATATATTACAGGGTATTCTGGGCGCTGCCGGCCGGAGTGCTTGTCTGCTATGCCCTTGTCACGCTTATGGCAAGAATGGATACATTTAAGGGCAGGACAGCCGTGTTTGTGATGGCATTGGCAGTTATCTGCTTAAACGGAAGGCTTGTTTATACAAATTCACTTCATTTCAGGGCATCAAACGCATATCATATCCCGTCTCAGGTGATTGATGTCGCGGAGGCGCTAAAGCTTGACAATTATAAACCGATTGCGGTGCTGCCTGCGGAGCTGCTGCCGTTTTTCAGGCAGTATTCGGGCGACGTATTTACCCCATATGGCAGGAACGTGATCGAGCCGCAGTGGCATTTGGAAAATGAGCTGTATGATGCAATGGAGGGCAATCCGAATGAGTATGATGCCGCTGAGGTGGCAAGATGCGCAAGGGATGAGCATTGTGTTTATGTGGTGCTTTCAAGCGCAAAGCAGATTAACGGCAGCATGGAGGAGCAGAATTATTTTCTGCTGAATTTCGTGCAGGGGTATTTTATTTATATGGACTATAATTATTATGAGGTGCTGAAGGATCAGAATCTTCTTGACGCGGACGTTATAGAGCGTGGGAATGCGGCGGTGGAAATGAAGTAGTGTGGCAGGTGGGATAAGGGCTTATGGTAAAGAACATTAGGAACATTATAATGCTTCAAGGGGTTGTCATCATATATACAATATCGGGCATTATGTCAAAAAACGCCTCGGCGCACAGCGGTGAGCCTGCAAAATTCCTCTTTTTTGTAGGAATGGATTTCTTTTTTTTGGGAGTGTATGCCATTTTATGGCAGCAGATGATAAAGCGCTTTGAGCTTTCCGCTGCTTATGCGAACCGCTCAATGGCGATACTGTGGTCCATGATATGGGCGGCATTGTTTTTCCATGATGACATAACGGTTAAAAATATATTTGGGGCGCTTCTGATAGTGATTGGCACACTTGTCATAAACACTGACTTATCGGACAATACACAAAATAAAGATTAATGCGGGATATTTTCAAAGCGCCGGAGGCTACGGAAGCGGCATAGGGGGATTGGAATGGTTAATCATTATATAATATGCATGGTTGTGTCGGTGACTATTGCCTCACTGTCGCAGATACTTTTGAAGAAAAGCACGTTTTGCAAATACAATTCTGTCATAAGGGAATACCTTAACCCGTATGTAATCTGCGGCTATGGGCTTCTGTGCGTGTCCATGCTTATGACGGTGTATGCGTATGGCGGGGTGGACTATAAAAATGGACCTATCATTGAATCGCTTGGGAATATATGGGTATTGATTTTAAGCTATTTATTTTTTAAGGAGCGGATCAGCAGGAAAAAAATGCTTGGAATGGCTTGTATTATTGTGGGAATCATAATATTTTACTCATAGCCTGCAAAGCGCTTTTTCCATATATTGTACTAATGATGTAAGCGCAGACGGTGTTGAGATAACGAGAAGTTTTTGGTATAATGATAGGGCGGCTGAAAACTGCGCATAATTGTATTATGCAGGCGCTGCCGTAATCTGTATTTGCTGCGGAATATATAATTCAAGGCGGAAAAACCGAAGGGACAGAGATATAATATGAAAAAAAGGAAAAATTTCGGGCTGTATGGCACAAATAAAAGAAGAAGGCCAAAAAGAAACGAGAGGTTTGACATAGACTATGAAAATTATGACGAAGAAGACGGCGGCTATGCTGACGCTGCGGATGAAGACGACGAATATATAGTCGACTATCAGACGGATTATAATGCTTCCGGGGGTAGGAATGATGCAAATGGGCATTATACAGCTGATGATGACGGATTTTACGAGGGAGAAGGATATGGCGGCGGGATTGATGGCGTGGAAGGTGATTATGAATGGGAATACTATGCAGACGAAGCATATGTAGATGATGAGAGCGCAGGCTATGCAGATGCGGCGTATGCAGAAGATGAGAGCGCGGACTATGCGGACGAGGCGTATATGGCGGAAGATGAGAACGCAGATTATGCAGAAGAAGATGAGAGCGCGGACTATACGGACGAGGCGTATATGGCGGAAGATGAGAGCGCAGGTTATGAAGATGAGTTGTATGTAGAAGAAGATGAGGGTACAGGCTATGCAGATGAGCTGTATGCAGAAGATGAGGGCATAGCATATGCAGAAGATGACAGCGTGGATTATGCAGATGAGGATTATTCAGAAGATGACAGCGTGGATTATGCAGATGAGGATTATTCAGAAGATGACGGCATGTATTTTGAGACAGATGAATATGGCGAAGGATATTATGAGGAAAATGAGTATTATGACAGTGAGCCATATGATGAGGAGGAATATGAACCGAATGAATACGGCAGCGACGATGAAAGCGGTCGCTTTGCAGTATTTGCGGATAAAATAAAGGCTTGGGCGGCAAATCTGACGGCATTTGACTTGATAGTGGCGGCGACAGGGATTATAGTTGTTGCCGCAGGGATAATTACGTTCAGCATTTTCCATCAGGGGAAAAAGATAGAGGAGCGCATTGAGGCGATAGCGCCTGTAGGAGACGAGCTTATAAATATAGGTGTAGCCGGAGATGACGGGCTTATTGCTATGACGGGCGCGGCGCTTTCGGGGCAGTTTTTAGTAGGCGAGGCCGTCACGGAGGAGGCGTCTGACGCGGAGAATGAAAATGAAGCGTCTCAGCCAAGCAAGGTTAGCGTCAGCTTTGTTTCGGTCGAAAAGGACTTGAAAATACGTTTTACGGATTCGGAAACAGGAGAGCTTATTACAGGCACAGCGTTTGAGGTAGTGCTTACAAGCTCGAAGGGCAAGCAGCTTGTGCTTACTGACGACGACATGGACGGCATTATTTATGCTACGAATATTAACCCAGGCGTATTTGAGGCGGTAGTTACGTCTACAGATAAATATAAATTTCCCTCCGCTGCGCAGCAGGTCACTGTTAAGGACAAGGTTGAGTATGTGGTAATAAATATTCAGGACGAGGTAAAAAAGGAGTCACAGGTTAATGTGGCGGCAGAGGACACGCAGAAGCAGGACGCGGCAAAGGAGGAGGTAAAGCTTACTGATACCGTTGAATGGGTGGAGTCCACAAGCACGCCGATAGGCGGCACGGAGAACTATATTCTTGTGGACAAGGACACTATAGCAGATCCGTCACAGGCGGCAATGCTTGGTAAAAAGATGTTTTTTGACGGGCTTAATGTGACGTTTGATTCGTCAAAGCTTTCGCTTTTTGTAAACGGCACAGCGCAGCTTAAAGTCAGTCAGGATTTTAAAGACTCGGAAAGCGACGATGAAAAGGTGGAGTATTCTTATAAATGGGAATCGTCAAAGGGTGATATTGTATCGGTGGACGGCAGCGGCGCCAGCGCAAATATCACGGCAAAGGCAAGCGGAACAGCAAATATTACCTGCACTGTCACCAAGACTACTACGCCGATTACGTATGAAGGCGGCAAACCGACGCAAAACAGGGAGGAGATTGAAGGGGACGAATACAATAAGCTTTTAGGTGAAGGCAAGGAGGAAGGCAGGGAAATTGTCAAAGAGGGCGACGGCGATGATGTTAAATATTATAAAATTGTAGAGGAGTTAACGGAAAAGACAAAGAAATATGGTGAGCCAGTGACGGAAACAGGAAAGGCTGACTGTGAGGTAACAGTCAAGGAGAATGGCATCAAGTCAGGCACGCTTGAACTGAAAAAGAGTGCAGACAGCTGCGCTGTGGGCGCGACGCTCACTGTAAGCCCGTCAAAGCTTGAGTACACGTATGATGACGACAGCAGGCAGACGCTCACTGAGGGATTTCCTGCTATCACGTGGTCAAGCGCTGACAAAGAAGTGGCAACAATAAATGACAAGGGCGTGGTTACAGGCGTCAAGACAGGCTCTACTACGATTAAGGGCGCAGCCACCGTAAAGAATTCCGCAGGCAATGACATCAGCATAGAAGCGACTGTGACAGTGTCAATTACCGACGCGCCAGTATTTTCACTTGTGCTTGACAGGACAGACAATGTTTATCTTGCTGTAGGCGGCGAGACCACGCTTGTCGCTACGGTTGCAAATGCAAAGTCTGATTCAGGCGTCACATGGACTACCTCGGACAAGAAAATTGCCACGGTAGATGAAAACGGCAAGGTAACGGGAGTGGCGGCAGGCAGCGCCACCATTACGGCGACAACGAAGGAAAAGAATGCGGACGGCAAGCAGCTGACGGCTTCGTGCAAGGTTACGGTAAATTCGGACGCAGTCAACGATACGACGACAAAGCTGAAGGACAAAAACGGAAACCAGATATACATAAAGGACAGCGATGGCAATTATAAGGAAGCGGTATATGCCGACTACTACACGGCAAAGGAATTTTACCTGAGGACAGAGGGGCAGTTTGCATATACAGGCTGGCAGACTATAAACGGCAAAACCTACTATTATGATAAAAACGGCAATGCAGTCACAGGCACGCAGATAATACAGGGAGTTACATATAATTTCGGCTCGGACGGCGCGATTGCGACTACGGTAAACGGCTCTACCTTCGGCATAGACATATCGCGCCATAACGGGAACATTGACTGGAATGCGGTCAAGGCGTCAGGCGTAGACTATGTAATCCTGCGCTGCGGGTACAGGGGCTCCGCGACAGGCGTGCTGATTGAGGACGAGAGCTTTAAGAAGAATATCAAGGGCGCTACGGCAGCAGGCTTAAAGGTCGGCGTTTATGTGTTCTCTCAGGCGGTAGACGAGGTTGAGGCGGTAAAGGAGGCGTCGCTTGCAGTAAGCCTTGTGAAAGGCTACAAGCTTACATATCCCATATTTATTGACACTGAATCGAGCGGCGGCAGGGCTGACAAGATAGACAAGGCGACAAGGACAGCGGTTGTCAACGCCTTCTGCCAGACAGTGGCAAGCGCAGGTTATCAGGCGGGTATTTATGCTTCAAAGACATGGTTTGAGGATAAGCTAAACATGGGCGCTGTCGGCAGCTACAGGATATGGCTTGCGCAGTATGCCGCACAGCCTACATACAAGAGCAGGTACGATATGTGGCAGTATTCAAGCAAGGGCACGATAAGCGGCATAAAGGGCGACGTTGATTTAAACTGGAGTTATATGGGTTATTAAGGCGGAAAAGCTCTAAGGCGGTCATATACGCCTTGGGGCTTTTATATTTATTATATTCTTTATAATTACTTGAAAAAAATGACATTTAACGCTATACTTGTAATAACAATATTATTATGGAGGAAATATTTTCTATGAGGACTTATTTAGTCACAGGAGGAGCGGGCTTCATAGGCTCTAACTACATTCATTATATGTTCAAAAAATATGGTGATGAAATCAGGATAATCAACGTTGACGCGCTCACCTACGCGGGCAATCTCGAAAATTTAAAGGATATAGAAAACAGGCAAAATTACACTTTTATAAAGGCGGACATCACGGACAAGGCTGCAATCGCTAAAATATTTGAGGAAAACGACATCGACAGGGTAGTCCATTTCGCGGCGGAGAGCCATGTGGACAGGAGCATAAAAAACCCCGAGATTTTTGTGCAGACAAACGTGCTTGGCACGGCAGTCATGCTAAATTGCGCAAAGGCGGCATGGGAGCTTCCAGACGGCACATTCAAGGAGGGCAAAAAGTTCCTCCATGTTTCCACGGACGAGGTATATGGCTCGCTTGAAAATGAGGGCGAATACTTCTATGAGACAACGCCATACGCGCCGCACAGTCCCTATTCGGCGAGCAAGGCATCATCCGATATGCTCGTGAAGGCATATATGGACACGTATAAATTTCCTGCAAACATTACAAACTGTTCAAATAATTACGGTCCGTACCAATTCCCTGAAAAGCTGATACCTCTTATTATAAATAACGCTCTTCAGGGCAAAAAGCTTCCCGTATATGGGGACGGCAAAAATGTGCGCGACTGGCTTTATGTCGAGGATCATGCGAAGGCGATAGATATGGTACAGGAAAAGGGCAGGCTTTTTGAGACCTATAATATCGGCGGACACAATGAAAAGCAGAACATAGAGATTATAGAGATAATTATAGAAACACTTCAGGAGCAGCTTTCTGATGATGATCCAAGAAAAAAGCTTGTCTCAAAGGATTTGATTACTTATGTCGAGGACCGCAAAGGGCATGACAGGAGATACGCCATTGCGCCCGACAAAATCAAGGCGGAAATCGGCTGGGAGCCTGAAACCATGTTTAAAGACGGCATAAAGGAAACTATAAAGTGGTATTTTTCGCATGAGGACTGGCTTAAAAACGTGACAAGCGGCGATTACCAGAAATATTATGCGGAGATGTATAAATAAAACGGAAGCTAAATTCGCAGATGTATTAAGAATGAATGGAAGGATAGTGTGAAAAATAAATTTTTCACACGCAAATTTGCGCTTGGGCACAAATTCGTAAATATATTAAGAGTGGGGGGGATAAGATGAAGGGTATTATTTTGGCGGGAGGATCAGGAACCAGGCTTTATCCGCTTACAAAGGCTATTTCAAAGCAGATTATGCCTGTGTATGACAAGCCTATGATTTACTATCCGCTTTCGACGCTGATGCTTGCGGGCATAAGGGATATTTTGATTATTTCGACGCCGAGGGATTTGCCGATATTTGAGGAGCTTTTTGGCACTGGAGAGCAGCTGGGGCTTCGCATGGAGTATGCGGTGCAGGAGCAGCCGCGCGGGCTTGCGGACGCGTTTATCATTGGCGCTGATTTTATTGGCAGCGATTCCGTGGCGCTTGTACTGGGCGACAATATTTTTTACGGGCAGAGCTTTTCAAAGCTGCTGCAGAGAGTGGCGGCGAAGGAGAGCGGCGCGACGATTTTCGGATATTATGTGCGTGATCCGAGAGAATACGGAGTAGTGGAGTTTGACAAGGACGGCAAGGCTATTTCCATAGAGGAAAAGCCCGCAAAGCCAAAGAGCAATTATGCAGTCCCAGGACTTTATTTTTATGACAATGATGTAGTAGAGATTGCAAGAAACGTAAAACCTTCCGCGCGCGGCGAGATAGAGATTACAAGCATAAACAATGAGTATTTGCGACGCGGTACGCTTACGGTGGAAACGATGGGGCGCGGCTTTGCATGGCTTGACACGGGCAACCATGATTCGCTTCTTGACGCGGCGGATTTTGTGTGCGCTTTCCAGAAAAGGCAGGGTCTGTACATTTCATGCATAGAGGAGATTGCGTACAAGAGGGGCTTTATCACAAGGGAGCAGCTTTTGGCGCTTGCTGAGCCTCTGATGAAGACGGATTACGGAAAATATTTAGTTGAGGTTGCAAATGGACTCTAAGGCAAAAAGGGCGGGCATATTGATTGCGCTGTGTTCCATGGCTGTTGTAATGGCTGTGGTGGCTGGCGTAAATTATAAACGCCTTGTGGATGGCGGCTCATCTCAAAAAGAGGAGGAGCAGACAGCAGCCGATACAGGCGGCGGCATAGCGGAGGACGGGCGCGTGATAGGCGCTGATTTATCTGCGTTTTTAAGGGACGAGGATTTTTTTGACAAGGAAACGTCCAACGGCTCAAACTTAAGCCATATATCTGCTGGGGAAACAGAACCTCTCACGCTGCTTGCAAGCTCGGTTCAGCGTGATATCAGAGTAAAGATAGTCGATGACAAGGGCGATGTGGTGCAGGGACATGACTATATGGTTGAAGTTGAGGGTGAAGGCACGTATTTTGACGACGATAGAGACGGCATTATCCATATAATGAATGTAAAGCCGGGCGATTATGAGGTCTCGCTTGGAAGCGTCGAGGGCTTTGAGGTGCCAAGCGAGCCTGCTAAAGTGCGCGTAAAATCAATAGTGTCATACACGCCGATTGATGATATAAGCTTTTTTGTACATTCAGAAGACGAAATTGATGTGCTGAACGATGACTTGGAGTATAAAAACGAGGCTGTAGACGCGGAGGATGAAGATGACTCGCAGTATACGGCTCTGCTCAGCGAAGACGAGCGGGACAACGCCGTGGCGCTTGGCATAGATGTTTCCAAGTGGAATAAAGATATAGACTGGGAAATAGTAAAGGCTGAAGGCGTGGATTTTGCAATAATCCGATGCGGATACCGCGGCTCCTCGTCTGGGCTGTTGGTTGAAGATCCGTACTTTTTCAAAAATATAGAGGGTGCAAAAAAGGCTGGCATAAAGGTGGGCGTATATTTCTTCTCGCAGGCTGTTGATTTGGTGGAGGCAGTTGAGGAGGCGAGCATGGCTGTTGCGCTGCTGAACGGCATGGAGCTTGATTTCCCGATATTTATAGACAGCGAGGGCGCTGGCGGCAACGGCAGGGCTGACGGACTTGACGCGGCGACGCGCACGGCTGTAGTAAATGCTTTTTGCCAGACCATACAAAATGCCCAGATGGACGCGGGAGTATATGCAAGCCGCAACTGGTATTACAATAATCTCAATACGGCGGATTTCAATGACATAAAAATATGGCTTGCAGAGTACAGGCAGACGCCGCTCTATGATGGTGAGTATGACATGTGGCAGTACACGTCAAGCGGCGCGGTAGGCGGCATTGAGGGCAGGGTTGACTTGAATGTGAGTTATTTGGGCATAAAACATTAACGAACTCTAAGGCGATAAAGTACATCGCCTAAGACTTCGTAAATGTTTAGAAAAACGCAAAGGGCGGCGTTTTTCCTGAATGATTTGCGTAGTTATTGCTGCAGAGTGAAGGTTTAGATGTTCATGAACTCTAAGGCGATAAAGTACATTGCCTAAGACTTCGTAAATGTTTAGAAAAACGCAAGGGCGGCGTTTTTACTGAATGATTTGCGTAGTTATTGCTGCAGTCTTACGAAGAATTTGATGGGATTGGGCAGTTTTTGATTGATTTGAAATATTAAGGTGATATGGGAGGATTGAAATGGGAAAAATTACGGTAGAGGAATGTATTACGGACGGGATGGTGATAGAAGGGCTGAAGGTTATAACTCCGCAGGTGTTTGGGGATAACAGGGGTTATTTTATGGAGACTTACAATTACAATGATTTTAAGGCGGCGGGTATTGATCAGGTCTTTGTGCAGGATAACCAGTCTGCGTCAAAAAGGGGCGTGCTGCGCGGTCTGCATTTCCAGAAAAATTATCCGCAGGACAAGCTTGTGCGCGTTATAAAGGGCGAGGTGTATGATGTAGTGGTGGATTTGCGCAAGGATTCAAAGACCTTTGGCAAGTGGTACGGCGTGCATCTTTCAGAGGAAAACAAAAAGCAGTTCTTTGTGCCGAAAAACTTTGCGCACGGCTTTCTGGTGCTTTCCGACTATGCTGAGTTCTGCTATAAATGCACTGATTTTTACCACCCTGACGATGAGGGCGGCCTGCTCTGGAGCGATCCTGATATCGGCGTTGAGTGGAACATCCCAGAGGGAATGGAGCTTATAATGTCCGAGAAGGATAAGAAGTGGGGCGGCATAAAGGAATTTAAAAGATGAAGCAGGGCATATCCAAACGAACGATAAAATTATTTGCGACGCTTATGGCGGTGATTCTGGCGGCAGTGATTATAATACATCACAATCCGCTGGCGGATCAGCATGAGGAGAATGTCAAAAAGCTGGCTGCATGCCTTATGATAGTCGGCGCTATGCTGATTTTTTACCGTTTTTACGACAGGCTTGTCTCACTCCCTGCGGAGCTTTGGCAGTCGCGCGAGCTTATCTGGAAGCTTTCCAAAAACGATTTCAAAAACAGGTACGCAGGATCATACATGGGGCGTGTCTGGGCGTTTACGCAGCCTGTAGTGACTGTGCTTTTGTACTGGTTTGTTTTTGGTCATGTGATGGCGCGGGACAAGCTGGAGGTGCTTACGGTAGGCATCGAGGCGCCGTATGTGCTGTGGCTTACGGCGGGGCTTGTGCCGTGGTTTTATTTCAGCGAGGCGATAAACAACGGTACTACCTCGCTGCTGGAATACAATTATCTTGTAAAAAAAGTAGTGTTCAAAATAAGCATTATTCCGATAGTAAAGCTTATAGCGGCATCATTTACGCATATATTTTTCGTGTGCTTTATGCTGGCGGTGTATTTTGTCTATGGCTATAAGCCTGATATTTATCTGCTGCAGCTTATCTATTACAGCTTATGCATGTTTGTTTTCGTGCTTGCCATCAGCTATTCGACCTGCGCGATAGTTATATTTTTCAGGGATTTGACGCAGATTATAAATATAATATTACAGGTGGGAATGTGGGCGACGCCGATTTTGTGGAATATTACGCGGCTTGACGACAATCCAGTGCTGCAGAAAATACTTAAAATCAATCCCGTGTTTTATGTTGTAAACGGCTACAGGGACGCGATGTTTACCAAAACATGGTTCTGGCAGGATTTTTATTCGACATCTTACTTCTGGATTGTGACAGTGGTGCTTTTTGGAATAGGGGCGCTTATTTTCCGCAGGCTAAAAGTGCATTTTGCGGACGTGCTTTAGATTTGTCTGTAGAGCGTCTTATGCGTGAGATGAAGTCTGCAGCGCTTTTTAGGGAGAAACTGTGAGCGGTAAAAGCCTGGGGGCGGATTTTCAGGCTTTGGCTGGAATACTTGCTGGAGCGGACAAGGGGTAAAAATATGAGTAATGAAACCGCGATTGCGGTAAAAAACGTATGCAAAATATATAAGCTCTATGATAAGCCGATGGATCGTATGAAAGAGGCGCTGGGGCTTACTAAGACAAAAAAATACAAGGAGCACCGCGCGCTTGACAATGTGAGCTTTGACGTAAAGCAGGGCGAGTGCGTGGGCATCATAGGCACAAACGGTTCAGGGAAGTCAACGATACTCAAAATAATAACAGGTGTTCTTAATCCGACGAGCGGCAGCGTAGAGGTAGACGGGAGGATATCGGCGCTGCTGGAGCTTGGCGCGGGCTTTAACCAAGAGTATTCGGGAATGGAGAATATTTACCTCAACGGCACTATGAATGGCTTTTCAAAGTCTGAGATAGACGCGCGTATGGCGGATATACTTGATTTTGCCGATATTGGGGATTACGTGTACCAGCCAGTGAAGACATATTCGAGCGGCATGTTTGTGCGGCTTGCGTTTTCCGTGGCGATAAATATTGAGCCTGAGATACTTATAGTGGACGAGGCGCTTTCCGTGGGAGATGTTTTTTTTCAGGCAAAGTGCTATCACAAGTTTGAAGAATTTAAACAGATGGGAAAGACTATCATTATCGTAAGCCACGATTTAAGCAGCATCGCAAAATACTGTGACAGGGTTATCCTTTTAAATCAGGGCGTGAAGCTTGGCGAGGGTCTGCCCAAGGAAATGATAGACGACTTTAAGCGCGTGCTTGTGGGACAGTATGAAGCGCCTGAAAGCAAAGCGGAGCAGAGCCTTATAAATGATGCCGAGGTAAGGGAAGCTGTTGTGGCAAAGGCGGCGGAGCAGAAGAAAGCCCGCGAAAGTGGCAGGGGAGCGTCAAAGCTGCTTGAATACGGCACAAAGCAGGCTGTTATAGAGGAGTTTTACGTCGTTGATGATAAGGGCACGCGCACAAACGCGGTTATAAAGGGAAGCGAATTTACAATATATATGAGGGTTCGCTTTGAAAGTGACCTGCCTGCGCCGATATTTGCGTTTTCGTTTAAGACGGCGAAGGGAACGGAGATTACAGGCACGAACACAATGTTTGAGAAGGCGTTTTTGGAGCCTGTAAGCGCGGGGGCAGTGAAAGAAGTGACCTTTACGCAGAAAATGTCGCTGCAGGGGGGAGAGTACCTTATTTCCTTTGGAGTGACGGGCTATGAGGGCAATGATTTCAAGGTATACCATAGAATGTATGACGCGTTTGACATAACGGTAATTTCGGACAAAAATACGGTGGGATATTACGATATGGATTCTAAGGTCAGTGTGAGAGACGCTGGCTGACGCCTGGGGCGGATTATTTGGAGGAGCGGCATAATGGCTGGAGAGTTTGGGCAGGCAGAACAACTTGAAAAGTTTGAAAAGATAGGGAACGTGGTTTTGGACTTGAGCCTTTATTCAGGCGAGGATTTATATACAGACGGCGATATCGAGAATGAGATGCTTGAGATTGCGGTAAACCATTCCGTGGAGGAGTTTCCCGAAATAATAGAGCAGAAGAAAAGCTGGCCGGTTTTTTATCATTTTTCGCCGTTCCGCTCGAATATAATCGACTGGCTCCCGATTAAAAAGACTGACAAAATACTCGAAATCGGCTCGGGGTGCGGCGCTGTCACGGGAGCGCTTGCAAGGCGCGCTGGGAGCGTTACCTGCGTTGAGCTGTCAAAAAAGCGCAGTCTGATAAATGCCTATAGAAACAGGGAATATGGCAACATAACCATTAAGGTGGGCAATTTTAAGGACATTGAGCCGCAGCTTGCAAAGGATTTTGACTATGTGCTGCTTATCGGCGTGTTTGAATATGGGCAGGCGTATATCGGGGGCAAAACTCCGTATGAGGATTTTATGCGCATCTGCAATTGCCACAGGAAGCTCGACGGGCGGCTTATTATCGCCATTGAAAATAAGTTTGGGCTTAAATACTGGGCAGGGTGCAGGGAGGATCATTTAGGCACGCACTTTTCAGGGCTTGAGGGCTATCATGAGGGAGGGGCGGCAAGAACCTTCACGCGGCGCGGGCTTGAAAATATAATGGAGAGCGTAGGCATACATGAATATTTCTTTTACTACCCTTATCCCGACTATAAATTTATGACGGCGGTGTACTCGGATAAATATCTGCCGAAGAAGGGCGAGCTGTCAAACAATCTGCGCAATTTTGACAGGGACAGGGTGCTTTTGTTTGACGAGACGCAGGTGTTTGACCAGATTATTGACGAGAGGGAGTTTCCGCTTTTTTCAAATTCATATCTTGTTGTGGCGGGCGGCGAGCCAAACGCGCTGTATGCGAAGTTTTCAAACGACAGGGACAGCCAGTGGGCTATACACACGCTTATGGTAAAGGACGCGCCAGGGGAGCTTCATGTGGAAAAGCAGCCTGATACTCCTTCGGCATACGGGCATATTTCAGATATGCAGCGCGCATACGAGCTGCTGTCAAAGCGCTATGAGGGGACTAAGATCGACATAAACAAATGCGAGCCGATTGGCGGGGACATCAAAAACGGGCTTAAGTTTGAATTTTGCGCAGGCGTAACGCTTGAGGCAATGCTTGACGAGTGCCTTTCAAGGTCAGACATGGAGGGATTCAAGCGTCTTGTCGGCGAATATATGGAGTGGCTTGGCTACAATGAGGAAAGCGCGTGCGTGAGCAATATTGACTTTATTTTCCCTAATATACTTGTTGACGGCGGCAAGTGGCATGTGATTGACTATGAGTGGACCTTTGAGCGGAGGATTTCGGCAAAGAGCATAGCGTTCCGCGCGTTTTACAATTATATGCTTGGCGGCGAGACAAGAAAAGCCTGCGGGGAGTTTTTGATGCATGACGTGCTTGGATTTTCGCAGGAGGAGATAGACGAAGCGGTAAAGCGGGAGAGCGGGCTACAGAGCTATATAAACGGCAGCCGTGCGTCAGTCAGCAAAATGCGGGAGCTTATCGGCAACAAGGCGTATGAATTGCAGGGCATGCTTGATTACTGCATGCATGTGGACAAAAAGTATTTTTCAAAAATATATGTGGATTACGGCGGGGGCTTTAGCGAGGAAAATTCGTTTATAGTCAAGGACTGTTATATAGAGGAGAAGTATCTCCGCCTGCAGCTTGCCATACCTGACGGCGCGGTACGTCTTAGAATAGATCCATGTGACAATCCGTGCGTGGCGATGATAAATGAGATAAAAATTGACGGCAGGCTTTATCCTGCTGAAAATGTTGAGGTAAGCGGCGTGCGCCATGAGAGCGGCTACATTATATTTGACGGAAATGATCCCAATATGGCGGTTGATGTAAATGGGGGCAGACAGCTTACCACTGATATAGTGATAATGGAAATGCCCGATGAAATAGCAAAGGAGTTTACTGAGCGGGCTGCGAAGGAGCAGGATGCGGGTTTCTTTGCGCGTGTAAAAGGGCATATTAAAAGGCGTTTATAGTATAATTTATGGCAGCCGATGACAGCATATTGCCGTGGAGCGTTTAAAAAGGCATATTAGGTTGAAAGAGTGAAGTAATTTATAATGATAAACAGGATAAAAAAGGCAATTCAGGACAGGTTATATGAAAACTGCATAGATGAATACCGTAAGGAGCTGCGCTGCCAGACAGATCCGTATCTTTTGTGGGTGAAGCAGACAGAAATTTATGGCGCTGAAAGCATTGACGAGGAGGAGTACCCTTCGCTCGGCGTGGTTTATATGGAGCAGTGCACGGGCGGATTTACGCTTGACGACATTAAAAACGAGTATATAATATTTGCTTCCAAAAACGGCAGGATTTCCGTGAGGGCGTTCGGAGAGATTATGCGCTATTTTGACACGCATAAGGACACAAATATTGTATATCCCGACGAAGATGTCTGGGCGCTTTGCGAGGAGGAGGGCGACAGGCCAAAAGCAGACGGCGATGACGAGCTGAGCAGCCGCACTTTCCCATGGACAAAGCCTATGTGGTCGCCCGACACGCTTTTTTCGTTTTTTTATTTCGGTAATATTTTTGCGATAAGAAAAAGCGCGTTTGCGGACATAGAGTGGCTTGGCGATAAGGATTACAGGAAAAATATATATGATTTTGCGCTGAAGGCAACAGAGCTTGGAAAACGCGCTGGGCATATAGAAAAGGTGCTTTTCCACGCATACAGAAGGGGAAAAAACATAGCTGAAATAGAAGAATCGCTTATGCACAGCACGGATTTTATAGGCGTCGGCGCTGAATATGACGATATCCGCATTGCCGCAATGGAGCGCAGGGGGATTAAGGGCAAAATGGCGGCGGACAGCGCGACAGGTATAACATATCCGATATATGAGGCAGAGGGAAATCCGCTTGTAAGCATTATCATTCCGTCAAAGGACAATCCCGAGACGCTTAAGCAGTGCATACGCTCCGTTTATAACCATACGGCGTACAAAAATTATGAGATTATCGTGGTGGACAATGGCAGCTCGGCGCGAAACCGCATTGTGCTTGATTCCTTTAAAAATGAGTGTGAATTTTCATATATATATCAGCCGATGGAGTTTAACTTTTCAAAGATGTGCAATATCGGCGTCAGCGCGTCAAAGGGCAGCTATATACTGTTTTTGAATGACGATATGGAGGCGACGGAGGACTTATGGCTTGACAGAATGCTTGGGCAGGCGTCGTTAAAGCATGTGGGCGCAGTTGGTGCAAAGCTTTTGTACCCCAATTCCACTCTTATCCAGCATGCAGGCATAAGCAACACGATATACGGCCCGGGGCATAAGCTTAAAAAAATGGACGACAGCGTTTCATATTATTATGGAAGAAACAGATTTGTGTATGACATGATAGGAGTGACGGCGGCGTGCCTGCTTATTCGCAGGGATTATCTAAAGGCGATAGGCGGGTTTTACGAGGGGCTTGCGGTGGCATACAATGACGTGGATCTGTGTTTCAGGCTTTGCACAAAGGGGCTGTACAATGTGCAGAGAAATGACGCGGTGCTTTATCATCACGAGTCGCTTAGCCGCGGCGATGATATGCAGGATGGGGAAAAGCTGAAACGCCTGCTCAGTGAACAGGAGCTTCTTTACAGCAGGCATAAAAAGTTTTACCACAGGGATCCATTTATAGGCACGCTTATGAACGACGGCGATCCCGAGTACAAATGCCGCTGGCTCGAGGCGTATGAGCTTGCCGATACCACGGACTACGTGGAGCAGATAAGCCAGGGGAAAAAGCTTCCAAATGAGCGCAGAATGAACAACGCCATTATGGTAGTTACAGAGGACTGCAAAAAGGAGCGCTATGTAAAGAAGCCCTATTATCTGATAAAGGGCTGGGCGTATGTGCCCGATATGGATAATGCCCGCTACAGCTTTAAGCTGCTGTTTGTAAACGGCAGCGGGCAGGTGTGGGAGCTGCCCGTACAGAAGCGTTACCGAAAGGACGTGGCGGCGATACTCGAAAATCAGGTAAATGTTGACATGACAGGCTTCTGCTGCTGGATATATGAGGGAGCTCTGCCGAATGACACATATGATTTGTGGATTACAGCCAAGGACAACTGTTCAAGGCAGCGTCTTTACCGCAATATGGAAAGGCAGCTTGAGGTAAAATAAAACGAGGTATAGCAATGGGGTATTACGAGGAGGAGCTGTTTGCCCAGAGGACGCCATATCTTCAATGGCTCAAGGAACAGTCTGGAGCTTGGCTCAATGGGCAGGAAATTTCTGAAAGACATACAGGGAAACCGCTGTGCAGGCTTCCCTTTTGTTCGTGTGAGGATAAGGCGGAGGACATCGTGAAAACCTCGGTACATAGGGGAATAAACGGGCTTGACGACAGGGCGGTCTATCTTTTTGAGCGCAAGGGCGGCGAGCTGTCGGGGAATGCCGAAGATGAAATATCGGCGGCATTCAGACAGAATAAGGGCGTACAGCTTGCCTACGCGGACGAGGATTATCTTGGAAGCCTTACAGAGCTGTACGGGCTTGAAGACGACGGTAAGCTTTACCGTGGCGAGCCATGGTTTAAGCCTGATTACTCGCCAGATACGTTAAACTCATTTTTTTATATAGGCAGCGTTTTTGCAGTGCGCGGCGCAGCGCTTAGGGAAGCCGTGGAAAAGGGGCTTAACCTGTATGAGCTTGCCTGCCTTGCTGCTGATATGGGCAGCGGAAGGGCTGTGCATATACCAAAAGTGCTGTATACAAACAATAATCTGTCCGATGCATATGAGCTTGAAGGGCGGGGACTAATGGAAAAAAAGTTCGCGGTGCAGGACGCGCTTGTGTCAATAATAATACCAAGCCGTGACAACAGCAAGGTGCTTGGCAAATGCCTGACTACGCTTACGCAGCTCACGTCATACAAGAATTATGAGCTTATCATAGTGGACAACGGGAGCCGCAGCGAGGAGAAGGCTGCCGTGTATGCGCTGGCAAATGAGCTCAGGCAAAAAAATAACGGGCTGAATATTGAATATATATGGAAGGAAATGGCATTTAATTTTTCCGCTATGTGCAATATCGGCGCACGAATGGCAAACGGAAAATATCTGCTGTTTTTAAATGACGATATAGAAATCATAGAATCCGAATGGCTGGAAAATATGCTTACGTCTGCCGCACTGCCGCACGCGGGCGCAGTAGGGGCAAAGCTGTATTATCCGAAAGAAAACAATAGCAATAGTTATCTAATTCAGCATATCGGAATAACCAATATGGGCATAGGTCCTGCGCATAAGCTTAGCGGTTTGGAGGATAAGGGAAACCTTTACCACGGGCATAATCTTGTCACCTACAATATGCTTGCCGTGACAGGCGCGTGCCTGATGATAGAAAAGGCAAAGTTTGATGCTGCGGGCAGCTTTGACGAGGAGCTTGCCGTCGCGTACAATGATGTGGAATTATGCTTTAGGCTTTACAAGGCGGGATATTACAATATTGTGAGAAATGACGCAAGGCTTGTCCACCACGAGTCACTTAGCAGGGGGAGCGACATCAGCGGGGATGGGCAGAAACGTCTGGAAAAGGAAAAACGTATGTTATATAACAAGCATCCTGATATGGAGGGAAAAGACGCGTTTTACAGCCCTAATCTTGTCCAGTGGAAACGTGATGTGAAGTATAACGTAGGTTATTTATCCTTCTGCGATAATGAGGTGCTTCCTGTGCGGCTTGACGACGCAATGCTTAAAACGCTGCCCAAGGCGCATAAAAACAGATATATCAGGCGCATAACGGGCGAGAGCCTTTCAATGCTTGCAATTGATGAAATAAAAACGGGTGATATTGATGCGCCGCATTACTGCGGCGAGCGGCTTGCAAGCATAACAGGCTGGCATTTAATCCGCAGAAAAGATAACGCGGTAGTTGAAAAGGCGATGCTGTTAAGGAAAAAAGACAATGCTAATCATATATATATACTGCCCGTCTACCCGCAGCTCAGGGAAGATGTGCCTGAAATGATTGAAAACGGTGACAATTCAGGCAGGACAAAAAACACAATGCTCTGTGGATTACACGTGATATTTAATTGTATGGCGCTTGTCGAGGGCTGCTACGAGATAGGGATAGTCGCTACGGCAGGAAATGAGAGGCGCGGATATATTGAGTGGAGTGGGCGTACCATAGATATTTGATATCATAAGTTATTTAAAGCTGTTTAAAATTATTAAAAACTGCTTTAGCATTGCAAAGGAAATTTGCTGGATACACCGAATACATCGAATGACTGATACTGATACTGATAATGTTATAGAAAATGATACTGTTATAGAAAAAATTTTGAAATTATAAATTTTGGATATAAATTTCACGACAGAAAATAAAAACATATGTTACACAATATGCCGAGGTAATAATAAAAATGAATGATGACGAGCAAATATACGATTTAGAATTTTATAAAAACGCCTATGAGCAGGAAAAAGCGCGCTCCGCGTCTCTGGCGGGGCGTCTTGCCGATGCCAAAAACGAGGCGGACAATCTGCAGTTCCAGCTTGACCGCATAAAGAACAATCTCGCATGGAAAGCAAGCAAGCCGCTCAGAATGGCTATGCACTGGGGCATCAGAAATTACAGGCGCCTTAGGAATCTTGGCGGTCCGAGGGGAATAGCGCGCAAGCTCAGGCAGAAAAAGATAGAGACGCAGGCAAAAAAGCTCCACGGCACGGCGAGCTTTCCAAGCGCGGAGGAGGCTGTGCGCCAGCGCGGGGAAAAATTTGAACATATGGTGAAGTTCAGCATACTTGTGCCGCTCTGGAACACACCGATTAATTTCCTCGATCAGATGATTGAGTCCGTAAAGGCGCAGACATATGAAAACTGGGAGCTTTGCCTTGCCGACGGCTCAGACGGCGAGCACAGCGAGGTGGGCAGAAGATGCCTTGAATACGCGGCGGCTGACAAGCGCATAGTGTACAAAAAGCTTGAAAAAAACGAGGGAATCGCGGGAAACACAAACGAGTGCCTAAAGCTGGCGACAGGAGAGTATATCGGGCTTTTCGACCATGACGACATTATACATCCGTCTGTGCTTTATGAGTATGCAAAGGTGATTAATGAGCAGGGTGCGGACTATATTTACTGTGACGAGACGACATTTAAGGGCGACAGCATTGACAATATGATCACGCTCCATTTTAAGCCCGACTTTGCGATTGACAATCTGAGGGCAAACAATTACATCTGCCATTTCAGCGTGTTTTCGCGTAAGCTTCTTGATGGGACAGAGCTTTTCAGGAGCGGCTTTGACGGCAGCCAGGACCATGACATGATACTCAGGCTCACGTCAAACGCCAAAAAAGTTGTCCATGTGCCTAAGCTTATGTATTACTGGCGTTCGCACAAAAACAGCACGGCAAGCGACATAAGCGCAAAGCCTTATGCGATAGCGGCAGCCAAGGGAGCGGTCGCAGACCACCTTGAAAAGAGCGGGTTTAAAAATTTTGAGATTAGGAGCACGCGGGCGTTTGATACGATTTTTGAGATTAAATATGAGATTTTGAGCGAGGACAAGATATCGATACTTATTCCCAATAAAGACCATGTTGATGATCTGCGCAGGTGCGTTGAGTCGATAAGGGCGCGCTCTACCTATG
>X301_European_Hare__coassemble_930_pt1 | contig 35190 bp, 31 predicted proteins | sample X301_European_Hare__metabat2_low_PE_011 | metagenome-assembled genome bin X301_European_Hare
ACCTGGTTTAATTTCAATGAAGGCTCATCCTAGTTTTCGGACAGTCTCCCCTATTTCAACTACGCTCCAATAACTTGCCGAAACATGCAAAAGGACTATGGCAAAGCTTGAAACAACACGTAAAATATCATACCGTACTATTTTACCCATATTGCATTTCCTCCATTTTTAAATTTGCTATATTATAACACAGATGTTAATATTTTACACGTATTTTTGCTTTTTGGGAGCTTTTTTGAGTGGCTTTTTTGACTTCTTCAGACTTTTTATGATTTGCTTAGGATTAAAAAATATAATGTCACAAATGTATGATTTGTTGGACATTATACTATATCTTGTTTATTTGTTCCTTGTTGCGACTGCCCTGCAAGCAAATCGTAAACTGTTCTTAGCAAACTTAAGCCTGCAGCTTTTTCATCATATAATATGCGTCGGCATATGTGCCGTCGGCATACTTCATATTGTCTGGAAAGGTACCGTATATTTTAAATCCAAGCTTTTCATATAAAGCTACCGCAGATTTATTGCTGGTGATTACATCAAGCTCTGCTTGCTCATATCCCGTCTTTTTTGCAATATCCAAAACTGTCTCAAGCACTAACCTTCCAATCCCGCAGCCGCAATATTCTTTATATAAGGCAATAGCGACATCACACCTATGCCTGTGCCTTTTAAAACCTCCAAGGCTCATTAGAGAGCAAGTTCCTATATGCCTGCCATCAATCTCAGCAACCATAAGCAGCTCACTTTCACTATCCTTTTTAGCATTTATAAAATCTTTCTCCTGCTCCACTGACAGCGTTACCTCATCAGAATCACGGATTAAAAAAGGCGTTTCAGATGATACAATTTTCAAAAAATCTATTAAATCCTGCGCATCTTTTTCTTCAGCGCTTCTAAATAATTATTTCTCTGCCTTTTTTGTCATTTATAACAATATTATCAACATACATATATGTATTCCACCCTTCATAAGACGTTTCTTGTATATATATCTGCCGCGAATCCATCAAAAAGTTTTAGAAATGTATTCCACGCTCATTAAAAATCGCAGCTTAAATGTCTACCCGTTCATTATATTTTGTCGTTTTGTATTCCGCTATCCTGCAATGCTTTCTCCAAATCAGCTACATACTGCTTCTGCTGTTTTTTCAGAAATGCCTTTACAAAGGGCTTCATAATCATCTTTTTGGGAACTACATTTTCCGTAAACTCAAATTCTGTCTGCCCGTCTTTTTCAACAAAAATCCCAGTCCAGTGTCCGCTCATATTGCTGTTTTCCATATCAAATTCCCATCTCTTGAATGGCTCTGACAATGTGACGGTAAAGGTCGTAGGAAAGCCTGCCTTTGTATATTCAACAAACGAATTTTCATTCAATACCTCTATCCTGTCCAAATCACTTCTCCATTGATAATTTTCCAGAGAAGTAACAATGCTCCAAACCTTTTGCACGCCCGACGGAAGCACCGCTTTTATCCGTGAAACTGCCATAACTCTTTCCTCCACAAACTCTTGTTATTTTACCGTTAGAATACCATAAAGACACTCTTTGTTCAATTCCGCCATATTTACATAACATTCTTTTGAATAAAAGCATTTATTTCCAAACTTATACTATAGAATATCAAACAGCTAAAGCCTGCAGCAATACAAAAAGGAACTGTCACAACCGCAACAGCCCCTTTTCATTTTCACACCTGCTTACAACTGTTTAAAAATTCGCGTTCTCCGTATCAAAGAGTAACATTTCCAAATTTTCAATATCCTGTGAGTTCGGTGTCCATACGTTGTCAACAAGCTCAATCCTTATAGTCGTCGTATCAGGCTCGGCATACTCAGCGTTAGCTATGCTGTCCTTCATACAGTCCTTCAAAGCTGTCAGCAGAGCATCTGTCATTTCCTCCTCGCTGGGAATCTGTGTCTCGTCCGTAACGCTCGACCACTCTGTATATAAATCCGTAACAGCCGTCTCATAATTTGTAACCGTAGCATCAAAAATCATCATCTTCTCATATGTCACGGTCACTACCCACGCGTCGTCCTGCTTTTCAGCGCTGTCCACCGTGTACTTGACGTTGCCGTACATATCCTGTACTACCTGACGAAACTCCGCCTTCAGCTCATCTGAAACCGTAACGCCTGTCAAAAGATTTGTCATCGCTGCATCAATACCTGATTCATAAACCTGAGCCGCCTCCTCAGCCGTGCCAATCTTTAAATCCATAAATGCTGCCGTGTCATTTTTGTAGCTGAGGTCAAGCATAGCCTGGAGATATGCCTTGGCATCAAACTTATTGCCGCAGCCTCCAAGAACACCCACTACCAGTACGCACACTAATAAAAGTGCGACTTTTTTTACTTTTTTCATTTTTCTTCTCCCTTTTCATAAAAAAATTAGATGTCACCGCATCCAGTTAATAACTTTATCACCTGTGCAGTTATAAGTCAATAACAAATATTTTGAAAACTTTAATTTCGTGCGTTTTTTTGCATTTTCTTGCATTTTCTTACATTCTCCTGCATATTTTTCTGCAGAATTTTCAAAATTTATATCAAGCCATAAAGCTTTAACAGGTACAGCCACAGCGTAATAAATACCGAGCTCAAAAAGGTTGTCGATACGACGCAGCTTGACGAAAGCACGCCTTCATGCCCCATATTCCTTGACATAATATAGCAGCTTACCGTAGTCGGTGCGCCAAGCATTATCAAAATCGCCACCATTTTTTCATTCGTAAAGCCAAGCTTTGCCGCCATAGGCAAAAAAATCGCGGGCATCAGAAACAGCTTTATAATCGTGCTTATAACCGTCGGTTTTATCTTGGCAAGCGCTTTCCTGCCCTCAAAGCCTGCGCCAAGCCCTATCAGCGCAAGCGGCGTTGCGAGCACCGAAAAATTATGTAACGTCTTGCTTATGATTACAGGCATATTTATCCTCGCGACTGATATTATCATTCCAAGCAGTATTCCAAGGATAATCGGGTTTGTCGCTATGCCCTTCAGCGACTTTTTAAGCCCCGCCATGTCAAAGCCGCTGCTGCCTGGCGCGGTAAACGACAGTATTATGACCGCCGCCACATTGTAAAGCGGCACGGTGGCAAGTATCATAAGCGGCGCTATAGAGCTTGAACCGTATATATTCTGGATAAACGCCACGCCCAGCACGGCGGCGCTGCCCCTGTAGGACGCCTGTATAAACTCTCCCCTTATCTCCTTTTCCTTCACAAATAAAACGGTGAAAAGCGATATAACCAGTATGCACAAGAGCGTCACGCCAAAGCAGAACACCACAAATTTAAAATCCCACACGGCATAAAAATCCGCCTCCGAAATATCAACCACCAGCAATACCGGAAGCGTTACCTTATAATTAAAGGAATTTAACGTCTTTACAAAGCCGTCGTCAACCATATTGATCTGCCTGAATATGTAGCCCGCCACCATTACGAGAAATATCGGGATCGTGGCATTAAGGCTGAAAATTAAATTTTCCATCACAAAATCTGCCTTTCACACATATTGTTATTTATTTTATCTAAATATAATTTTTCCTAAACAAATGCCTGCTATATTTCCCCTGCGCAGTATTTTTCAAGCTGTATTTCGCATATTGTGCGGACTCGTTCTATATATTCCTCTGGATAATATGCCGCCGCTTCATGGCAGAAGTCAATCAGATCATTCTTTGAGAACCATATATCAAGCTGCTTTTTATACATCTGCCTTGCCGCCGTTTTTTGTTTTTCAAAAGAACCAGAAAATGGTTTTGCTGTTGTCCTTTTCAGTAATTCATCTGCCGAAAAGCGCATTGGAAAGTACATTAAATCAGAAAAAAATGAGTCCCCATTATCATAAATAGGCGAAAAACGCAGTCCGTTCGCGCCCCGCAGTATCGAAATATTATTCGTATGGCGATCCTGATTTAGCGTAAATGCATCTGCCTCTATTATCTTTGTCAACTCGCGCCCAGAATCGCGCACGCCTATTTCATTAAGCAAATCGACAGTATATTTAATACGCTCGTCAGGCGTTTCAAACCTGTTCAGCGTTTCTGCCAGATTTATATTACGAAAATTTCTGACTATGCGCTCCAGCGGAATCAAAATCTCTCCCGCCTGCTTCATCTCTTGGCTCACACAGCCATTGTAGCCTTCCCCCATAATCTCAATCCTGACAAAATCATACCGCACAAAATCAGCATTTGATTTTTCAAGGATACGGCTGGACAATACCTCTGACAGCCCTTCATACCCGACAGCGTCCTGCTTATAATAGGCCTCTCCTATATGCCATTTATTCTGGTTTCCCTTTGATGATGTTTCAAGCTTTTTCATTTTAGGAAAATCACTGACATCAATTTTATTAATATTCATGTCACTCTTTGTCCTCCGCTACTTCTATATAGCAATTATCATCATCTATACGGCCGTGATAAAACAGCATAATGCCAAGCGGCGATGTATCGCCAATTCCCCGAAGACGCATTTCCGTTTTAAAATTATGCCTCGTCTGCGGAATACTCCTGTATCTGCAGAAGTCCTCAAAATCCTCCATTGTAGGCTTCTCATTAACTCCAAAAGCGCGGTCAATCAGATTATCCGTGTGATTTTTTATTTCTATAGTTTGATTTGCAAAATCGATATCAATCTCTGTCAGCAAAATACCGTTATCCTTATAATAATTTATTTTTATAGAAATCGCCTCCTGCGCCGTTTTCAGTCAACAAAAAATCCAACAAGGGACAGCGACTTGTGCAAATCGCTGCCCCTGCTTTAAAACTTTATCCAAACGGTCCGAAAAACTTTTACTAACTATTATCTGCCGAACTGAGCGTCATTGTTGCCGCTGTCTGTTGTCCACATCTCGAGCATGTTGATAGGATCGTTGAAGTCTGCAAGCCAGCCGTTACGCGCTATATCGTAGTTGCCTGACTTTCTCTCCTCAAGGAATACGTTCCAGTCAACAGTCTTGATTGTCATGTTGATGCCGATTGCGGCAAAATCCTGCTGAAGTGACTCAGCGATTGCTACATGACCTGTACCCTCGTTTGTAAGGTACTCAAACGTGATAGGCGTAGAGTCTGAAAGCATATTGTCGTCTGTAAACTCATAGCCTGCGCTCTTTAAGAGCTCAACAGCCTGCTCTAAGTTCTCGTCAAGCGCATAGGGATCAAAGTAACCCTCTGTATCAGCGTTGGGATATGTGTAAGCATCATCGTTTGCCTTGAATACGCCGCCGTTGCCGTCAGCCATACCTGCAGGAATAAATGTATTTGCGGGCTGCTGACCTGTCTGGCCGATATTCTCAACGATGTAGTCACGGTCTACAAGAAGCGCAAATGCACGGCGCATAGCGTTTGCCTGTGCGGGTGTCTTACCCTCAAAGAGCGGGCTCTTTACGTTGAAGCTTACATAGTATGTTCCAAGATTGTCAACAATGTGGAACTCAGGGTTGTCAAGCAGCGCCTGAATTTCATCTGTAGGAACTGTATCAGCAAAATCAAGGTCGCCTGCGTTGTATGCGGCATAGATAGCCGTATCGTCAGCGCTCAGCATGAAGTGGATCGTCTCTACCTTGACATCGTCTGCCCTGTGGTAGTTAGGATTCTTTACATAAGTCATTGACTCGTCATGTACCCACTCTGAAAGAGTGTATGCACCGTTGCTTACGAAACCAGCCTCCTGACACCAAGCTCCGGGATTTGTCTGCCAGTCTGCAGCGCCCTCAACCTCTGACTGCTTTACAGGATAGTAAGCAGGGAATGCCAAAAGGTCAAGGAAGTAAGCGCAGGGAGCGTTAAGCACGATTGTAAGCGACTGTCCGTCCTCGCTTGCCGTAACATTAAGAGTGCCGTCGTCGTTTGTCGCGATTGCGTCAAACATATATGCATAGTCTGCTGCTGTCTCGGGAGCTATCGCACGGTTCCATGAATATACGAAATCGTTTGCATTAAGCTCTGAGCCGTCAGACCATTTAAGGTCAGGAAGTAAGTTTACGGTATATGTCAAGCCGTCATCGCTTACCGTGTAGTCAGCAGCCAAATCGGGCTGTAATGTAGCGTTTGAATCATAAGTATAAAGACCTGCGAAGCTGTTTACCGCAAGGCACGCGCCGTCAACTGAGCTGTTGAGCGCGGGATCAAGGTAATCAGGCTCAGACGCAAGATTGATTCTCAAAGTATCTGAGTCAGTCTCAGCGAACTGGAAATACTTAAATCCGTATAAGTTAGAGTAAATGTTTGAAACATTCGGTTTCTGTAAATATATGTCATTGTAGTAGTAGAGGGGCAGGAGCGCGCCTGTCTCCATAAGGATATCCTCCGCGTCATGCATAAGCGCCTCACGAGCCGCATAATCCGTGGTAGTCTTAATCTCCTTAATCAAGTCGTTGTAGCTCTCCCAATCAGAAGGGTCAACCGCATCTGCGCTCTCGTCAGCGCCCGCTTCTGTTGAAGCCTCGGTAGATGCCTCTGTTGAAGCTGTGTCTGTTGTGCTTGTTTCTGCAGCGCTATCTGTCGCAGACGTGTCCGCCGGCGTATTTGAACCGCCGCATGCAGACAACGTAGTTACAGCTAAAGTAAGCGCTAAAAACATTGCTGTCTTTCTTTTCATAATATTTCCTCCTTTTAAAACTTCCGTTTGGAATACAATGTATTTTTAGCAGATGTTTTCACATCTGTCAATACCAAATTTAAAAATTTATTGTGTAAAAATTTGTAATGTCTATCTGTTGTGGCACGCCACCATATGCCCATTGCCCTTGTCAGTAAGCGCAGGACAAGACTCCGCGCACTTGTCTGTCGCATAACGGCATCGCGTACGGAAAGCGCAGCCCGTAGGCATATTCATAGGGCTTGGCACATCGCCCGAAAGCACTATCCGCTGGCTTTTCTTTGCTGTAATCGGATCGGGTATGGGCACCGCGCTCAAAAGCGACTCCGTATATGGGTGAATAGGGTGGTCATAAACCTCGTCGGCATCTCCGATCTCAACCACCTTGCCGAGATACATGACCGCAATCCTATTTGAAATATGTCTTACCACAAGCAGGTCGTGCGCGATGAAAAGATACGCCACACCAAGCTTTTCCTGCAAATCCTCAAACATATTTATAACCTGCGCCTGAATGGAAACGTCAAGCGCGCTAACAGCCTCGTCGCACACAATAAATTTAGGGTTCACCGCAAGCGCCCTCGCGATGCCGATACGCTGTCTTTGTCCGCCCGAAAACTCGTGCGCATAGCGCGTCGCATGCTCGGCGTTAAGCCCGACAAGCTCCATCAGCCCCAAAATCTTTTCGCGGCGCTCCTTCTTGTCGGCGTATAGCTTGTGCACGTCAAGCGGCTCGCCGATGATATCCTCCACCGTCATTCGCGGATTAAGCGACGAATACGGATCCTGGAAAACCATCTGCATATTTTTCCTGTGCTCAGCCATATTTTTGTCCGTTATGACTTCGCCGTTGTACTTCACAGTGCCCGCCGTCGGCTCATAAAGCCTTAAAATAGAACGTCCCACCGTCGTCTTGCCGCAGCCCGACTCGCCTACGAGCCCTAAAGTTTCGCCTTCCTTTATGTTGAAGGTAACTCCGTCTACGGCTTTAAGCGGCGTAGTCTTGAAAAAACCTGTCTTTATCGGAAAATACTGTTTTAAATCCTCAACCTCTATCAAATATTCACTGCTCATCTGGTGCTTTCTCCCTTCTGTGCTTCATAAAGCTGCTTGTAAGCAAGCCAGCAGCACGAATAATGTCCGTCAGGCATCTGTACCTGCGGCGGAACCTCGGTCAGACAGATTTTCATTGCCTCATCGCACCTTGCGCAGAACGCACAGCCCTTCGGCATATTCAAAAGATTTATCGGAGTACCCGCAATCGGCACCAGACGCTCCTTGCTGCCGTCAGCCTTTGGTATAGAGCGGAGCAGACCTTTTGTATACTCATGGGCGGGTCTGTAAAAAATGTCTTCCGCCGTGCCGCGCTCACACACGCGACCGCCGTACATGACAATAATCTCATCGCACATATCCGCTATAACGCCCAAGTCATGCGTTACCATAATAATCGCCATTCCAAGCTTTTTCTGCAGCTCCTGCATAAGCTCCAAAATCTGCGCCTGTATCGTCACATCAAGCGCCGTCGTAGGCTCATCGGCTATAAGAATATCAGGCTCGCACGCAAGCGCCATCGCTATCATGACACGCTGCCGCATACCGCCCGAAAGCTCATGAGGATATTGCTTAATACGCTTCTGCGGCTCGTTTACGCCTACAAGCTCGAGCATCTCGATCGCCCTGTCCTTCGCCTGTTTTTTGTCCTTGTCGGTGTGGAGCAGAATCGCCTCCATAAGTTGATTGCCTATCGTAAACACAGGATTAAGGCTCGTCATAGGATCTTGAAAAATAATGCTGCAGCACTTTCCCCTGAAGCCCTTCATCTGCTTTTTGTCAAACTTTGTAATGTCCTGTCCCTTGTAAAGCACCTCTCCGCTCACGATGCGCCCTGTCGAAGCCAAAATCTGCATAATCGAATACGCTGTGACACTCTTGCCTGAGCCCGACTCGCCTACAATGCCAAGTATCTTGCCAGGAGCCAGATTAAACGTCACTCCGTTTACCGCCTTCACCTCGCCCGAATCCGTAAAAAACGATGTGTGTAAATCCTTTACCTGTAAAATATATTCTTCGCCCATATCTTTTCCCTCCATTTTACTTTTTCAGCTTAGGATCAAACGCGTCCCTAAGACCGTCGCCAAGCAGATTAAACGAAAGCACTATCAGACAGATAACTATTGAAGGGATTATCAGCTTGTAAGGATAGCTCTGCAAGCCCTCGCGCGCGCTGTTTGCAAGACTTCCGAGCGACGGCATCGGCGACTGTACGCCAAGTCCGATAAAGCTTAAGTAGCTCTCCGTAAAAATAGCCGACGGTATCTGCAGCGCGGTTGAAATAAAGATAACGCTGACACAGTTTGGAATAATATGCTTTAAGATAATCCTGCCGCTCTTTGCACCAATGGTTTTTGCCGCGAGGATATATTCGTTGTTTTTGATAGTGAGAATCTGTCCGCGCACAAGACGCGCCATGCTTACCCAGTAAAGCAGACCATAAACTATGAAAAGCGAAATCATGTTTACGCCAAGCTTCTGGAACACCGTGCCTTCAAGCAGCGGCTTCAATGTCTCGTCGAGCACTACCGAAAGCAGGATTATGACAAGCATGTCAGGTAATGAATAAATTATATCGACAATCCTCATCATTATCAAATCGACCTTGCCGCCCATATATCCCGATATGCTTCCGTACAACAGACCTATCACCAAAACTATGATGCTCGCAAAAAGCCCTACCGCAAGCGACACACGCGTGCCGTAAACCACACGTATGAAATAGTCTCGGCACATAGCGTCAGTGCCCATTATGTGCGGAAATACCTCGCCGCCCTGCTCTATGTATTTGAGCTCGTTTTCAGAATACTCAAAGGGCTTTAGGTTTTTCGCCGTCTTGTCGCGTTTTCCGTTTACCGAAACAATCTCGGAATAGCTGTATGGCACCACATGGGGTGCTATTACAATGACGCCGACAATAAGCACCAGCACTATGATACTCATAACCGCAAGCGGATTTTTCATAAGCTTTCTCATGCCGTCCTTAAAAAAGGTGGTGGACTCGCTCATGACGTCCTGCTGCCGTTTTTCCTCCTCTGTCGCCTTTTCAAATTTTGAAAGATCTATTTGTGCGCTGAAAATATTTTTAGAAACTGTTTTCTGTTCTGCCACGGTTCTTCCTCCTTAATCGTCAAGCTTGATTCTTGGGTCAACTATACTGTAAACGATATCAGTTATAAGGTTCATAGTAACCATCAGAATAGCAAGGAACATAGTAGTCCCCATAATCATAGTGTAGTCGCGGTTGTTTATGCTTGATATGAATTTAGAGCCAAGACCGCCGATCGTGAAAATATTCTCCACTACAAGGCTTCCCGTAATGATATAGGCAAGCATCGGTCCGATATATGTGATAACAGGGATAACCGCGTTTCTGAGAGCATGCTTAAAGATAACCTTCCAGCCCGCCACGCCCTTCGCGTTTGCGGTTCTGATGTAGTCCTGTCCGAGCGCGTCAAGCATGCTCGTCTTTGTAAGACGCGTGATGTACGCCATAGGATAAAGCGAAAGCGCTATTACGGGGAGAGTATAGTTTGTGTTCTCCACGCTCCACACAGGAATCCATTTGAGGGCAAGGCAGAACACGTACAGCAGCACCGTAGCGAGTACGAAGCTTGGCACAGCCGTAAACAATGTCGTGAAAAATACGATAATACGGTCAATCACAGTATTGCGCTTTAACGCGGCAAGGCTGCCAAGCACCACTCCGACAACTGCGGCAACAAGCGCCGCAAGCCCTCCAAGCTTTGCCGATATAGGGAAAGACTCGCCTATAATCGTGGAAATGCTTCTGCCGTTCTTTAAAGATACGCCTAAATCGCCTTTAAGAAAGTTCTTCAGGTAAATAACAAACTGCTCTGGCACAGGCTTGTCAAGATTATATCTGGCTTCAAGCACAAGCTGCACTTCTTTACTCGGCGCCTTCTCCGACGCAAACGGTCCGCCGGGGATTGCGTTCATCGTAAAGAAAGTGATTGCCGCGATTATAAAAACTGTTACGATGGCGAGGATGATCCTCTTAATGATGTATCTGTACATCTTCTCAACTCCTTATGTCTCATATTTTGCACAGCGCCGCGAAATCTCCGCAATATCGGCTAAACTGTGCGTTTTCAAAAAGGATTTGCAAAAAAAGACGATGATGACACCACTGCCGTTCACCATCGTCCGACTTTCTTATAATAAGATAATATATTTTTTATGCGCTGTCAACTTTTTTTTAGTCATATCTACATATTCATACCCTGCAGCCAGAAATACTACAGGGATATGCGGGAACGCCATAGGGACAAAATAATGCGTCTTAAGGCGGAATATCATCGGGACAGCACATATCCCTTGTAAATATCTTCAAACTCCACCAGCAAATCATTGGCGCGGATTTCATCGTCCTGCCTGAACACGGAATATACCGCGCCTTTAGTCTGTACTGAAAGCGCATTCAGCGCATCCTCGTCAAATTTATCGGCGATATATACAGGAAGCACCGACAAAAGGACATCCGCACAGCCTGTTTCCTTATCATATGAATACGACACAATACTGCTTATGCTGCTGCGGCAAAACCCGTCGCGCCAATCAATATATGCCGTACGCATTGCGCCGTCCGCCATACGGTAGCGGTAACGCAAATCCTCGTCATTTATCGCATAATCGTAAAGACGGACAAGGCTGAGCGGTCCATGATAGCGCATCTTTGCAAGCACGACGACCTGATTATCCGCTTCCGAGTCGTACACATTGAAAAAATAATCCTGCCCTCTCTCATCCAAATTACGCACAAAACCGTCGCAGCTTGAAAGACAGCCATGCGTAAATCCTGCCGCCGCAAGACAGTCCGCCAGATAATCCGCCACGAACGCGTTCTTCATCCAGTAAAAACCGATAAAGCCTGCTGTCTCGTTTTCCTCGGCAAACTCCATATACTCTTCGGACACTAAAAGCCGCACACGGTTATCGCCAATAAGCTCCAAATCGACCGCTTCGGGATCATTTGCATAAGAGAGGACTTCCTCAAAATACGCCTCGACATCTTCATTGACCCATGGATCAAATTCAGCCTCCGCCAAATCCGACACACTGGCAAACAGATTGTCATATACTTCATATACGGCAGGCAGATACAGCCAGCGCCCATTCGCTTTTTCCAGCTTTTCAAACGCCTTATACAAAGCTGCATCCACAATGACTGTTTCGTTAGGATGGGCGTTGACAGACCTTACGCCATTTTCAAATATCTGATATGCCTCTTCAGCCGCCTGCGTATACGCTTTTGTCACGGCACGTTTCTCGCCCCAAGCCCCGCTGCCTGTCTCATACAGAAAGGTAAAGTCTTCTCCGCAATTCAACTCAGACGAGCTTACAGTGATCTGCGTCCATCCGGTATCTCCACGCACGAGATTTATGAAAAAATACGCGAGCGCTCCCGCGCCTATCAGAAGAAATACGGTCGCAGCAACAGCTCTGCGACCGATATGTTTCTCGGAAATTTCTATTTTCTCCACAGGTTTTATGTCAGGCTGCCTGCGGTTTCCTGCTTTTCTGCCCATTACAGCACCACCATCCACAGCAGCAGCAGGAATATGACGACAATAACTGCAAGTACGACAAGACCCAAAATCGCGCCTTTAAAGCATGCCTTTGCATTCCTTTTGTGATGGAAATGCTTAAACAGCGCTCCGCCAATAAGTCCCAAAACCGGCAGGAAAAACGACAGCACAGTATACCAAAAGTTTCCCGTATCATGCGGGGGGGACTGCAAAAATTCCTCCAGCTCTTTAGCCATCTTCTTCTCCTGAGCTTCTTCAAGAGCTTTGCGGGCATCGGCAGCTTTTTCGGTTTCTTCCGGCGAAATTATCGTGACTGCCTTGATCGGCTCACCTTTTTCCCGAAGCGCCTTATATTCCTCAATTTCCTTTTTATTTCCGTAAACCCAGTGTTCATGGCCGATGTTGACAAATTCCGGCTTATCCGTACTGTAGTCATGGATCGAAGGATCGTAGACATACTGTACCTTGTTCTTTTCAAGCTGCGGGTCAGGTATCGGAATTGCGGATATCAGTGAGTGGGTATAGGGATGAAGCGGAAAGTCAAACAGTTCTTCCGCGTCTGCAACTTCCACGATGCGCCCCTTGTAAATAACGCCGATACGGTCTGAAATAAAGCGCACCACGCTGAGGTCATGGGCGATAAACAAATATGTTACATTCTTTTCCCTTTGGAATTTTTTCATAAGGTTGAGCACTTGGGCGCGAATCGATACATCAAGCGCTGATATAGGCTCATCAGCCACTACCAGTTCAGGCTCCATGACCATGGCGCGCGCGATGCCTATACGCTGACGCTGTCCGCCTGAAAACTCATGAGGATAACGCGTCAGATGCTCCGGCAAAAGACCGACTTCATTAATCATGTTCTCAACTTTCTGCACACGGTCAGCCTCATTTTTAAACAGTCCGAAATTATATAGACCTTCGGAAATAATATAGTCCACTGTCGCGCGTTCATTCAGCGATGCCGCCGGATCCTGAAATACCATCTGGACGTTACGTATAACCTCCCTGTCCAATGCATGCGGGATTTTTCCCGAAATACGCACTCCCTTGTATTGAATCTCGCCCGCCGCCAGCGGATTTACGCGGATAACAGCCCTGCCTATCGTGGTCTTGCCTGATCCTGACTCTCCTACCAAAGAGAATGTTTCACCCTTGTAAATATCAAACGACGCATCCGTAACAGCATGTACCGCGCTGTCCCCTTTGCCGAATGTAATATCTATATTCTTAACTGACAGCAGGATTTCCTTGCCGTTTTCTGCGATAGGACCGTGCTCCGGGAAGAGGGAACGGTCTTTTTTAGTTGTCTGTGTTTTTACCATTTTACCTTCCTCCCTAGATATGGAATGCTTTCACAAGCTTATCGTGGATGTCGCAAATAGCTTCGGGTTTGTCAACCTTTGGCGCATGGGGATCCAAAAGCCACGTCTTTGCATAGTGAGTATCTGTTACCTTAAACATAGGCGGCTCTGCAAGCGTATCGATTTTCAGGCAGTAAGGATTACGCGGGGCAAACGCATCGCCGACAATACTGTTGTACAATGACGGCGGCGTACCTGTTATCGAATATAGCTGCGTATTGCGCTGGGCAAGCTGCGGCAGACTGGACAGCAGCGCCCATGTGTATGGATGGCGCGGATCATAAAATACTTCATCCACTTTGCCCACCTCCACGACCTGTCCCGCATAGAGAACCGCCACACGATCCGCTATGTTGGCTACCACGCCCAAGTCATGGGTGATAAATACAGTCGTAAAGCCAAATTCTTTCTGCAGATCCTTGATAAGCTGCAAAATCTGCGCCTGAATAGTCACGTCAAGCGCCGTGGTCGGCTCGTCGCATATCAGTATCTTAGGCTGGCACGACAGGGCGATGGCTATTACAACACGCTGCCTCATACCGCCCGAATACTGGAAAGGATAGTCGTCAAAACGCGCCTCCGCATTCGGTATTCCTACCTTGTGCATCAGTTCTATCGCACGTCTGCGCGCTTCCACCTCAGAGCAATGCTGATGTTTGATTATAACAGAAGTAATCTGCTTTCCAATGGTAATTATTGGGTTTAAACTGGTCATCGGATCCTGGAATACAGTAGCGATGCGCCGTCCGCGTATCTGAAGCCAGTCGTTGCTATACTTGATGCTTGCAAGGTTGAGCACGCATACGCCGTGAAGCCTGTCCTGCGTCTCGTCCAGATAGCGCACACGGAATACCACCGTGTCAAAAACCGCATTGCGCTGCTCTTCGTCATCAAGGTCAACTCCATTCTGCATAGCTTTTTTCAACGCCGCAAGCAGATTGTATGTGTGGCGTATACGCTTTATCAGTCCGTAACGCCCTACCGACAGACGTATTTCTTTGCATAATATTTCGTTGCGTTTTTTTACATTGTCGGAAATCTGTCCGCTTATCTCCTGCTTATATTTTTCTTTAAGCTCGCTCATACGCTTATTGTATTTATCGTTAAAAGCCGTATCTTTGGCGGCTTCTGCCTTGCGCGCTTTCTCTTCCTCTGCTTCTTTTTTCTCCAAAGCCTTTATTTTGTTATCATATTCTTTAAGCTTCTGTTCGGCTGATTTTATCCGTTCCTTCTCCGTATGCGGGTCATATGTCTGCTTTTCGTTAAAGAGATTTGTCCTTTTGAACTTCATATCTCCAAGCTCTTTTTCGATCGCGGCACGTTCTTCTTCTCCCAATGATTCACGCTTTTTCTTTTCCGCTTCCAGCGCTTTTATCTCTTTGTATGTCGCAGCGCCAAGCTCGTAACGTGAAATATTGTTTAACCGTGTTTCAATGCCTTTCATCACCCGACGCACACCGGGGGTAAATTTCACGACGGTATCAGCCAGTTCAGGATCGTCAAAGATCAGCTTGCCCTCATCTATATAACCGTTTGAATCCGTCATGCCTGCAAATGTTTTTGTCAGCACAGACTTGCCCGAACCTGACTCGCCCACTATGGCAATGGACTCATTCTCGTAAATATCAAGACTGATATTGCGAATTGCTGTCAGTATACGACCGCGGACGCGGAATTTCACTGTCAGATTTTGAATTGACAGCAGTACCTTTTTATCTGCCATATTAAACCTCCATGCCGCTTTGACGGCTCAAATTATTGCTTTTACATATGCGTGCGCGGGTCTGACGCATCGCCTAGATTTTGTCCCGTCACATACAGCACCACAGTGATAACGGATGCTATTGCTACAGGACTCCAAAACTCCAATTCCCAGCCGGGCGTTACCATAGCGCCCTCCGCCGCATAGATAAGACGTCCCAGCGACATTTCGCTCATTCCGAGACCGATGTACGAGAGGAACACCTCATATGAAATATATGACGGGATTTCCGTCGCCAAGAGCGTCACGATAACGGACGTCATAAACGGCAGGATATTTCTCATTGCAATCTTTATCGTGGACGTACCCAGACACTTGGACGCCAGATTGTATTCGCGGTCGCGGATAATGACAACCTGTGTACGGATAAAGTAAGCGATGCTTATCCATCCCACTACCGTCAGAGCAAAAACCATAGTCCAAAAGTTCGGTGCAAACAGCATGGCAAGCACTGAGATGATAAGGATAGTCGGCACATTGCCTACGATGTTATAAACCTCCATCATAAAAGCATCAACTTTTTTGGAAAAGCCCCACACAGCGCCTATCAGTACGCCGACAGTCATATTGATAGCTCCGCAGACAAACGCCAGCGAAATAGAGATACGCGAACCGTTCCATACCGCGTCAAATGTTGACTCGCCCGATGCACCCGAGCCAAGTATCCAGTTGATGCTGCTGCCGAAATATTCCATAGCCTCCTTTGGCGATAAATGCTTGGAATTGGAATCCATAAGATTTGCGTATGGGTCATAATGCGTCACGCTTGGATAAATATACGCAAACAAAAGCATGACAAAAAGCAGCGCCAAAATAACGATATTTACCTTGTTGCGGAAAAATACGCGGAACACGGATTTCCAGTAGGAATACCTTGGCGCCGTTATCTTCTCCGATTCCAGCTCGTTGTGATCCACGCGCGAAAACAATTCTTCCTCGGTAAGACCAAATTCCTTATAATTAATTTCCATTCCGTTTACCTTCCTTTCGTCGAGAAGGATATTCTCGGGTCAACAAGACTCATAAGCACATCGCCCAAAAGAACTGATATAACGCTCAGAACCGCATAAAACAATGTTACCCCGACAATAACGCCGTTGTCATACATATTAATGGCATTCGTCAGCAGATTGCCCGCGCCCGGAACGCTGTAAACACGCTCTGTAATGATTGCGCCCGTCATGGCAAATATCACGCTGCCCGGAATACCATGGACAATTGGAATTGCCGCATTTTTCCAAATATGTTTGATAAAGATCTCCTTCTCCGACAGACCGCCCGCACGCGCAAACTTGACATAATCAGAATTCATCTGATCTATCATATACCGACGCATCCAGCGCATCAGACTTGCAACGGAAGGAAGCGCCAAAGAAACCACAGGCAGGACGTACATCATCTTGCCCGACGAATCCATATCGAACAGCGTCGGGAAGCCGAGTTTGCCTCCGATAGCCTTGAACAGGAATATATATGCCAGACTCGGTACGGCGATAATAAACATAATGTAAATGGTGCCGATCTTATCCATAAGCTTATCCTTTTTCAATGCCATCAAAAGTCCTATAGGCAGTCCCAAAATATATGACATAATTGTCGATATTATACCTATGACGAAAGAATATCCTAACTTTGAAAGCCCGCGCTTTGTTGTGAGTACATTTGTATAATCATCTTCAAACCATTCCATATTTGACGCGACTGCCTCGCGCGAACCTTGGACATAAGTCGCCGTATGAAGGTCGTCGGCACGCTCCGCCGTCACGCCTGTAGGATAAGTAATCGTGCTTAATACATAAGCCCCCTGAGACGAGGTCATTGTGGTGAACACATCCACGCCGCGGTTTACCGTATATGATTCGCCCAGATTCAACGTCAGTATATTCTGGTGCATATATGGGAATTTGCCGTCAAAATACAACAGATATTTGCTTTTCGTACCATTACCGATAATGGCGGGCGAGAACACTTTCTTTTCCGCTCCATTGGAATTTTTGACAGGATCGTACATGGTAAATGTTATTCCCCTCTTACCGATATCAATATAATCAGGCACATAATGAATACTGTCTACAAAGAACATATGCGTAAAATAGGTAAACGCACGCTTTAACAGCGGTATATCCTTTGTCGCGTAAAGCTGCGGCTGACCTCCGTCACGGAGCTGCCCGTTTTTCTTTGAATCCGCTTCAAGACGCACTATCTTATATCCCTGTGATTCATAATACTGTGTAAACCGCGCAACGTACTGCGACGTGATATCGGAATCTTTTTCGGCATTACGTCCAAGCATAACGGCGGCAGCACGTGTTTCCTCGTCGATCTCACCCTGCTGCGCCAGCTCATTGACATAATCGGCATAAGGCACATAATCAAGATATCCGAACGCCTCCCAGCGCGACTGCTCATACACAACTCGCGCATTGCTGGCAGTATGGTTGTAGTTGGGGTCGCCTGAAAAAATTTTGTTTCTGTCCAGCAGGGAGTAGATCAGTATCATGACGATAAGCACCACGCAGATAACCGAAATCAGACCATGCAGCAGCCGCTTGATTAAATATTTTCCCATTCTTTTGACCTCGCTATAGTTTATGTTTTTGCAGAAAGCCTGTCACTGGCAGTCCGAGGAATACCTGCCACTGACAGCCTTACCTGCAGGCTCAAAAGATATGCGAGAAGGGAGCATACGCCCCCCTCCGCACCCTCTTTGTCTGTTCAAAAGCCTGTATAATATCACCACAGACCCATGTTCTTGCACATATAGCCATATGGCTGAATAGTATCCAGATAAGACTGCGCATCACCGTAGTCAGGTCCCCAGCCGGAGCCTGTGCTCAGGTCGAAGTTACCCTCACTGCCCTTGCTGAAACGGTATGTTGCACTCTCATAATCCGTATCCTTGTCAAACGCTACAAGATTTATGATCACCTTGCCCTCAAGAGCGCCCTCAACACTCTGTTTCAGGACATTCGCCTGATTTGTTGATGTTTCGACAGATGATTCGTACGGATAGTCAATATATATAGGCTTTTCAGCGGAAACCTCCACACCGCGCTCTGCCAGCTCTGCAATCGCCGCTTCAAGCTCAGCCTTAGCGTTGTCCGCATTGTACCAGCCGTCAAAGCCGTCGCCCGAACCTGCGCCGCTGTCACCAGAAGGGTCCCATACCTTGATGGCAACGTTGTCAGCGTCAAGCTGCGCCTGCACTATCTCGCCATAAGAAGTACCTGCGGCAATTGAAGTCTCTGCGCCGTTAATGTCAATGCTTACATCCTCAGAAAGGAATGCGAACGTACCCGGCGTATATGAGTTACGTAAAGCTGCAAGCTTAAGCTCTTCACCTACCCTCGTCGCATTGTATGCGCCTCTGTCAATCGCCTCGGCAAAAGCCAGACGGAAATGGCGGTTCACCATAGCCTCGCGTGTGCGGGCGTTTTCCTCCTCAGATTTGGGAGATACTCCTACATCAGCGTTATCATAGTTCGCCCATGTGCCGCGGTTGACATTCATCCAGCCGCAGTATGTCGTTCCTGTACCTGAAGATACATAAGAGTACAGGTCAAAATAAGTGCCTTCCGTACCGTCTACAGCCGTAGTAGTATCAGTCTTCATAAGTTCCAGAGCAGAAGCGTTAATTCCCACTCCTGATATTGTTCCGTCCTTCGCCTCATTGTATGAGCGGAGAACATCGCTGCCGTCGTTATAGCTGTAAACAAGATTAGGCGTATTTACAGCGTCGGCATTCCAGTATGTCGGGTTCGCCTCATAGCGCGTAATGTTCTGCGCCGTAAAGTTTGTGATAAGGTAAGGTCCGCAGTATACGATATTTGACGGTGTCTTGCCGTAATCGCCGGGCGTGTATGTCTCGCCCTCGCAGCCGAATGTTCCGCCCTGTGAACGGTAGAAGTCGCGGTTAAGCGGCGCGAAGCATCCATATCCGAGCATAGTGGGGAACGGTGCAAACGGAGCTTCAAGCGTGTACTCCAATGTATAATCGTCAACTGCCTTAACGCCTATCTGCGTATAATCAGTGATCTCGCCGTTTAAGTAAGCAGTAAAGTTTAAAAGACCGCAGCCGTCGGTATTAGTAAGCAGATATCCAAGCGCCTCTGAATTGTCGAGAAGATGCTCCATTGAAGCTACCCAGTCGTCAGCGGTAACTTCGCCTATCTCCGTACCCTGCTGGTCAACCCATTTCACACCCTTGCGCAGATGGAACGTGTATACAAGCCCGTCGTCAGAAACATCATATGTCTCTGCAAGGCAGGGCTGCTGTACGCCTTTTGCATCATACTCAAGCAGGTTGTCATATGTGCCTGAAACAAACATAGAGTCAGACGTATATGATGTGGCGATGGTATCCCAAATGTTTACATTGTAAGGGTTAGTGATAGTATATGTATCTGAGAACGTATATCCCTTACCTTCCAGATATTCTCTTGCCGACGCAAGATAATCATCCGCCGTCGCGGCTTCATTCCACAGCTTCAAAAGCTCTGTACGGTCGTCAGCCTTGATAAGCTCGTTAGTCACAAGCACCGTATGATAACGGTATTCATCAAGTCCCCAAAGAGTAGTAGCAGCGTTACTTCTCGGTACCACGCGGGTCATCGCGTAGTTGCCTCCCTGTGTAATAAGCGGCAGGAACGCGCCGGACTCCAGCAGCTTCGCTTCAGCAACCGCCATCATGGCAGTACGCTTAGAGCCCGTCTCCTCTTTTGCCGCAGAATACGCCTCCCAAAATTCTCCAAGAACCTCGTCGTAAATCGTCTCGCAGGCTTCGTCATAGTCCATAGCGTCGATCGCCGTCCAGTCAAGACCTGCAGAAGCTTCTTCACCTTCACCGGTGTTTTCCTGAGTCTGCGCCTGAGTATTCTCAGCTTCGGAATTCTCAGCAGGTGCGTTCGCAGGAACATCTGCCTTGTCACTGTTACCGCCGCATGCGGTCATGGAAACGACCATAGCCGAAGAAAGCAGTAAAGCCAACAGTTTCTTCTTCATAAAGTATCCTCCTCTTTTAAAATTTAATTTATATAAACGCCTCCGCAACGCGGATGGTATTTATACCAACTTGACTATGTGGTATGGCAAATAGTACACAAAAAAGTGCCAACAAACCCCTTTGCCTGTCGCACTTCCTAAAAATATTGTCGTTTAATGCACAATATGCCATATTTTTATTATATAGGATGTTTTTGATTTGTCAAGATAACTTGCGAATTTGGAAGAAAAAACATGAAGGAAAAAACATTTTAAAATTTATTGACATATGGCTTATGTTTATTTATTGTGGTAATATATCTTATCGGAAGCTGTCCTTTGCTTCCTGTAATATGATTTTACAGTCAAAACAGCCGTAAAAGCGGCAGAAACGGGAGGAAATTTATGGAGGAACAGTTACAATTTAATGAAGGCTTTGCGCCGCTTCTGCAGGTAGACGACCTGTGCAAAAAATACCCAGGCAGCGGCAGCTATATGGCAGTCTACCATATGAGCTTTGCCATTCCGCGCGGACGCATTATCGGATTGCTGGGGCCAAACGGCTGCGGCAAATCCACATTGATAAAAATGATCAACGGTCTGCTTGCGCCGTCAAGCGGGCGCATACTTGTAAACGGCTTTATGCCTGGGGCTGAGACAAAGAGGATGGTCTCTTATCTGCCCGAACGTACATATTTTGACAACAATATGAAGGTGAAAAGCGCAGTAAATTATTTCTCAGATTTTTACGCCGATTTCTCAGCCGAACGCGCCTACGATATGCTGGGCAGGCTGGGCGTAAACATAAACGCGCGCTTTAAGACGCTTTCAAAGGGAACTAAGGAAAAGGTGCAGCTTATACTCGTAATGAGCCGCGACGCGGATTTATATATCCTTGACGAACCGATTGCGGGCGTGGATCCCGCGGCAAGGGATTATATCCTGCACACGATTATCTCAAACTACAACAAACGCGCGTCAATCCTGCTCTCTACGCACTTAATCACTGATGTTGAAAATGTGCTTGACGATGTTATTTTCATGAAAAACGGCTCGCTTATGCTCTATATGCCGGCGGAGCAGATACGCAGCCAGATGGGAAAGACAATTGACGCGTATTTCAGGGAGGTGTACGTATGCTAGGAAAGCTTATGAAGCACGAATGGAAGGGTATGCTTGCGCCGCTTGTCATTATGGCATGCCTGCTTTTGGGAATTACGGTTTTTACATATACTGTAATAATGAATATAAATACTGAATTGGACGAAATCATAGAAAATTTTTCCGCCACTGTCAGCACAATGACTTTTCTGCTTTACTATGCGGGTATTGTCGGGTGCGTAATCGGCATAACCTTAGTCATAGCGGTAAGGTTTTACAGGACCTGCTACACCGACCAGGGGTATCTGACGCACACGCTGCCTGTCAGCGCAAAGCAGCTTCTCATAGCAAAAACTGTAACGGCGGTTTTGAGTTACCTGATAATTATTTTTCTGGTATATGTATCGGTTTATGTGGCCTTGTCCGCTTTTTTCATGCGGACGTTTGATGAGGACTGGAATTTTCTGATCGATGCGTTTGTGTCGCTGCTGCGCGACAGTCTGGGACTCCACGCATACCCGCTTTATATTATTTACTGGGGCTGCTGCTGTATTATTTCGCTTATCTGCTCCGTGATAGGACTTATGGGCGCGATAAGCCTCGGTCAGCTCTATGCAAAGCACCGCATAGCCGGCGCTGTAATAGCGTATCTTGTCATCAGATTCGTAAAGCGTTTCTTTACGCAGATTATAATTCTTGGAGGCTATCAGATATTTTACCTCTCCTCGGGCATGCGGAATTTTACGGGCAGACATGGCTCCGAAACATGGAATGATGTAATGTCTTCCGCCAATTTTTCGGTGCAGGTAACGCTTTTTATAGCTATGTTAATAAGTATCGCGATTGCCGTGGGGCTGATTTTTGCAAGCCACCATATGATGACTAAGCGGCTTAACCTTGAATAGATTAACTGAAAGGTATGTATTTGGAAAAATGAAAAACAAACGATGTCCTTTATGCAGCAAGAAAATGGTGCGCGTCAACGGAGTGCTGAGCTGTACCGATTGCGGCTACAATGAGTCCTTTGCGCAGTCTGGCTTTAATCCAAGCGTTTACACAAATAAAAATGACGCATACGGCAGGCAAAAAAAGCCTCGAAATAAGCGGCTCACCATAATTTTCGTTGTACTCGGTATATGGTTTGCCCTAAATTTTGTCATTCCCATAATAGTGGGACTTGCAGGCTTGTTAGTCAGCAACATTGGCACGCGCACGCCTGAATCACGCTCTCCCAAATATAAAAGCAGTTCGTCTGATACCAAAAGGGCAAGGGGCGACAGCTTTCCCGACAATGCGGCGCAGAAGCTGCTGCCTGAGTCGCCTGCGGTAAGGGAAGCCGTTTCAGATATTTTAGGCAAAGACATATCGGCTTTGAGCGGAAATGATTTGAGCACGTTTACAGAGCTTAGGATATATGAGATCGATTATGACTACATAGCGGTGGACTATACGCTCTCCGATGGCTCGTCAGGCACAGTCTACCCTGTAAACCAGGACTTTGATGCGTCTGACATAGTCTGCTTTAAGGAGCTTGAAAGGCTTGATATCAGCGGCGTTTCTGGTTACGGACTTGATTTGACAGGACTTGACAGGCTTACCGCGCTTTACACAGATGATGTTCCGGACGGCATAGGAAATATGATTGAGCTTTCCCGGATAACGGAGCTTGGCATTTACGGGCTGTACGGCTCGATGGAAGATCTCGCTTCATTTGAGAATGTTGAAACACTGTATCTGAATTGCGGCTTTATAGAAAATCTGGATATACTTGAAAAATTTCCCAAGCTGAAAAACGCCTCACTAGAATCGCTTAATTATACCGGAGACATATCGGCGCTTTACAGGCTCAAAGGGCTTGAAGGGCTTTATCTCGACTCGCCCAATATGGACAGCGTAGGATTTATTGCTGAAAACATGCCTGATATAAAGGAACTTACAATCACGGAAAGCAATGTCGCTGATTTTTCTCCGCTCGCCGCCTGCACAAAGCTTGAAAAGCTTAACCTGACTTATAATGAAGACGCATCCGACTACAGCTTTGCAGCGGGGCTTAACGCCCTCACTGAACTTAATATTTACGGCGCTTACAATGCTGAAAGCCTGCCTAACCTTTCGGCGCTTGAAAATCTTAAAAAGCTGGGAATAGGCGGATATGACGATTTAAGCGGGCTATCTGTGCCTGACGGCATTGAGGAGCTTACGATTTACTATCCCAGTTACTACTGTTTTGGGGAAAACGGTGAAAATATTTTCTTGAAATTCCCTAACCTGCACAGGCTGAATATTGAAAGCGGTACTATTTCAGATAAAGTTATCGCGCAGATCGCCGCGCAGCCAAATATTGAAACGCTGGACTTTGAGTATACATATTTTGCCGGAAGTATTGAACCTATGCTAAAAGCGGAAAACATAAAGGAAATATATGCCAAAAACACTTCATTTTTCATAAATATGACAAGCCTGTCAGATTATGGACATATAGAGTGCCTTGATTTGAGCAATGCGGATATTTATGATTTGTCAAAAGATGAAAATTCAAATACTGACAATCAGGTTACAGATGAGATTGAGAAGTTGTTGGAATGTTTCTCAGGTTTGAAAAAGCTGTATGCCGAAGATGATAAAATCGACAGCTTAGCCTTTGTCGGCGCAATGCCGGAGCTTGAACTGCTTGATATACAGGACAATTTAGTCACAAGCCTAAGTGAGCTTAAAGGCGCGGAAGGTCTGAAGCTTGTCGTATGCACAAAAAATCCTATTGAGGATATGGCAGGGCTGGAGGATATTGTTGTTTTTGAGGAAAGCTATTATTGATTTTCCGCTTTCAACCGGCTTATTCCGTCAGGAAATCTCATGCATACGTTCAAGCCTTTCATGAAGCCTGCGCATATGTTGAAGCTCTGTCTGCGCAGTGAGCTCTCTGCCTGAGCGAAAATATCTGACGCTTTGGCTTTCAGATCCTTTTTTGCTTTCAAGCTCACCGCGCTCACAGAGCACTTCCTTTAAATGCCTGATCGTGCCGTCGCTTCCGTCTATCAGCGCCACGTCAGCGGGAAGGAGCTGTCTGAACGTATCCTTGAAAAAGTTGAAATGCGTACAGCCAAGCACAAGCTCGCCGTAGTTTTCCAAGTTATAACCCGAAAGCTCTTTCTGTAAATATTCCCTTACCTCGCCGGTATCAAAGTCTCCATGTTCCGCAAGCTCTACAAGATACGGCAGCGCTATCAAATCTACCAGATGGCTGTAGTCAACGCGCTCAACCAGCTTTTGGAGCTTTTTCTCCCTGACTGTAAGAGGCGTCGCGGCTACAAGCACGCGCTTGCCGTGGCTTGCCGCAACTGCAGGCTTTACCGCGGGCTCTATACCGATTATGGGAATATCATATTTTTGGCGCATCTCCTCCGCAGCTACGGCTGTCGCCGTATTGCAGGCTATCACGACCGCCTTACAGTCGTGCGCTGTCATAAAACGCATGACCTCGTCAACAAATCCGATTACCTGTTCCTTGCTCTTAGTGCCGTATGGGACATGGTCTGTGTCCGCATAGAATATATAGTTTTCAAACGGAAGCACTGTCATAGCCTGATGCAGCAGCGTCATTCCGCCTATTCCAGAATCAAAAATCCCGATATTCATTTTGGGTGCGCCCTCCGTAAGTTAATTCAGCCGCCACATGGCAAAACAAAAGCCTAATAAGCAAACCCGCAGATTTAAGTAAGGCTTAAATCTGCGGGCATTAAAAAAGCGATAGACGGGGCTCGAACCCGCGGTCTCGACCTTGGCAAGGTCGCGCGTTACCAACTACGCCACTATCGCATGTTTTGTCTGTATGTGCATCTGTATCAGACTTATTTAGTTTACATTATCGGAAAGAATTTGTCAACTGGTTTTTTGAAAAAATTTTTAGAAAATTGGAAAGCAGGGTAAATCACCCGCTTCTAACAAAGCAGGGTAAATCACCCGCTTCTAACAAAGCGGGTGATGGGAATCGAACCCACGTATCTAGCTTGGAAGGCTAGTGTTCTACCATTGAACTACACCCGCAAAAAGCTTTTCCGCTTTTGGAAACGTCATTATGCTATCATAGATAAAGAGCCGTGTCAAGAATGAATTTTAATTTTGCGCCCATTTTATGTCATTATGTTCCATAAATAATTTGTAACAGATTTCCGAAAAGCAGAATAATAATTACACTTAAACAACAGAAAACGCGCTTTGTGCGCTTTCTATTATCATTAATAACAGCAGCCCCCGATGCAATGCCAAACGGCATATCGGAAGCTGCTTTATTCTCAGTTTTTATTTCTACTGGTTTAACGCCTTGTCCTTGTATACAAGCGCAAATGCATAATAAGTATCTGTTTCAAATGTAATGGTATTTGTGTCTGAATCTATGTCTGCCAGTTCGACAGGCTGACCGTTCTCTGTAACGCATATCATCTTATAATCCCTGTCTGCCGCCTGTAATGCCTTAGGTATCGTCAGCGTGATGACTGCCTTGCTGCCCATATGATATGTATATTTTCCTGACGGCAGAATGTTATAAGTCCTGCCGATAGTATAATCGCCAAGCACTGCGTTAAAAGCGTCAAAACATTTCGGTCCCTGTATTGAATTTTTTATCTCAACAGAATATGCACTGTTTGACGTATATTTAACATTTTCATTACCTACCGCTGAATAGCGTGCCATATCCTCTGGCGTGATGTCCTTTGGGCTGGCATTATTATTATTGTTGTTGCTGCCGCTTTTTGCATCAAGGATTTTAACCCAGTCGGAGTACGCGCTCTCGCTGTATTTTCCGAGGTCGCTGCTCATAGCCTTTACACGCACATAATAGTCATATTTTGAATCCACGGATACATTGCCATACGGCGTATGTATGCAGTCCATTGTTTCGGAATTTGAGTTCTGGGCAACATCATGGGAACCGCCCCATTCCTTTACCGTCTCTTTATTACTTCCCCTTGCCACCTGATAGCTAAAATGCAGCAGCGGCATTTCATCAGGGAGCTCACAATAAACGGCACCGTCAGCCGCTTTCTGCACAGTCGGCACTAAAAGTCCCGGCTGTTTAACATAATTCCAGACATCGCTCTTGCCGGATGTAACAGCTTCACCCTGCTTATTTATCAATGTCACAGTAAACTGATAGCTTCCATTCTCTTTTATCATATTAAACAAGTCTATCTGCCCTGTCTCCCCCGCATTTACTCCCCAGCCATAATAGTCATTTTTACTTTTGTAATAGCCATAATTGCCGTATGTCTTACCGTCTTTGTAAAGCGTCGCACACCATCCGCACTGGAAACTGTTTGGATTTCTGAATGTGCCTGTCCCTGTCGTCGTGTCCCACGCAATCTCAATCGCGCCTGCCATTTTTTCTGCTGTTTCCGCCTTGACGCCGCTCTCCTGCGCCAGCACGGTAAATGCACCGTTTGAGCAGGCAAGCATCACTGCCGCGCCAATAACTGCCACAGCCTTTTTCATTTTTGAATAATTCATTATATTCTCTCTCCTCTGCTTAAATTAACAGCACCTTAGCTGCTGTTAAACATTCTAGCATATCCCATTCAAAAATTGGTAAACTCCCAGCAGACTTTCAGGACTTTTTTCAAAAAATTTACAAAAAAATATCCCCGCGCCTTTTCCTGCCAAAAAGACGCGGGAATTTTTCACTCCTCCAGCTTTATCCAAGGGCTGTATGCCTCCTCGGGTACTGTGCCAGTCAGAATATGCGAACTGTACTCATTCGGGCGCGATGTATATACTTCAATCGCAAAGCGGTACGTGCCTCCTGAGGGCGCATACCTTTCGTTATCGAACCATATTCCGCTGTTGCCCATCATATTAATTTCATTCTTGCTCCATTCGTTTTTTGCTATCATATTGCCCGACTCATCATAGAACCTTACACTGAACGTATCTTCGTCTTCATAGTCAGCCAAATTGGTAAAAGCCGCATAATACGACTTACCGCCATTACTGCCCAAACCAACGTTCCAGTACAGTCCTTCGGGGGCGGGCATCGTGGGAGCATCCTCGCCCGTATATTCAAAGACATCCGACACGGTGTATGGGCTGTCCGCATATTCAATGCCGTCGCCCATTGCCCGAACAGCAAAATAATAATATCCGTTCTGCTCCAGATTTTGGACAAGACTGACCGAAAACATCGATATTTCATCATCAGTATAGGAATTGCCGCTCATGCCGCTCTGCATATAGCAGGTATCATGCTCAGGATCGGGCTCCCTGTTTTCGTCCATTCTAAACATCATATACGCATAAGTTTCTTCCCCATTGCTCCCAGATTCAGGCACGTGTCCCCATTCGCCTATGCCGCTTTCACCCTTCCAATGCGGATTGGCGGGCGCGGGGAGCACTATCAGCTTAGGCTTTTGAGCCTGCGTCCAAAGGTACGCCGACAGCCCTGCCAGACACAGCAGGAGCACTGCGGCAGCGCCGCGCAGGATATTTCTTTTGGCGCAGAACAGCTCCTTTTTTACCTGCTTTGCGGAGGCATAGCGTTTGTCGGGATTAAGATTAGTGCATTTTCGTATCACTTTTTTATAGCGCGGCTTATCCGCTTCACTCCCCAGCAGCTTCTGCAGCGTCACGCCAAGCGCGTAAATGTCCGCGCGCCTGTCGGTCTGCGCAAAGCCGTACTGCTCGGGCGGCGCATAGCCTCTCGTGCCAAGCAGGCTGGTGTCCTGCTCCAGCTCGTCCTTTGGCATACGCGCGGCATCAAAATCTATAAGCCTGATATGCCCGTCATCTGCCATCAGGATATTTGACGGCTTGATGTCCCTGTGTATGATATTTTTTTCATGCAGAAATTCCAGCACATCGCACAGCTCGCCTACAGCCTGCAGCAGCCGCTCCCTTGTCAGGTCTAAGCTCCCTATCGGCTCTCCTTCTATGTACTCCTCTATCACAGTGACGCAGCCGTCCGCCTCATTGACCTCATAAAGCTTTGGCAGATACGGATGCGGGTTGTCAAGGAGCAGGGCGTAAACTGAATGTTTTCCCTGCAGTGTTTTGCGTACATATAAATCATCATTTTTCACCCACCCATTGTCCTGACCACTCTCATCAATTTTACGCACAATGTCTATTTTGCTTTTGCTGCTTTCCTTTATATGCCTGACAAGTTCATAATTCATCTTTTATACCTCTTGTCCGTCTGGGCGGACTTTTCTTATCAGTAATTTCCCTCGGATTTGTGAAAAAATATGATATATTTCATAATTTTTATTATACATTAAAAATAATGCAAAACAATGTAGAAAAATGCAAAAAAAGCGAAAAAATTTTAAAATAACCGTTTGGCATATCCTGTCGGGTTATGGTATGCTATAATTAATTATATGGCAATCGACAGAAATACAGCAGCCACGCTGACAGCAAGCGCGGGAACGGAGGAAATAATGTGTACACAATTACAGCCTGAAAAAGCAAAGACACCATTAAATAAACCAGAATGTAAAACCACTGACGAATTAACCCATGAGATATACGCTGCCACGGATATTGAGGATTATCTTTCAGACAATAAGAGCAGCTTTTTGTCAGAGGCTCTGCCAGAGCATCTAAAAAAACTGCTTTTGCGGAAAAATCTCACCAGAGCTGAAGTCGCGCGCAGGGCGCAGCTTGAAAAGGCTTATGTATACCAGATATTTTCAGGCGAGCGTATGCCATCGCGTGACAAGCTGATTACGCTGGCTTTCGGACTTGGACTGTCAGCCGATGAGGCACAGACTATGCTGAAGATCTCGGGCTATAAGGAGCTGTACGCCCGCAGCAGGCGCGACTCAGTCATACTTTTTGCCCTGCGCCAGAATAATACGCTATTTGAAATAAATGATATGCTGTATAAGCATGGGCTTGGGCTGCTGTGAGAAAGTGTTTTGGCTTACTATAAATTTAAACGCCTGACATTTGTAGTGATAATCCAAATGTCAGGGGTAATTTTCACTTACATCTGCAGCTCCTTCAGCTCATAAAACCGTCCTTTCTTTGCCATAAGCTCGTCGTATGTGCCAAGCTCCTCTAGTCCGCCTTTGCCAATCACGGCTATCCTGTCCGCGTCTTTTATGGTGGAAAGCCTGTGGGCTACTATGAGCGTGGTCCTGTCCTTGACCAGATTGTTTACGGCAGTCTGTATCTGCTTTTCGGAAATGCTGTCAAGCGCGGAGGTCGCCTCGTCAAGGATCAGTATCTTGGGATTGCGCACAAACGCCCTCGCGATTGAGATTCGCTGGCGCTGTCCGCCGCTCAGGTTGCTGCCGTGCTCCGTGATATGCGAATCCAACCCGTCAGGAAGGGTGTCGATAAACTCCTTTAAATTCGCCGCTTCAATCACGCGCTCCAAAAACTCATCTGATATGTCCTCGCTGCCGTATGTAATGTTGTCGCGTATCGTGCCCGTAAAGAGGATAGATGTCTGCGGCACTACCGCCAGATGATGTCTGAAGCTTTTCAGGTTTATATCCTTCATATCCTGTCCGTCTATCAAAATCCTGCCGCTGTCCGCGAGTATAAATCCAATCACGAGGTTTAAAAGCGTGGTCTTGCCCGCGCCTGAACCGCCTACGAAGGCTATTGTCTCGCCTGCCTTTATGTCGAGATTAAAATTTTTCAGTACAGGCTCGTCGCTGTCGGGATATTTAAAGGAGACATTTTCAAATGTAATGTTTCCGTTTACGTTTTTGATGTCTGGTTTTTCGTCATTTTCCTCTATGTCATAGCACAGCAGAATGTCACCTACTGAATTTACCGATTCAAGTCCTTTGGAAATTGTGGGAAGAAGCGTTATGACGCTTGACACCTGCGACACTATGCTCGAAAAGTATGTCTGGTACATCACTACTTCTCCGACGCTTATTTTGCCTTTCGCTGCGAGATACCCTGTAAAGCCAAGGCAGAGAACTTGAAATACCTGAAATGCCACCCAGCTTATTGATGAGAAATATGACTGGATTATGTCGAGTTTTAGTCCGCTTTTTGCCACGTTATCGAGCTGGTACTGCATACGCGTGGTTTCCGTGGTTTCAAGCGCGTGGGCGCGGGTGACGGGGATTAGCTCTACCATTTCCATTACGCGCGCCGAGGTTTCTTCCATGTCTTTTCTGAACTGCCGGTTGTGGGCTTTTATTTTGTCCTTAAATACTGCCATGATTATGACGGCTACTGGTATTGTGATTACGAAAAAGAGGAATACTGTGAGGCTTTTGCTTACTACTATTCCCAGCGCTACGACGATGTTCAGGACTATGCTCAGGACTGATATGAACACTTGTCTTGACAGGGTTTCTATTTGTTCTACGTCGCGCATTATCTTTGACTGCAGGCGTCCGGACTGCATTGAATTGTGGTAGGATATTGAGAGCTGCTGGAGCTTGCGCACGAGCGCGCCGCGCAGCTTACATTCCATATTTCGTATAGTTTTTGAATAGAGGTATACATGGACATAGTTTGAAAATACGTTTTGTATAATCATTATGCTCATAAATACTACGTTTATGATTATGGCGATGACGAAGTTGTCGTCGGGGCTGGTCGCTATGTTAATGATGTTTGATGTCACGAGCGGCAGAATCCATACTGGTGAGTGCTTTATAAAAAAGAACAGGAGGGAGAAAAACAGTGAGATGTAATGTCCGTTATACAGTCCGACAAGTGTTTTTATGCTGCTGTTTTTGTTTTTTTTGAAATTATCAATAAACTCCTGTTCTTCTTTTTCCCAGTCGCGTTTTTCGTCGAGTTTGAAATTAAAGCTTTCTTTTTTGGTCTTCATGGTGGTCTTCTCCTGTTATGTGTGATTAGTTTTTAAGTTATGTATGGGTTTTTCTAACCGTCCGAATTTAGTTGTCCTGCCATGAGAGGGCGCATTTTACGGCTTTTTCCCAGCCTTTTAGGCACTCTGTGCGTCTTTGGTTGTCCATTGTTGGCTTAAACTCTTTGGAGAGCTGCCAGTTGTCGCGGATTTCGGTTTTGCCATGCCAGTAGTTTACGGCTAGTCCTGCGAGGTATGCTGCGCCCAGTGCTGTGGTTTCTATGCAGCTTGGTCTTATGACTTCGCTGTTTAGGATGTCTGCTTGAAACTGCATGAGGAAGTCGTTTGCGCTTGCGCCTCCGTCAACGCGAAGCTGCCTGATTGTGACACCTGTGTCATTTTGCATTGCGTCCAGTACACTGTAGGTCTGGTATGCGAGCGACTCTAAGGTTGCCCTTATGAAGTGTTCTTTACTGCAGCCGCGTGTGATTCCTACTATCATACCCCTGCTGTACTGGTTCCAAAATGGGGCGCCGAGTCCTGTGAAGGCGGGAACTACATAGACGCCGTTTGTGTCGGGCACGCTTTGGGCGTATTCCTGTGACTGGGCGGCTGTGCGTATCATGCGCATTTCGTCGCGCAGCCATTGTATTGCCGCGCCTGCCACAAATACGCTGCCTTCAAGCGCGTATTCGGGATTATCGCTGTCGCTTGCGGCGATTGTCGTGAGCAGACCGTGCTTTGAAGCGACTGCCCTGTTTCCTGTATGCATGAGCATAAAGCAGCCTGTGCCATAGGTGTTTTTTACATCTCCCTCATTAAAGCAGCATTGTCCGAAAAGCGCCGCCTGCTGGTCGCCAGCCGCGCCTGATATGGTAATTTCGCCGCCCAGTATTTCGGCGTCTGTCTTTCCGTAAATACAGCTCGACGGCTTGACTTCGGCAAGCATTGTGCGCGGTATGTTGAATTTTTCAAGAAGCTCATCGTCCCAGCGCCTTTCATGAATATTGAAAAGCATTGTGCGCGACGCGTTTGTGTAGTCGGTCACAAATATGCGCCCGCCTGTGAGTTTCCATATAAGCCATGTATCCACCGTGCCGAATAAAAGACTGCCGTCCTCCGCGCGCTCTCTTGCTCCGTCAACATTGTCCAGTATCCATGCTATTTTTGTCGCGCTGAAATACGCGTCGGGGATTAAGCCTGTCTTTTCGCGGATTATTTTGTCATAGCCCTCTGCCTTTAAGCTTTCTATCATATCCGCTGTCCTGTGGCACTGCCAGCAGATAGCGTTGTAGACTGGTTCACCTGTGTTTTTGTCCCACACGATCGCGGTTTCGCGCTGATTTGTGATGCCGAGCGCAGCTATTGACGAGGCGCCCGCGCCAATTTTCGCCATCGCTTCAGCCGCCACCGCAAGCTGGCTCGACCATATTTCCATGGGATTGTGCTCCACCCAGCCTGTCTTTGGGTATATCTGTGTAAATTCCTTCTGCGCCATGCTCACTATGCTGCCCGACTTGTCAAATATGATACAGCGTGAGCTTGTCGTGCCTTGGTCAAGCGCCATAATGTATTTTTCAGTTTTTATGTTTTTCATAATCTACCTCATTTCTGCACCATATTTTGCAGTCAAATAATTATAGCAATGAAAAAACTTTGCTATTATTTAAATATATCATTATCACCTCATAATTGCAAGGAAACGGGAGCTTATCGCATTTTTTTCAAAATTTTTAAACACTTTTTGTCCCTAATCCGTTTTATAATTGAATGGGGCGGGAAGGGGCGTGAAAAATGATAGAGGAGCTTTATACAAAATATCACACAGAGCTTGTAAAGTGGTGTCTGAGAATGACAGAGAATCAGCGTACTTCGGAGGATATAGTGCATGAGGCATTTCTCCGCGCGATACAAAATGAGGCGCTGCTTGCTTCTCTTAGCGACAAGCAGCAGCGGGCATGGCTTTACCGCACGGCAAAAAACGTGTATATTGACCGCAGGCGGCACGCCTCGCACGAAACAGCCTTCAATGAGCTGCCCGAAAAGCAGCGCTTATGCGAGGAGTTCTGTGCCCTTGAATGGAGGGAGCTGCTTGCCTCGCTGCCTGATATGGAGGGCGTTATATTTTCCATGCGCTATCTTGAGGGGCTGAGCTCCAGTCGGATAGGTGAAATTCTTTCGCTTCCCGCCGGTACTGTGCGCTTTAAGCTTTCCATGGCGCGGATGCATTTGAGGGAAGCGCTTAAAAAGTAATATTTTTTATTGAAATGGAGGAATTTTTATGTTTGAGAAAACAAATCTGTTGATTAACTGTGACATTTGTGATGCACGCAAAATAAAGGATGAGGATTATGGCCATTACGAGGGAATAACGATAAACGCAGATACTGTTATCGTCAGTGAGAAAAGCAAAAGCATTTTCAAACGTCTTCCTATTGAGGCAAATTATGATAACGAAATTGCGCTTCCAGATGATGCCGACACGCCTGCCTTAAAAACAGTAAACGGGCCGTACAAAATAACAGGTCAGACGGGACAGGCAGATACTGATGAAAATGCCATATTAATCGTCAATGGACCGCTGACAATCGAGTCTGGCGCGGAGGCTGTTTTGAGAAGATATTTTCGGATAATAGCCAACGGACCTGTCAAATATCCTCAAAGCATGGAGGGCTGCCTTGACAGAATGACGATAAACGGACCTGTAAGCACTTATCCAGATGGCTATATGCTCTTAGGTCGTAATTTTACTATTGACAAATATTTCCCGCTGAGAGCCAAAGAAAATGGCAGATATTATGTGGACAGCACTGTTGTAATCACGGGCACGTATGTTGATACTGCTGCGCTTGCCGCAAAAAATGTCCGATTTGCTGCAAAAATTGCGGTTCTTCCTGAAAAAGCGGTCAGCGACGCTTCAAAAATGTTTGATGAAAGTACGGCGTTTGTCGTGGTTCCTGAAGGAATGAAGCTGATATGTGGTGACAGTGTTCTAAATCAAAAGCTTATATCTGTAAATGGCGGTAATCTGTTTATATACGGAAATCTCGAAGTTAATAAGAGTGCCGATATGAAAGTCTTGCTGTCGCAGATACAAAGGCTGATTGTCAAAGGGACTGTTTCGTTAAGGGCTAATCAGGAGGAGGCTTTTTACAGGCTTAATGCGGAGTTTGACGAGCTTGAAATCATCAAGGACTGCCGCCGTTTCAGCGATGTCGTAAGGGTGTACCTTGACAGGACAATTTTTGACAATTCGCCAAACGGCATTGAGGTGTGCAATGCGGCCGATGTCGTAATTGCTGAGGATGTCACACCTGAAATGATACTTGAAAAGCTATCTGTTGCTAACTGTGCGAGGGTTAAATGCTGCAGCGAGCAGGAAAGCTCTGTTGCCGCAATCGCCGTAAATGTTGCAAGCATAGGCAGCTTGGCGGATAATGCTGACGGTGTAATGGGGGCTTTAAAGGATTTGGCGCATACAAAAGTTATAAATGCTGACAGTTATATAATGTAAGGCTTCTGTGGATATGATATGTTATGAAGTGTAGATGTAGGCATTTCTGTAAAACGCCGTAATTCAGCAGAAATACGCATCTGACTCTTGCGGCATTTGCCAAATTGAGGGGCTGTCGCGCTAAGTGGACATAAGCGCAAGATATAGTATTATTTGGTTTAGGTACAATACCATATCTTGTATGCATAATCCTTGTTGCGACAGCCCCGTTTAGGATTTATTTGAGATAAGAAAGAGCTTCTTCCTCTGAAAGATTGTAATCTTCCATCAAAGTCATCTTGATGTCTAAGTCACTTGTATTAAAACGCCTTAAGCTTTTTACTGCTGTTTTAATTGCGCGTTCTGTGGTTTCTTTTATCTTCTTTTCGGCTTCCCTTTCGACGCGTTCCGTGGTTTCCTTTTCGACGCGCTCTGTGGTTTCCTTGCGTTCCTGCAATACTGCTGTATTTACAACTTCTTCGATTTCTGGTT